>OJWM01000892.1_pt1 | contig 1235 bp, 1 predicted proteins | sample 1600481 | NCBI WGS metagenome assembly OJWM01 (sample SAMN04436720, study PRJEB24849) | human gut metagenome | biome: human gut; feature: NICU; material: stool | host: Homo sapiens | place: USA: Saint Louis, MO | collected 2010-10-12 | reverse complement strand
CGCTGCACAGCCGCAGCGCAGTCAGTGCAGCGTCTTGTGACACCGTCACTTCGCGTTCAATCCAGGTGAGCACCCATGCTTCCTGAGGTACTGCGAGGTGATGAAGACGGCAGCGACTGCGCAGTGTCGCCAGTAATCGTCCCGGTTCACGACATGACAGGAAGAACCAGGTTTTCTCCGGTGGCTCTTCCAGGGTTTTGAGCAGCGCGTTCGCCGCCGCCTCGGTAAGCTGCGCGGCATCTTTCAGCCAGACCACTTTGGCCCCGTTAAGCCGCGCGTGTTCATACAGTTTTTCACTGACTTCACGCACGGCGTCAATCCCGAGCGTGCTTTTGCCCTTTTCAGGCTCCAGCGTGTAATAGTCCGGATGTGTGCCCGCCTGCATCAGCTGGCAGCCACGGCATTTACCGCAGCTTTTATGCCCTTCCGGCTGCTGACACATCAGGAAACGGGTGATAGCGTAAATGAGCGCATCATCGCCCATTCCTGGCAATGCCTGAATCAGTAACGCATGATGGCCCCGCCCCGCCTGATAGCTGTTGATCAACTGTTCAAAGTGCGGGCGCAACCATGGATACCATTTCATGCCTGTTGCTCCTGGTGCCACTGCGCGACCGTCTTCTGAATAGCGCGCGTCACCTCGTCCAGAGACTGTGTTGCATCAATAGTACGAATGGAAGCATCCTGCTCCGCCAGTTCAAGGTAGCGCGCTCGGGTACGGTTGAAGAAGTCAAAAGACTCTTGTTCGATGCGGTCCAGTTCACCGCGCGCGCGGGCACGCTTCAGGCCGACCTCGGGCGTCACGTCCAGATAGAGCGTCAGGTCGGGACGGAAATCACCGAGCACGGCGTCGCGCAGCGTTGCTAACATCGTCTGGTCAATCCCCCGACCACCGCCCTGATACGCCTGGGTCGACAAGTCATGACGATCGCCAATCACCCATTTCCCTTCTGCCAGTGCAGGTTTGATCACCGTTTCTACCAGCTGCACGCGCGCCGCGTAGAACATCAACACTTCGGCTTTGTCAGTGATGACCTCGTCGCCAACGGATTTGATATCCAGCACAAGGCTACGCAGCTTTTCAGCCAGCTGCGTACCGCCTGGTTCACGGGTAAACACCATGTCCGCAACGCCAAGCGCTGTTAGCGTATCAACCACTACGTTGCGGGCGGTGGTTTTACCCGCCCCTTCGAGTCCCTCAATGACAATGTATTTACTGCGCATTTTTTTCCTTA
>OJWM01000687.1_pt1 | contig 1498 bp, 1 predicted proteins | sample 1600481 | NCBI WGS metagenome assembly OJWM01 (sample SAMN04436720, study PRJEB24849) | human gut metagenome | biome: human gut; feature: NICU; material: stool | host: Homo sapiens | place: USA: Saint Louis, MO | collected 2010-10-12 | reverse complement strand
GGAACTGTGCCACCCGTTCATCGAAAGTCGTTGACGCTTCCAAGCGACGTGCTCGCGCAGCTGTCGTCTCGTCCAGCAGGTCGACCGCCATACCTGGAATGGCCAGTGGATCATTCTCACGCAGCAGCATGTGGGTGAGTAGGTCGTTGGTCGTCCACCCCTTGTCGAGGGTCGGAGCATCGGGGCCCAGACGATCCAGATCCCCCGCCAGCCCGGCTCGTTCACTCTGTGCCAGAGACATCGTCGTGTCCTTTCCCGGGAGCATGGACATGCTCGCATCACGTTTTGCCCCATTTTGCCAGCTCCAGAGGCAACAATGTGTGACATGCCTGATGATCGACTTCCCAACTCGCGTGGTAATCGTGTGTGCAACCCAAACCATCGCCACAACACCGACGCATCCTCGACCCGTGGAGACACGATTACCACAGCGCACGATGGTTCGGTCCTCACCTCGAGCCTTGCCCCCGCCATTGCTGTCCGTCTGAAGAAGAACGATGCTGGTCTCGTGCCAGCCATCGCTCAGGAGGCCAGCACTGGAGACGTCCTCATGCTCGCCTGGATGGACGAAGAGGCCCTTGCCCGCACCCTGCGCACTCGGCGTGCGACGTACTGGTCTCGCTCTCGCCAGGAGTACTGGGTCAAGGGAGAGACATCCGGGCACACCCAGCATGTCCGTGAGGTGAGACTGGACTGCGACGCAGATGCGATATTGCTCATCGTCGATCAAACCGGACCGGCCTGCCACACCGGTACACACAGCTGCTTCGACACCGATGTGCTGCTCCACTCTGATGATCGGTCGAGCCATGTCAATGGCACTTGATCGGTCTCTCAGGATGGACTGCCCCGGGATTTCTGACAAAAGGAAGGATCCTGACAGGGGACAAGCCACAGGTGCGGATCCTGTTGAGGTGAGTGCGCCTCCATCAGTGCTGGAGGGCTAGCCCGGTGTGCTCGCCACCATCCTTGCGACCCATGATGCGTGAAGCTGTGGGAATGTCGCATCACGAGAATTCATACATGCCGAGATCACGATAAGGTACCCCATGGGAAGTAAACGGTACATAACCAGTTTGGTCATCTGGAAGCCTGACCCAGCAGCCAATTTGGTTTGGTACCCAGTTGGACTCAGCAGCGTTCCTGACGCATGGTCATTGTGGTGCCCACCAAGTTCGCGTCTGGCTCGGTTCTGACCTACTGGTTCTTGGTCACCAGATCCGTCCGAACAGGTTCCGTGCGACCCGCACCAACAAGGAGAAATCTCATGACGATCCAAGGCATGACGCCCGCAGTTGCACTGAGCATTCCCAGCCCGAATTGGAGCGGTTGGAGCATTGGTCACGTCACCATCCACATGTATGCCATCTGCATCCTCGCCGGGATCATCGTGGCGTATGTGCTCGGGACGAAACGATATGAGGCCCGCGGTGGCAACTCTGAGGAATTCGATCGAATCGCGACCTGGGGGATCATCTTCGGGATAGTCGGTGCAAGG
>OJWM01000668.1_pt1 | contig 1530 bp, 2 predicted proteins | sample 1600481 | NCBI WGS metagenome assembly OJWM01 (sample SAMN04436720, study PRJEB24849) | human gut metagenome | biome: human gut; feature: NICU; material: stool | host: Homo sapiens | place: USA: Saint Louis, MO | collected 2010-10-12 | reverse complement strand
ATTCTCGAGGAGGGGCGCTGCATGGACCAGTTCCCTCTCGACTTCTTCCAGGGCGGTGCTGGCACCTCCGTCAACATGAACACCAATGAGGTTGTGGCCAATCTCGCGCTGGAGCTGTTGGGGTATAAGAAGGGACGTTATGACCTGATTCATCCCAATGATCATGTCAATAAATCACAGTCGACGAATGACTCCTACCCGACTGGTTTCCGGCTGGCAGTCTTTGCGCTGCTCAAGGAGCTTTCCCAGGCCATTGAGAACCTTGCTGCAGCCTTCGAGGCCAAGGGCAAGGAGTTCTCCCACGTGCTCAAGATGGGCCGTACCCAGCTCCAGGACGCCGTACCGATGAGCCTGGGAGATGAGTTCATCGCCTATGCGACGACTCTGCGTCATGAGGTCGAGCGCATCGTCGTCGCCGGTGAGCTGCTGCTCAAGGTCAACCTTGGTGGTACTGCCATCGGCACCGGTATCAACACCCCGGAAGGTTACGCGGCCACGGCATGCCGCAAGCTCGCCTCATCGAGTCCTCGTCGGACAACGGTGCCTACATCACCGTGCACTCCGCCATCAAGCGAGCTGCCGCCAAACTGTCGAAGATCTGCAACGACCTTCGTCTGCTGTCGTCCGGGCCGCGAGCAGGGCTCAACGAGATCAATCTTCCCGAGATGCAGGCTGGATCCTCGATCATGCCGGCGAAGGTGAATCCGGTGATCCCCGAGGTCGTCAACCAGGTCTGCTTCAAGGTCTTCGGCAACGACGTCACGGTGACGTTCGCCGCCGAGGCTGGCCAGCTCGAACTCAACGTCATGGAGCCGGCATTGGCCCAGTCGTTGTTCGAGTCGATCCATCTGCTCACGCGAGCCTGCGACACGCTGCGTACTCGTTGTGTCGACGGTATCACCGCCAATGAGGAGCGCTGCCGGGACAGCGTCATGAACTCCATCGGGATCGTCACCTACCTCAACGACGTCATCGGTCATCACAACGGTGATCTCGTTGGTCGAGAGGCGGCGCGCAGTGGCCGTTCCGTGCGTGACGTCGTCATCGACATGGGACTGCTGACGTCTGAGCAGTTGGACAAGATCATGACTCCACAGAGCTTCCGTCACCCCGTCTACACCGGGCGTCGTTATGAGCCCGGTGAGAGGGAGCTGCCGGAGAGGACCGGAGCAGAAGCCAGTTCTGGCGCGGCGGAAGGCCAAGAGTGACTCTGCTGACATTTCTGGCCCAACTTGCCGTCGTCCTGGCATTCATCTTCCTTGGTGCCAAGGTTGGTGGGTTGGGTATTGGGCTGGCAGGTGGCGCAGGCGTCATCATCCTCGGTCTGCTGGGATGCAAGGTTGATCCTGCCACCGGCATTCCGTGGGAGGTCGTGGGGATCATCATGTCGGTCATCTGTGCGGTGGCTGTCATGGAGAAGGCCGGTGGCCTTGACGTCCTCGTCGCTGCCAGTGAGAAGATCCTTCGCGCCAATCCGCAGCGGATCACGTACGTGGGACCCATCGTCACCTTCATCATGACCGTGCTGTG
>OJWM01000584.1_pt1 | contig 1726 bp, 3 predicted proteins | sample 1600481 | NCBI WGS metagenome assembly OJWM01 (sample SAMN04436720, study PRJEB24849) | human gut metagenome | biome: human gut; feature: NICU; material: stool | host: Homo sapiens | place: USA: Saint Louis, MO | collected 2010-10-12 | reverse complement strand
ACATCTCGGGCGTCGCGATCGTCCAGGCCCGCATGGTGGCTGCCATCGCCCACCTACGCGGCTACGACCTTGACGACCAGCGCGTCCGGACCGCCATCCTCGCCACCCTCATGGGTCAGCGTGAGGTCGACAGCCTCATTCACGAGGAGAAGCTTCCGACGACCCCGATGGGCATCGCCACCGCCCCGGTGGGGGGACGCCGATCTGGAGAAGGTCGTCGCCCGTAACCTCGTCAACGTCCTCATGGGCCAAGTTGCAGGCAAGAAACTGCCGGTCTTCGTCTCCAAGCGCGTGCCCGTGTTAGGTGGTGGAGTCGGAGCCACCACCGACGGGTTCACCACCTGGAGCGTCGCTCGTTACGCCCGCAAGCAGTTCCCGACCCGCCGCCCGCACGGCTGAGGCCAGGATCTGTGTTCGGTCCGGGACGCGTCAGAAGGTTTGCCGACGGCGTGCCCCGGGCCGACCGGTGCCCATCGTCTCCCAGGTGACGCGTCCGCCGACACCAGTGCTCTCGTGCAGACTTCCCAGGGCCTGCAGGGCATCCTGCTCGCCGACGTGCCAACGACCGGACTTGACGAATTGGAACACCCCGACGTCCCAGCCGTGATTCCACGCGCGCAGCGCGGTTCCCATGGCGGCAGTGGTCTTGCCCTTGCCCTCACCAGTGTTGACCATGACGACCGGTCTCAGACGCCGTTGTCTGGTGGTGCGGCCATCCTGGACGACATTCGGATCCTGAGTGATGGGGCTCTGGCCTGCTGGCATGGAAACCTCCTCGCGGGTCCTCGCCCGCATCATGGCAGCGTCGATCTGACTCAGCACCGACCCGGACGACCTGGCTTGCGCATCAAGGCGCCTCGGTGGTCGAGGCACGCCCGACGGAGCTCACAGTGGCGGGACCGCTCCGGACTCACACCGGATTCCTCCTGGCCGGTACCGCGATTCTGACACACCGAAGGTGTTTTCACTCACCCGGCATACCCTTGAGCCGTGACCATTGACCCTGACACCGCAAAACTGGGCCGCACCCCCGGCCTTGACGAGGAACACTTTGCCCATGACGGGCTCATCACGAAGCATCCGGTGCGAGCGGTGGCTCTGGCCGCCCTGCGCCCCATGCCCGGGCAGACGCTGTGGGATCTGGGCACCGGCGCCGGATCGGTCGCCGTGGAGTGGAACCCCCACCCGACGGGCCGAAACCCACCTACCGTGGTGCCATGATGAGTTCTCGCGTCATCCTCGTCAGTGACGATCGCTCCAGCCTCCGCTCCCCCGGCACCCTTCTTTGGCCCGGCTCCGCCTGCATGCGCGGCATCCACACCAGTGACTGGGCCGCTCACATCTTCGAGTACGCCATGTCCTTCGAGGGCAACATGACACAGGTACGCGAACTCGCCGCCCAGACCGGCGCCGGCGTCCTGCATCCCCATGGCGCCCTGGCTGTCGAGCCGCCCGGTCTCATTGTCTGTGACGTCGACTCGACAGTCACGCGCACCGAGGCCATCGACCTACTCGCCGAGTGCGCAGGGAAGGCTGAGGAGGTCAGTGAGGTGACGGCCCGGGCGATGGCCGGAACGCTCGACTTTGCCGAGTCCCTTCACGAGCGCGTCAAGTGCCTGGAGGGTCTGCACGTCGGGGCCCTCGAGGAGGCTCGCAAGGCGACCGTCGTCGCCCCGGGTGCGACGGAACTGGTGGCCGCGGCGCACGAGGTCGGTGCAGCCGTCGG
>OJWM01000513.1_pt1 | contig 2009 bp, 2 predicted proteins | sample 1600481 | NCBI WGS metagenome assembly OJWM01 (sample SAMN04436720, study PRJEB24849) | human gut metagenome | biome: human gut; feature: NICU; material: stool | host: Homo sapiens | place: USA: Saint Louis, MO | collected 2010-10-12 | reverse complement strand
GTAATTACGGCGTCGTGTATGACGTTGAAGCCTGGACCGATATGCTGCCAGTATTCGGTGGCGATTCTTATACCTGGACCGATAACTTCATGAATGGCCGTGCTAACGGTCTGGCAACCTACCGTAATTCAGGTTTCTTCGGCCTGGTTGACGGTCTGAATTTTGCGCTGCAGTATCAGGGCGCGAATGAAGGTCAGGATGCTTCTGAAGACCAGGAAGGCACCAAAAACGGTCATGAAGATGTACGTTTCCAGAACGGCGACGGCTTCGGCATGTCTACCTCCTATGACTTCTCCGGCGATCTGTCCGGCCTGAGCCTGGGTGCAGCATACTCCTCTTCTGACCGTTCGAATAAGCAAGAAGGTTATGGTGAGAAATACAGCGCACGTTTCGCTGGCGGCAAAACGGCTGAAGCCTGGACTCTTGGCGCGAAATACGATGCCAATAACGTTTATCTGGCAATGATGTACGCTGAAACCCGTAACATGACACCATACGGTGATTACGGCATCGCGGATCAGACTCAGAACTTCGAAGCGGTTGCACAATACCAGTTCGACTTCGGCCTGCGTCCATCCCTGGCATGGGTATATTCCAAGGGCAAGGACATGACTTACCCGGGTAACGCATCAAACCCACAGGGTCAGCATGGCGACATGGATCTGGTTAACTACATCGACCTGGGCATGACCTATACGTTCAACAAAAACTTCTCCACCTATGTTGATTATAAAATCAACCTGCTGGACGAAGATGACGCGTTCTACAACGACAACGGCATCGCCACCGACGACATCGTTGGTGTAGGCATGACCTACCAGTTCTAATCCCCAGAAATACTCAAGCCCGCATTCGCGGGCTTTTTTTATGCAACGGTGAAATGCTATGACGCTTCCTGCAACGCCACGCGAATAAACCCGTTATTCTGCGCCAGCAGTTCATGCGCCTTCCAGGCATCCAGCCCCGTCAGTACCATCAACACCGCCGTTTTGCAGTTGTGGTTACAGCTCTCCAGCGCCGCCTTCGCTTCAGCCCGGGTGCATCCGCCCGCTTCCATCACAATCGCGATTTGCCGTTCAGACCATTTGGTGCTGGTTGCCTCCAGATCCACGCGCAGGTTGCTGTAGACGCGCCCGGACCTCACCGCCAGCCCTGTGGTCACCATATTGAGGATCATTTTTTGCGCGATCCCCGCTTTGGCGTTGGCGTATCCCGCCACCACGTCAGGCCCCAGTTCAGGCGCAATCACCATACTCGCTAACTGTGCCGCCTCGCTTTGCGCATCACCTGTCATCACCGCGACCGGTGAACCCAGCGACCATGCATGCCGCATGGCACCCCATACCCACGGCGTTTTTCCGCTGACGGTTACCGCCAGCATCATGTCGTGCTCGCCAAACTTAAGCGCCTGCAGGTCGGCAACGCCGCGCTCGTAACTTGCCGCTTCAGCGTCCGTCGTAATGGCGATAACGGGATGTTTACCCGGCGCGTACTCATCAGCTGCCTGCCTTGCTATACGTCCTGAAGGCCCCGCGATGACTGAGCGTCGCCGCAGCGTTATCCACCACGCGCGCAATCGTTGTTAAGAAAGGGGTAATAGCAGAAGAGATTTGTGCATCATCCTGGTGAATGACGTTCAGCATATCCAGCGTGGACAATCTGTCGATATTCATCGTGCTGGCGTGCCGTCTTTCCTTGACCGAACCGGTAAGCATAATGCTCATAAACAGCCTCCTTATTATGAGTACCCACACACTATAAAGTGTTTTATATAGGTCACATGAGAGGAGGGTCACGAAAAGAGGACCAAACACATGCTTTTACATGGCTTTAAGAAAAGCGCGTCATCAGCGATAATTACCTCTTTATAATCATCGCGGAGTGTTGATGAGCGATTTGCAGCCCTTCCCCCTGACGCGCAAGCGCCCCATGAAACTGAACACCCTGGTCACGTTAATGGTGTGCGCGATTATCGGTTCTGTGCTGCTGTTGGTATTTGCGCTCTATTC
>OJWM01000489.1_pt1 | contig 2112 bp, 2 predicted proteins | sample 1600481 | NCBI WGS metagenome assembly OJWM01 (sample SAMN04436720, study PRJEB24849) | human gut metagenome | biome: human gut; feature: NICU; material: stool | host: Homo sapiens | place: USA: Saint Louis, MO | collected 2010-10-12 | reverse complement strand
CTGTTAATTCAGGGGGGGCGGTGGAATAAAAAATTGAATGTTGCGAAATAAAGGTCAGGCCTGATATTCGCATCTCAGGTGGGTGGTATTGCCTTAAAAAGCGATACTGTTAATTCGTCAATAAGGTGGAAACACCATCATTGTTTTATTTGTCATGAATAAAACTGTTTTTTTATATTTAGCAACCATTAATGGGTAAAACTATGTCTATCGTAATGAAAAAGAAATTCTCAGCTACCGCACTGGCCATCGCTACCATCATGGGACTGGGATATAGCACCATGGCATTAGCAGATAGCGCTCCTGTTGATTTTAACGCTAGTGTTAAAGTTATTTCTGATCAGAAATGTGAACTGAATGTTAAGGCCGATAGTGTTCAATCCTGGGATTTAACTTGGACTAAGGCAGCTACAAACTCTAGTATTGCATATGGCAGTGCATCCACAGCTCCATTATTTATCAACGTTAATACGAGTAATGATAGCGTGGCACCGTGTAAACTGAACAGCGTACATGTTGGAACTAATGTGACGGAGTCGTCAACCGTCGCTCCCGACAATGACGCGGTTTACCGTCAGCCTGTTGGAGCTAGTGGTTTTTGGCGTTTCTCTCCTGTCCTGGCCAAAATTGATCTGTACAGTGACAATGCTTTCGCGACAAACGTGAACGCCGCCGCAGGTGCTCTGACTATCATGGATGCTCAGGGAAATTCTCATACCCAGGCCGCCACCCCTGCAATACAGCAAACCAACCGTACAGAAAGCACTAGTTTGCTTGGTTTCACATCCGTGGGGGCAGTATCACTTACGGATAATTATATTTCCGCGAATGGATTTGTGCCGTTGTCGGTAAATCAGGGGGGGGAAATTTCGTACTCGATGGCCAATACTAATGTCGACATTCACAGTATGAAAATTGGTGTGGGTGTTATCCTGGCTAAGGATCCCGAAAACGCAACAGGAACTGTTGATAAGGAGGTGCCGGTGGACGGTGATGTGGTGACTATGCCTTGGGTCATGACAGTAACCCTGTCGTAATATTAAGTACGACGTGCTAACACCGCAAATTGAATAAATTGAATAAGATAAAGGAAACACAATGCGTGTTAATAAATTAGCAACATTGATGACAGCGGCGATTATTGCGGCCCTTGCTCCAGAAATGGCTTCTGCCGTTACAGAGTCACCTGGTGGTTTCTCTAACAGCATCACCATATCTTCGGACCATGTGGACTGTACGCCCACGATAGGGTGGGACGACGGTGGCAACGATTATGCTATGACTTATACAGTTGTCCAAAACGTCGGTACACTCGAAGGCCCAGTATCGTTGCCCGGGCATGTAAAAAAACTCGTGATCAGCGCCCCCGACGGGTGCGTCGTGCCCGACGTCAGTAAGTTAGAAGCATCTACCCCGCTGCCAAAGACATGGGGACCTAAGTCGGCCCTAGCTAGTACAATCAACGGGGGGATTTGGGTTTTCATGCCTTTCCTGTCAAACGCGTACGCCATCGACACGGAGGGCACCGACATCGACACCCAAATAACGACGCAACCAGGAGCCCCACTTACCTACACCGGGTCCGCTACTGCTAGCGCGAAGGCACCTGACGGGGAGACAATGAATAATGGAAACTCCACAAACGGGATGTTCCAAACCGCACCCGGCAAAATCGCCGTCGTAGCAATAGGGGCGAGCAAGCTTACAAACAAGCAGGCCGAGGCTGCGTTGTTCCCGAGATCAGGCAATTATGTCGCAGGTCCTTACAGCTTAAAATCGATGGCGCCAGCCAGTAAGCTAACGATCGAGGTAGGGGTTGTAGTATCTCAAAACCCGCTGAAGACCGACGGCACTCCGGACACCGATCTCGTCGTCGACACCGAGGTAGTGAGGATGCCAACCACTATCACCGTTACTTTGGCATGATAGTGACTACTCAGACTTAAGAGTAATGCCCTGACCCACCGTTTGCGGTACATCGCCAGCCGGGTAACCAGCGGCCCAGCCATTGTTACGGTGTCAAGTGCCGGTTGTGAGATACATACCCTCAAGCGAAACTGTTAATTCAGGGGGGGCGGTGGAATAAAAAATTGAATGTTGCGAAATAAAGGT
>OJWM01000462.1_pt1 | contig 2314 bp, 2 predicted proteins | sample 1600481 | NCBI WGS metagenome assembly OJWM01 (sample SAMN04436720, study PRJEB24849) | human gut metagenome | biome: human gut; feature: NICU; material: stool | host: Homo sapiens | place: USA: Saint Louis, MO | collected 2010-10-12 | reverse complement strand
ATCCGCTCTACCAGAAAGTGAAAGATCTGATCGACAGCGGCGAGCTGGGTGAAATCCGCCGTTCAAACTGGATCATCACCAACTGGTATCGCTCGCAGAGCTACTACAACTCCGGCGGCTGGCGCGCCACCTGGAAAGGTGAAGGCGGCGGCGTGCTGCTCAACCAGGACCCGCATCAGCTCGATCTCTGGCAGTGGCTGGTCGGCATGCCGGTCCGCCTGCGCGCGTTCTGCCAGTTCGGTAAGCATCGCGATATCGAAGTGGAAGACGAGGTCACCGCCTACGCCGAGTATGCCAACGGTGCCACCGGCGTGTTTATCACCACCGTCGCCGAAACGCCGGGCACCAACCGTCTGGAAATAGCGGGCGATCGCGGCAAAGTTGTCGTCGAGGAGGGGAAACTGCGCTACTGGCGACTGCGCGAATCCGAAACCGCCTTTAACGCCCGCTGGGAGAACGGCTTTGGGGAGCCTGAGTGCTGGGAAGTCTCGATCCCCGTCGCCCCTGAGTACAGCGAACATCACGTCATTACCGCCAACTTCTGTGCGGCCATCCTGCGCGGCGAACCGCTGATTGCGCCGGGTCTGGAAGGGATTCATGGGCTCACGCTCTCTAACGCCATGCACCTTTCCACCTGGACGGACGACTGGGTCGAGCTGCCGCTCAACGAAAAACAGTATCTGCGCCTGCTTCAGCAACGCATCAGCACCTCAGTGGCTAAAGAGACAGCCAGCGTCACGCTGGACGCCTCTGGCACCTGGTAACTCCGGAGACGACACGATGCTAAATATCGCCATTGTAGGTACAGGCAATATCTCACATAACCATATTCAGGGTTATTTGCAGTTTGGTCAGCGCTGCCGGATCGTTGCGCTGGTGGATATCTACCCGGAAAAAGCGGAAGAGAAAAAATCGCGCTACGGCCTGGAAGATGCCCGCGTGTATGAAAGCCACCAGCAGATGCTGGAATCTGAGCCAAATGTCGACATCGTCGACATCTGCACGCCGCCCTACGTCCACGCAGAGATCAGTATTGACGCGCTCAACGCCGGTTGCCACGTGCTGTGTGAAAAACCGATGGCCGCCTCGCTGGAGGAGTGCGACGCGATGATCGCCGCACAGCAGGCCAGCGGTAAAACGCTCTCCATCATTGCCCAGAACCGCTTTACCGATGCCTTCTGGCGCTTAAAAGCGGCGCTGGACTCCGGCCTTGCCGGGAAAGTCTGCCATGCGCAGGTGGACTCCTTCTGGTGGCGCGGTCACTGCTACTACTGTGGTGGCGCGGCACCTGGGAAAAAGAGGGTGGCGGCTGCACCCTTAACCACGCGGTGCACCACATCGACGCCATTCAGTGGATGCTTGGCTTCCCGTCCGAGGTGGTGGCGATGATGACCAACGTAGCGCACGACAACGCTGAAGTCGAAGACCTCAGCGCCGCGATCTTCAAATACCCCAGCGGCGCGCTCACGCAGTTGACCGCCTCGGTGGTGCACCACGGCGAAGATCAGAAAATGATCATTCAGGGTGATAAGGCGCGCATCTCCGCACCGTGGCAGGCCTTTGCCAGCGTCAGCGCCGATAACGGCTTCCCGCAGGAAACCCACGACCAGCAGCGAGAAGCACAGCTCAATGCCGTTTTTCAGGAGACGCCAAAGCTCGAGTGGACGCTGCACACCGGGCAGATCAATGACCTGCTTTATGCCATTGAGCACGGCAAGGCGCCGCTGGTAGACGGCGTGCAGGGCAAACGCTCGCTGGAGCTGATTACCGCCATTTATAAATCAGCCATCACTCGCGCTGTCGTCTCATTGCCCATTGGCCGCGACGATCCGTTTTACCGTACCGGCGGGACCAACGCCCTCGCCCCCCGTTTTTATGAAAAATCCGCAAGCGTCGCCAACTTCAGCGAAGTGGGTGCGATTCCCCTCGGCAAAGATCTGGATTAAGGAGTGACACCATGAACAAGAATGACGGTATGAACTACGCCCCGGTGGGCAAACCGCAGCCGGTTGTCCGCGAGGGTGAATTCGTCTTCGCCGCCGCCGCGCTCGACCACGGCCATATCTACGGGATGAGTAACGGCCTGATAGAAGCCGGAGCCACGCTGAAGTGGGTGTACGACCCCGATCCGGCCAAAGTGGATAAATTTATCCAGCAGTACCCGCAGGCAAAAGTGGCAGAGTCGCTGGAGGCGATCCTCAACGACGACGAAGTGCGTCTGGTTGCGGGAGCAGCAATTCCTTCCGAGCGCTGCGCGCTGGGGCTGAAAGCGATGGCGGCGGGAAAAGATTACTTCACCGACAAAGCGCCGCTC
>OJWM01000457.1_pt1 | contig 2353 bp, 3 predicted proteins | sample 1600481 | NCBI WGS metagenome assembly OJWM01 (sample SAMN04436720, study PRJEB24849) | human gut metagenome | biome: human gut; feature: NICU; material: stool | host: Homo sapiens | place: USA: Saint Louis, MO | collected 2010-10-12 | reverse complement strand
GGCTCTAGATAAAACCGAGAAGTGAGAAAAAGAAATAACCGGCCACGATGATGACTACCGGTAATACATAGAGCGGGAAAATCTGCAGGAAAATCGTGTGGCGCGGAACAACGATGCGGGATTCGATTTGCTCGCGGCTCATCCCGTCCGGCCCTTTCGCCTGCTCAAGAATGAGCTGGTCTTCCACACCTTCTCGTAAAAAACGCGTCTGGCGACTCATGCGCGCGCCTGATGCCTGCAATGCCATCGCGATAAAAATCAGCGCGTAAATCACCCAAAAGCCAACATTCGCCTGTTGATGAAAATTCGGTGTCGGTGAGTTAAACCAGAAAAAGTTTACGAAATCCAGCATTACCGCATTGATACCCGGCTGCTTTTCGCTGTGATCGTACATAAATTTGAGTACGGAAATCAGCGTGGAAATTACAGCCGGAATAAAAATGGCCCAACCGGCAATACGTTTTAAGACAGCGATGCGTCCAGCTTGTTGATACGTCATTCGTTCCCCTTCAAAAAGACGCGTTATTTTTGCCTAAGTCTACCTGCTGCCCATCATTTTCGCCCGTTCTTTAAAAGCATTATGCTAAATTGCAGACTGTGCTTAGCACGTATCGTCTGTCGAACACCTGAGATAAGGAGACGTTGTGATGTCGACACCGCGCCAAATACTTGCCGCCATTTTTGACATGGACGGATTGCTGATTGACTCCGAACCGCTGTGGGATCGGGCTGAACTGGATGTGATGGCGAGCCTCGGCGTTGATATCAGCCGCCGGAACGAACTTCCCGATACGCTGGGACTTCGCATTGATATGGTTGTAGACCTCTGGTATGCCCACCAGCCATGGGTTGGCCCCGGTCGTGACGAAGTCACCGCGCGTATTATTAACCGCGCCATTACGCTGGTTGAAGAGCAGAAGCCCCTGCTTCCGGGCGTGCGTGATGCGATCGCCCTGTGCAAGGCGCAAGGATTGAAGGTCGGGCTGGCCTCTGCCTCGCCGCTGCATATGCTGGAAAAAGTGCTGTCCCTGTTCGAACTGCGCGACAGCTTCGACGCGCTGGCCTCAGCCGAGAAACTGCCCTACAGCAAGCCGCACCCTCAGGTCTATATGGACTGCGCCGCAAAACTGGGTCTGGATCCGCTCACCTGCGTGGCGCTGGAAGATTCCGTTAACGGCATGGTGGCCTCCAAAGCCGCACGCATGCGCTCTATCGTTGTGCCTGCCGAAGAAGGCCGCCACGATCCCCGCTTTGCCCTGGCGGATGTGAAACTGGCCTCGCTGGAAGACCTTACGGTTGCCCATCTGCGCGGCGAGTGACCTTCTCTTTCAGGCAGCCCTTCGCTGCCTGAAATAAAAATAAAACAACGTTTCATTTAATTGCATTTCCCGCTTTCACCTCCTATTCTTACCTTCAGAATGACAATAACCTTACTTCTGAGGCGCGTATGATACTGGAGTCCTTCACTCTTGCAGGAAAAGTGGCCATCGTCACGGGATGCGATACCGGGCTGGGACAGGGCATGGCCGTGGCGCTCGCACAAGCCGGATGCGATATTGTTGGCGTGAACCGTAAAGTTCCCGACGAAACGGCCGCGCGCATCACCGCTCTCGGGCGTCGATTTATGGCGATTCGGGCCGATCTCGGTCAACAAGAGAGCATTCAGCGCGTAGTGGATAGCGCTGTCGCCGAGATGGGACGCGTCGATATTCTGGTGAATAACGCCGGGACCATACGTCGGGAGGATGCCCTGGCATTCAGTGAAAAAGACTGGGACGATGTTGTTAACCTGAATCTCAAATCGGTTTTTTTCCTCTCTCAGGCGGTGGCCAAACAGTTTATCCAGCAGGGTCAGGGTGGGAAAATCATCAATATTGCCTCGATGCTTTCTTTCCAGGGCGGGATCCGCGTGCCTTCTTACACCGCGTCTAAAAGCGGTGTTCTGGGTATCACGCGCCTGCTCGCCAACGAATGGGCTACGCATGGTATCAACGTGAACGCCATTGCGCCGGGTTATATGGCGACCAATAACACGCAGCAGTTGCGCGATGATGAACAGCGTAGCCAGGCGATCCTGGAGCGTATCCCGGCCGGGCGCTGGGGATTGCCGGAGGATTTGCAAGGTCCGGTTGTTTTCCTTGCCTCTGCTGCATCGGATTATGTCAACGGTCACACCCTGGCCGTAGACGGTGGCTGGCTGGCGCGCTGACGCCGCTTTGTGACAAAGAGTTACACCGTCACCTCTTCCGTACACTGTATAAAAACCCTATACTGTATGAATTGACAGTTTGTTGGGTTTTATCATGACGGCGGAAGGCCACCTGCTTTTTTCAATTGCATGCGCAGTGTTTGC
>OJWM01000409.1_pt1 | contig 3155 bp, 2 predicted proteins | sample 1600481 | NCBI WGS metagenome assembly OJWM01 (sample SAMN04436720, study PRJEB24849) | human gut metagenome | biome: human gut; feature: NICU; material: stool | host: Homo sapiens | place: USA: Saint Louis, MO | collected 2010-10-12 | reverse complement strand
TTTTATTAGTTACTACAATTCAAAAGGATAATTAAATGTTTCACTTGTTACATACAATATTGACCGAAGAAAATAGTGGGGTTCTTATCAGATACGAAATTTATGCCAAAAAACAAAATATTGGCATCTACGGAAACATCTCGGAGGAAACTTGTCGTGTGATTTATTCAAAATTTGATGAAAAAATCCAAGTTTTTAAAATTATAGATTCAGATGTCAATCTTCACTTTTTATTTGAGAGGTGTAAGCCTCATTCTGATTCCTGGTTTTACGATGGTCCTGATAAAGTCAATATCCAAATGATCATTAACTACCTTACAAATAATCAGTGATATTATTTCTGTGTAGACTATTTAATCTCAGTTTCCCGAGGTCGTCAGTGTGTACTGCATCTGAAAGTTTAGATTAAAATGAAGTAAGATGCAGTTTTTAAAGGAAATTTATGATATAAGGTGCAGCTTCTTTATCCCTGTCATCTCTAGTGTATTCAGTGCCAATATAATTCTTTCATGAAAAGAACTCACGATACCACTTTACAGGCGGAACAAACAGTCACAATAAATGCGCATGATGCCTTGTTCGGTATGATTATAAACGTCAGTCCGATACGGGGGAATCTCGTTTTAATGTGCCCACTGAAACCAGCAGCAAATGCTTTCTGCTGAGTTGATGGGGCGGTTTATGAGAGAGTATGTGCAGCGCTGCAGGTAGCAGCCAGATCCGCGTGACTACTACAAACTAGTAAGTTGATTGGGAAGCCAAAGCAGCGTGCTGAATAGCAGGAGGGAAGGTTTTACAAGGCTGCGTCGCAGATTGTCAAATAACTTCCAGAGAGAAATTGTAGATAATGGATTTTTGTCCAGTCTTCCGTCTGCTTTTCTGACCCAAATCTTTTACAGATAAGCAGTTGTTAGCCCCCACGGATCCAGAATGTGCGGCACGCCACGTCCGAAGGATAGTTATTTGGAAGTTCCTAACAGAACAAAACTTCGCCCAGCAGTCCGGTGCGGACGTAACCCTGTTCCAGCAGGTTGTAGCTGAAAACGAGATTTTCCGGGCAAACATTGGCGGCGGAGTGAGCAAAAATATCTACCTCATCAATATCTTTGCCAACGTATAATCCCTCACTGAAAAGATCCTGATAGATATCTGAACACATTATCGAATAAGGTTTGTTACCCGGCGCGCATGCTTCGCATGATGGTGTAGCACCCTTGCCAGTTACGTGGCATTACCTTTACTAAGCCTAGTTGTAAAATTCTGTACCCTTTGACGACTCTCTACTATGTCGGAATATATTCTGACTTGTTCATCGGATGCGACATTACAGGCACTAACGTATGAGCGGTATAAGGCGGCAATAGTCTCTGAGCCAGAAAGTAAAAAGTGAGGACTGAAAGCAAAAGAAATGAATAATAGACGGATACCCAGCCTTATGGTCGGGTATCCACAGAAACATTATTTTGTTTCCTTGCATATAAGATTATCAATGTAATCAGAATACCACTGCATCATTTCCCGTCGCCCATCCAGACACAGTGCATTGTTATATGTACTGCGAATACTGTTTTTATCCATGTGAGCAAGCTGCATTTCGACCCACGCGTTTTGGAGCCCGCATTTTCCTGATTGGTTTTGGTGTGTGTTGCTATCGATACTCAAGTTTTGCAAAATCAAACGGGCTCACTGACTTCTTCCTGTTTGCATCCAAAAAATCTGCCCACCATTGTAGCATTAGCCTGCGTTCATCCAGAAATTCCGCTTTATGGATGTAAGCCGCACGTACACCATTACGTTCCTGATGGCTCATCTGGCGTTCAACAGCATCCCTCGACCACAGTCCTGACTCAATTAACGAACTGCAGGCCATAGCCCTGAAGCCGTGACCACAGATATCGACCTTTGTATCGTATCCCATCAGTCGTAATGCGTTATTCACCGTATTTTCACTCATCGGCTTCCAGGGATTATGGTCGCCGGTGAAAATCAGTTCATGTTCTCCGCTGATGGTATGGATCTGCTGCAGAATTTCCAGCGCCTGAGTAGAGAGTGGCACCAGATGCTCTGTTCGCATTTTTGAGCCACGATGGGAATACTTCACCCCCTCAATAGGTTTCCGCTCTGGAGGAATGGTCCACATGGCTTTCTTAAAGTCGATCTCAGACCACCTGGCAAAGCGTAGTTCACTGGAACGGATGAAGATAAGCAGGGTGAGTTTAGTTGCCAGTCGGGTAAGAGGTTGCCCTCTGTATTCATCCAGTCGTTCAAGAAGCTCTGATATGCGATTTAAGGCGAGGGCAGGGCGGTGCTGGCGTTTTACCGTCGTTAAAGCGCCAGCCATATCCACGGCTGGGTTATAGGTGATAATGCCTGACTGGGCAGCATAGCGCATGATTGCAGTGATACGCTGCTGAAGGCGCGCTGCAATTTCATAGATCTCTTTGGCTTCGGCAGCTTTGACGGGGACAAGTAAATCTGGAGTCCTGAGGGTGGTAATATCGCGTGAGCCAATAAAAGGGAAAACATGCGTCTCGAGACTTTTCAGTATCTTCTCACTATGTGAGGCTGACCATTTTTTGTTGCTCTTATGCCACTGTCTTGCGATGCCTTCAAATGTCTGTGCTGTTTCGGGTACAGATTTTTTGATCCGTTTCTGTTCACACGGGTCAGTTCCCTCAGCTATCTGTTTCCTCGCTGCATCGCGCTTTTCCCTTGCTTCTGATAACGAGACTTCAGGATAGACACCCAGAGCGAGCGTTTTCTCTTTGCCCAGAAACCGGTAGCGGAGCCGCCAGTAGCGCGAACCGTTAGGGTGAACGAGCAAAAACATGTTGCCGCTGTCGGCAAGTTTATAAGGTTTTTCATCCGGTTTAGCTGCACGGATTTTAGCGTCAGTGAGCGCCATTGGCGGGGTCTCCTGATAGTAAAAGGGGTATAAATTTTATCGAATCAGACTATACCCTCAGTTGTACCCTCGCAAGGTACTTGATGTGGGTTGAAGTTGATTGAGTTGGGTGGAGTTAACGTATTGTGGATGTATTGATTTTGGCGGGTTTAGAATGCAAAAACGGACCTCCGTGGAGGTCCGTTGATATGAATTTGGTGCCCGGACTCGGAATCGAACCAAGGACACGGGGATTTTCAATCCCCTGCTC
>OJWM01000368.1_pt1 | contig 4124 bp, 8 predicted proteins | sample 1600481 | NCBI WGS metagenome assembly OJWM01 (sample SAMN04436720, study PRJEB24849) | human gut metagenome | biome: human gut; feature: NICU; material: stool | host: Homo sapiens | place: USA: Saint Louis, MO | collected 2010-10-12 | reverse complement strand
TCTAAAACAGAAGATTTATAGTAATAAGTCTTGCTTGATGCGATTACTTCATTTTCTTCGGTTTTAATTACAAAATAGTATTTTTTATTAGAAGCTTTCTTTATTACAAAAAACATTTTGACACCCCGCTTTCAACTGAATTATATCAAAAAAATTATAGGAGGGTAAATATGAAAGTAATACGTGAAACACGATTGATAGGCGCATTTTTATTGATGATTGCGCTAGGTGTGTTATTGAAAAGCCACTTTTCAGTTCCAGTGTTGGCAACAATAAGTGTACCTCTTTTTATCCGTTGGTTTTTCAACTGGGATGAAGCGGAGTATCAGCATTTTCAAAAAAGACAAAATAAAAAGCCCCAATCGTCTGCCAACGATTAGGACACATACAAAATGAACTAAGGAGAGTATACCAAAATGAACGATAAAATTCAAAAATTGATTAAAAAACTAGCAAAAGAATGCCAGAAAGAAGATGTAGCTTTATCTTTGGCAGCTATCGATTTAGAAGGAGAGATGGCAATATCTCAAGTTGGAAAAGGCACGATAGTAGCCATTGCTGCACATAGCCAATATACACTAACAAAAGAAAAACTGGAACAATCAGATTGTGATTGTCCAAAACATCGTTTATTAAAGGAGATGTACGGTATTGCAACAGAAACTACGACTAAAAATACACATACTTTTGTCACAGATGATCCAAACGATTTGATGGATATATTATCGAAGATTTTTCGAGGTGAGTTGAAATGACTAGAAAAGAAAAGTTAAACCAAGCAAAAAAAGTAAATACTCCAAGCTGTTTATAAGAGAGGAGTATTTCAAATTTATTAAAGGTAGGTACTTCTGTATGAAAAAATTTATCGGAACGTTTTTAATATCAATGTTGTTAATCATGGCATTTTTTATAGGGGATTCGCTAGTGTCATGGATAAATATTATAAAGAAAAGTCCTACAAATTTCTTATATGACTCTGTCGGCTTATTAATTTCGGTTGCATCTATTGTATTAATTGTTTTAGCGGTATTGACAATTTTTAACGATATGGTGGATTAATTCCATTTTTATTTAAAAAAGTTTCGTATTTGGGATACTCCATGAGGCGCCCTTGTTGATCCCTATACCATTCAACATTTCTAAAATCCGTAAAAAATATTATAGGTACACCATGAATGCCCCCCATAGCATTTGGTAAAACAGGAAGACTTAATTCGACTGTTAAATTCTGAAGCGAAAGATACTTTTTTAGATAATGAATCATTGTCTATTTTATTAGGAATAGAAATAACAAATACTTTATATACTGGTGCTTGATTCGAATTATTAGCTATCACATTTGGAATTTTTTCGAGCGATATGGGGCTATTTTTATTTGATTGTTCATTGTTCCAAACAGAAATATTTTTTGATTGTTCTAACTTTATATTTTGCTCATTTTCATAATTAACTTTTTTTATTTGATTGTTGTTTTGCATCACATTCCAAATAGCAAATAAAGCTCCGATAGTAGTTACACATTTTACAAAAACATCAAAATATTTTTTCAAATTATTCATCACCTTTCAAGTTAAAGTATGGCAAAGAAAGTAGGTAGAATTAAATGACAAGAAAAGAAAAACTAAAGCAAGCCCCAAAAATTGCTGATTTATGGTACCAGCAATAAAAAGAGCGCAGAGGTGTCGCATGACGACAAAAAAGCGACTTAAGCCGCCAAACAAATAGTCGCATACAAAATTATACTAGAAAAATTTTAACACAGAAAAGAGGTTTTGTGAATGAATCGTAGAGAAGCTAATGTACTAGATAGATATTTAACAGAGCCGACTGAAAAACTATATAAGGAAACCTATGAAGATGATCCAGTGGACACTACTGATTGCTTTGGAAATGAAATTGCTGATGAAGACGGTGTGTTTGAGCTAACTTTTGCAATGAAATGTCTTTATACAGGACAACCAGTACTCACCTGTAAAAAAATTGCTACACAAGATACAATCGTTGATTTGATAGAAGAATTAGGCGAAGAAAACGTGTATTTAATTGAATATGTGAGTTCAGGAAAAAGATATAAGGAGGGCTTATTGAATGGCTGAAGCAACCAAAACAGATTTTTCTAAGTTGAATGTTTATCAAAAATTAGCGTATGTGAGACAAAAAGCACCATATATTCAAAAAAGTAAACGTGGCCAGCAGTACAGCTATGTGGGGTCAAGCGATGTACTATCCGCATTAAATACAGTCATAAATCAAGTTGGATTAATTTTGAAGCCAGAAATTGTTGCTCATCAAGTTCGGGAATCACAAGATGAGGTATGGAAAGCGGATAAAGTAAAGAAAGAGCCTGTAGCCAAAAAACGTACAACGTATTTTACAGAGCTAGAGTTAATGATGACATGGATTAATATTCATAATCCTTCTGAGATTGTTGCTTGTTCATGGTATAGCCAAGGAGTAGATATTGAAGGAGAAAAGGGTGTAGGAAAAGCACTAACGTATGCGGAAAAATATTTTTTATTGAAATTTTTTAATATCGCAACAGATGATGACGATCCTGATAAATACCAAAAAGAACAGTTAAAAAATACTGCAATTACTGAACGGCAAATTGATATGTTGAACGCATCAATTAGTAGAGTAGCCGAGCTGGCAGGGCAAGAATTTGAAGCTGTGAAATCGTTAGCTATAAATGATTCTGATTTGAATCCTAAAAAAGTATTTGAAGAATATAGTGCTTATGATTATGGTGTTATTTCTAAATTGCTTGCGAAGTGGATAAATTTTTATGAATCTAGGCAGAAGGTTCAAGAAGATAAGAAGTGATTGAATGATTGGAAAAATCATAAAACACAAAGGAAATAAATTGGCGATTGAGTTTGAGGATGAGATCAACTCGAATTTCCTCAAACTCCTAGCTAACAACGATGACAATTTAGTAAAAGTTGAACTATTAGATAATCGACAAATGTCTCAAAAACAGAATGCACTTTCTCACGTTTTAATAGCTGATATAGCTCGTTGGAGTTATGACGAACCCAAATGGATAGAGGAAGTTTTAAAGTATTACTACGAAGCTAAAAGTGGCGTGTATTTTGAACATAGTAAGGCTACACGATATGAAGCAACAGAATGGATTAGTTTTTTAATCGAATTCATTTTGAAAAATGATGTACCACTAGAAAAGAGCTACCAATACTTGCTAGAAAATAACAAATGGTTTTATTACTGCCTTAAATACCGTAAGTGTTGTATTTGTGGGAAACATGCCGATGTTTGTCATATCGAGGTAGTCGGTATGGGGCGAAATCGTCAAAAGATTAATCACGAAACATTTACTTTTTACGCTGGTTGTCGTCAACATCATCAAGAAGAACATCAGATAGGTACTAAGAACTTTTTAAACAAGTATCAAATTAAACCAGTAAAACTAAACGTTGAAGAACGTAAGAAGTTGAATATCGGAGGTTAACAGTTTGGTAGAGGAATTACTTGAAAAATACAGGCAATTAACATCGAGTCAAAAACTATTTTTTGAACTATTAGCATTTGTCTATATCGGTTCAAGAAATGGTAAAGGAATAGCTATTGAAGCACAAACAATAAAAAAAGTCGTTAACGGAGAAATTAAGCATAAATATGTTTATACGGTCGTTGTTGATGAGGAGGATAACTAGTGAATGAACATAGAGGATATTACGCCATTATCCCAGCGATTGTTCGCTATGATAACCACTTAAATGGGAATGCAAAATTATTGTATGGAGAGCTAACGGCATTAGCAAATGAAAAAGGCTATTGTTGGGCAACGAATCAATATTTTGCAAATCTGTATAACGTTAGCAAGCGAACAATTATTTCATGGCTGAAACAGTTAGAAGAAAGAAACTATATAAAAATGCAAATTTTTTATAAGCCAAACAGCAAAATGGTAGATCGGAGACATATCTATATCTTACCGTATCCAACTGATACAGAATTTTACACCCCTAGTGAAGAAAATTTCATCACCTATGGAAAAAATCATCAGGAGGGGGATGAAGAAAATTTCACTACCCCTAGTGAAGAAAACTTCACAGAGAATAATACATTAATTAATAATACAAAGAATAATACAAAGAATATAT
>OJWM01000359.1_pt1 | contig 4491 bp, 5 predicted proteins | sample 1600481 | NCBI WGS metagenome assembly OJWM01 (sample SAMN04436720, study PRJEB24849) | human gut metagenome | biome: human gut; feature: NICU; material: stool | host: Homo sapiens | place: USA: Saint Louis, MO | collected 2010-10-12 | reverse complement strand
GCACTGAGGCCACTCATGGCGCTGTTAATCAAACTGGACATGGGGGTTCCTTTTATACTTTCAGACACGAGTCCTGATGAAGGTTATCGGCAACCTCCACCGGGACTTGAGAACTTTCAGAACAGATTTTCGAGATCTGTGCTATACGCTTTGCTGACCTTCTCTGACATGGATTTCAGCTGCTGGATCATGCTGGTCAGCTTGCGTGCATAGTTTGGATCGGTCGCGTAGCCGGCATTCTGCAATGCCTGAGCGCCCTGCTCTGGCGTGGTGGCCTGGGTCACGGCGGTGTAGCGCGGATTCCGGCTCAACAGCCCGACATAATCCGACAACGCTTCCAGATACGAGCTGTAGACGCGGAATTTGGCTTTCACCTTCACTGCCGCACCGTTCTCATATTCGGTGGTGGTAATTTCCGTGGTCGGCCCCTTCCAGCTGGAGGTGGCCTTCACGCCAAAGATGTTGTAGCTCGGCTCGCCGTTCTCCCTGCGGATCTGACGTTGCCCCCAGCCCGACTCCAGCGCCGCCTGCGCCAGAATCAGATGGTGTGGCACGCCGCTTTCTTCACTGGCAAGACGCGCCGGCAGGGAGAGCTGCGCCAGGAAGTCTTTGCTGTCGCCGGAGAGCGGCTCGTCACGCGTTTCTGCCGGCTTCGGCATCGCCTTACGCACCATCTGGGTCAGCGCCTGATTTTGATAACTGGTCACCTTTTCCAGATCAAACTTCAGCGGCACCTGCGGCGGAGCCTCTTCAGGTGGCAGCCCCTGAGCGGCTGCGGTCTGTTTCACAATCATGTCTGCCAGGCCGAGCCCCTTTCCGGCGGTCATTTGCTGGGCAATCTGCTGATCGTACATGCTGGTGTAAAGCCGTGTGGAATCGCTGCTGAACATGCCATCTTTCGGCAGGGTTTCACGCATGCTTTTCAACATCATCTGCACGAACATGCCTTCCACCTGACGGGCAACCGGGCGGATATTCGCCGCCGGATCATTGCCCGCTTTGGTTTTCAGCTCGTTGAGCGACTGGGCATCCCAGGCGGCACTGGTCAACAGTTTGCTATCGGTCAGCATTTAGATGATTTCCAGTTTAGCGCGCAGGCAGCCTGCACTTTGCATGGATTGCAGAATGGACATCAGATCCATTGGCGTTGCACCCAGCGCGTTCAGGGCACGCACCACGCTGTTCAGGTTGGCGCTGGAGCGCACGCTCTGCAACGATCCGCCGCTCTGTCGTAAATCAATCTGCGTTTGCGGGGTCACTACCGTCTGACCGCCACCAAACGGGGTATCCGGCTGGCTGACGTTGGCCGAGCGGTTAACCGTGACGGAGAGATTGCCCTGAGCCACGGCGCAGCTGTCCAGCGTCACTTCGCGGTTCATCACCACCGATCCGGTACGGGAGTTGATAATGACTTTTGCATCCTGCACCGACACGTTCACTTCCATATTCTGGATATCGGCCAGCATCCGCACCTGGTTGCTGCTACCGGTTGACGTGCGGATCTGCACGGTGCGGGCATCCAGCGCGGTGGCGCTGCCGTAACCCCGGCTGCGGTTGATGGTGTCAGCAATCTGCTGCGCCATCGTGAAGTCTTCGTTATTCAGTTGCAGGTTAATGGTGTTGCCGGTGCCGAACTGGGTCGGCAGCTCACGTTCGATGATCGCGCCGTTGGTAATACGTCCCCCGTTCAGCTGGTTCACCTGCACGCTGCTGCCGCCCGCCGACGCACCTGCCCCGCCAACCAGAATGTTGCCCTGCGCCAGAGCATACACCTGGCTGTCGACGCCTTTCAGCGGCGTCATCAACAACGTACCGCCGCGCAGGCTTTTGGCGTTACCCATCGACGAGACAACCACGTCGATGGTTTGCCCCTGACGCGCAAAGGCCGGATAAGACGCGGTCACCATCACCGCCGCCACGTTTTTCAGCTGCATGTTGGTCCCCGCCGGTACGGTAATACCGAGCTGAGAGAGCATGTTGTTCAGGCTCTGGGTGGTGAACGGCGTCTGGGTCGTCTGGTCACCCGTCCCATCCAGCCCCACCACCAGGCCGTAGCCAATCAGGGAGTTTTCGCGCACGCCCTGCACGCTGGTGAGATCGCGAATGCGATCGGCCTGCGCAACGGTAGCGACCAGCGACAGCGCCACGGCGAAGAGAAATTTATACATAGGTCACCTCGCTTACATCGGCGATAAGTTAAGGAAGAAGCGTTGCAGCCAGCCCATATTTTGCGCTTCGTTGATGTAGCCGTTGCCGACGTACTCAATGCGCGCATCCGCCACCTGTGTGGACGGTACGGTGTTGGTGCCGCTGATAGTGCGAGGGTTAACCACACCGGAGAAGCGAATGAATTCCGTACCCTGGTTAATGGCGATCTGTTTTTCGCCCACCACGTGCAGGTTGCCGTTCACCAGAACCTGGTCAACCGTTACCGTCAGCGTTCCGCTGAAGGTATTGCTGGCGTTCGCGCCACCTTTACCGTTAAAGGTGTTGCCGCCGGAGGCTTCCACATCCGCACGGGCGTTGCCGAACAGCCCTTGCAGATAGCGCGGTACGGTGTCGAAGCCAAAATTGGTTTTGCCGTCGCGGCTGGCGTTCGCCGACGAGCTCTTGCTCGCGCTGACGTTTTCCTGCAACACAATGGTCAGCGTATCGCCGACGTTACGCGGACGACGGTCTTCAAACAGCGGCTGATAACCGTAGTTAATCGGCTGCGCGGTCTGGAAAATAGAGCCGTTCACCACCGGCGCGGGGCCGGGAACGGGTTGGGCGGTAGTCGCACCCTGTACCAATGGTTTAGACGGGATCCAGGCACACCCGCTGAGGGTGACAGCCAGAACAGTCAGGATCGGATAACGAAACGCCGCGTTTTTTTGCATTGCCTTCATCTTCGAAAACAGGGAGCCGGTGCGACGTTTACCGCACCGGGCTACACCTTAGAGTTGCGTCAGTTTTTGCAGCATCTGGTCGGTCGTCGACACTGCTTTACTGTTAATTTCATAGGCGCGCTGGACCTGGATCATATTCACCAGCTCTTCCGCCACGTTAACGTTCGAGGTTTCCACATACCCCTGGTACAGCAGCCCCGCACCGTTCAGGCCGGGGGTACTTTCATTTGGCGTGCCGGAAGACTGCGTTTCGGTGTAGAGGTTCTCACCGATGCTTTCCAGTCCGGTATCGTTCATGAAGGTCGTCAGGTTGAGCTGACCAACCTGGACCGGCGCGGCCTGACCTTGCTGAGTGACACTGACGATACCGTCACGGCCAATGGTGATGCTCAGCGCGTTCGCCGGGATGGTGATCGCAGGCTGAACCTGGAAGCCGCCCGCCGTCACCAGCTGACCATTCTGATCCACCTGGAACGAACCATCGCGGGTATAGGCGGAGGTCCCGTCAGGCAGTTGCACCTGGAAGAAACCCTGACCTTTGATGGCAACGTCTTTGCTGTTGTTGGTCTGGGACAGATTGCCCTGGCTGTGCAGACGCTCGGTAGCGACCGGGCGGACGCCGGTACCAATTTGCAGACCGGACGGCAGCGTGGTTTGCTCAGAAGACTGCGCCCCTGGCTGACGAATAGTTTGATAAAGCAAATCTTCGAAAACCGCACGCTGGCGCTTGAAACCATTGGTGCTGACGTTTGCCAGGTTGTTGGCAATTACATCCATATTGGTTTGCTGTGCGTCCAGACCGGTTTTCGCGATCCATAAAGAACTGATCATAGGGAGTCCTGTTAACTCATAGCCAGAAGTTGGTTAGCCTTGCCTGCGTTTTCATCGACGCTGCTGATGATTTTCATCTGCATTTCGAAGCGGCGGGCGCTGGCGATCATGTCGGTCATGGCTTCGACCGGTTTGACGTTACTGCCTTCCAGCACGCCGGACATCACGCGGATGGTCGGGTCGGCCTGTAACGTGGCGCCACGCGTGGCCTGCGCCGCCTGGGTCAGACGGAACATCCCGTCATCACCACGCTGCACTTCGTTGCCTTCCGCTTTCACCAGCTTCAGACGACCGACAGGCGCAACGGTGTTGGCCGGGTCGCCCGGATTCAATGCCGAGATCGTCCCGTCTGCCGCAATGGTCAACTCTGACCCTTCCGGCACCGTCAGCGGACCGGCTTCGCCCATCACCGGATGCCCCTGAATCGTCAACTGTCCGGTGGCGCTCACCTGAATGTTACCGTTGCGGGTATACCCTTCTGCGCCGTCAGCCGTTTGCACCGCTAGCCAGCCGTCCTGCTGAAGGGCAACGTCCAGCGGACGCGCGGTGTAATCCATCTGGCCTGGCGTCATGTCGGCGCCGGGCGTGGAGGCGGTGACCAGCGTACGCGTGGGCAATGACAGCCCTTCTACCGGCACCGCACGCAGTGCGTTGAGCTGTGCACGAAAACCAGGCGTGGAGGCGTTCGCCAGGTTGCTGGCGGTAACAGCCTGCTGATTGAGCGTCTGGCTTGCAGCCCCCATCGCTGTATATATTGCGTGATCCATTGCGC
>OJWM01000338.1_pt1 | contig 5104 bp, 8 predicted proteins | sample 1600481 | NCBI WGS metagenome assembly OJWM01 (sample SAMN04436720, study PRJEB24849) | human gut metagenome | biome: human gut; feature: NICU; material: stool | host: Homo sapiens | place: USA: Saint Louis, MO | collected 2010-10-12 | reverse complement strand
GTTAAAGCATATAATAATAAACTGCATGAAGATTTTGATAAGGGTGTTTTCTTTAAGGAATACACAAGTAAAGTGAATTGATTGTGAAATTTGAATGCTTTATAATGGCTTTAGAATAAACGTTAGAAGAGGTGAGAAAAATGGTGATGACAATGAATGAAATTAAAGAGCGTGTGAAACCTGTAGCAGAAAAACACAATGTACCAGTCGTTTATGTCTTTGGTTCTTATGCACGTAATGAAGCGAAAGAAACCAGTGATATTGATTTTGCTGTAGATATTACAGGACAATCAGAAGAAGCCTATTGGAATTTATATGGAGATTTCTTTGAAGAATTAAAAGAAGCTGTAGCGCATGATATTGATTTAGTGGAGCTAGAAACTCTTGTTGAAACACAAGATAAACCCGAAAGAAGAGAATTGTTAGCTACCATTTTAAAGGAAGGTGTAAAGGTATTTGAGAGATAGTACAGCAAAGGATTTACGTTTGTTAAGAGGAACGCTGATCTACATTGAAGATATAGAACAGACACTCAATCGTTTTGGAAGGGATTATGAAACCTTCTATCATGATAGAGTGTTTTTTAATGCAATCAGTATGTGTTTAATGCAAATTGGTGAATATACTGTTGGGAACAGTGGCTTTTCAGAAGAATTTAAAGAGAAAAATAGTGGTAAAGTTGATTGGAAAAGACTTAGGAATATGAGGAATATGTTTGCACATTCGTATAGCACAATGAATGAACGTCAGATTTTTCGAATGGCTACAGAATATATTCCAATGTATAAAGAATTTTGTAGACAAGAATTAGCACGGTTAAAAAAAGAAGGTAGGTAAATGGTAAAAAAATTATTTAGATATAGAGGTAGAAGAATTCGTTATTCTTCAAGAAATTTGTTGGCACTCTATAGAGTGTTATTTTTTATGCCAATTTTTGCTTGTTTAGGCTATTTTGTGGGATATAAATGGATGTATCCTTTATATCTTTCAAATCCAACTGATTGGAAAATATATATTGTACCAGCGTTAATCATTATGGGTGTCTCGATAGGCTCAATCGTGCTAATTACATTGCTTGTTAAGGCTTCAATTATCAATTCGGGCTATTTTTCTAAAGTAGAACAACGTCAAGTGTTAGCTCGTATGATTATCGACAATGGCTATTATACGAAGAAGCAAGTTAAAGGTAGTGATGGTAAAACAAAAGAAAAAATAAAGTTCCCAAAAATTTATTATAAGTCTGCAAAAAATAGTATTTTCGTTTCATTTGAAACAGCAGGTAATAAATTTCAGGAAAAATTTGAAACCATTGGTGTTTTTTTGGAAACAGCGTTTCATGCGGACAATTTAAATAAAATTGATGAAAAAGGCTTTATTACCTATGAACTAGCTTCTGATGTTTACAATAAGCGTATTTGGATAAAGGATATGCAAGCTGATAAAGGAAAGGTTCAATTAATGAAAGGGTTGTATTGGTACTTTGATAAAGACCCACATTTATTATTAGGTGGTGGAACTGGCGGAGGCAAAACTTTTACCATTTTATCTCTAATTTATGCACTTTGCCGTGTGGGTGAAATGGAAATTTGTGATCCTAAAAATTCTGACTTGATGGCACTAGGTAAGTTACCAATGTTTGCAGGAAAAGTGCATACAGGAAAAATAGATATTGTTAATTGCTTGAAAAATGCAGTTGAATTAATGAATGCACGTTTTGAAATGATGAATAATAGCCCTGATTACAAAATGGGTAAAAATTATGCGTACTATGGTTTAAAGCCTAAGTTTATTGTGATTGATGAATTTGCAGCATTTAAAGCAGAATTAGCGAATGACTATGCGATTGATGGCGATGTAGATGAATATTTAACCCAACTTATTTTAAAAGCTCGTCAAGCAGGGATTTTCTTTATCGTTGCAATGCAACGTCCAGATGGTGAATTTATCAAAACGGCTTTACGTGATAATTTTATGTTTCGAATGTCAGTTGGCCGTCTTTCAGAAACAGGTATTTTGATGATTTTTGGTGATGAAAATAAAAATAAAAACTTTAAATATGTTGAAAAAGTTGACGGTCAAAAAGTCTATGGTCGTGGTTATGTTGCACAAGGAGGTTCAGTAGCAAGAGAATTTTATAGCCCGCAAGTACCACAAGATTTTGACTTCATTCAGGAATTTATCAAGATTTCTAAAGAACTAGGATATGAAGAAATTTCAAAAGAAGTTCAAGAAGAAGTATCTAAAAAAATATCAAAACATGTGGATAAAGAAGCCCTTGCTGAAATTGATGAAGAGTTAGAAGCGGGGCAAGCAAAGTTAGCAAAGTTAAGTGAAAAATTTGGATAATAAGAAAGGAGCTTTTTATTGGATTCTAATGAAATAATCAAACACGTTAGAGAACGAGTATATGTTGAAGTCAAGAAACGATATAAAAAGCCTGATTTAGATACACGTATTCGTGACATTCTCTATGAACAATCAGAAAGCTATGCAAAATTAGTTCGATTTTCTAATGGAAAGCGAATAAAAAAATTAACTGATCCTGTTGAGTTTGAAAAATTTATAGAAAATAAGGGAACTAAAATTGTTGAAGAAGTAATCTTTGCTTTGAATAAAAAGGAGGAAAAAGAAAGTGAAATTTAAATCGCAAGGACAAATGCTAAGTTATGTAAAAGAGAAGGAACAAAAAATAATTAAAGAAATTGACCGAAGAGCAGAAAAAGAAGGAGTTTTAGATGAGGAAAAGAAATTCTCAACATCACAAGAAGTTGATAAGTATTTAGAAACAATATTTAAGGAGCATATGGATTCTGCTTGGAAAGAAATATTTGGTAAGTAGGTGTTAAGTATGTTTTCGTTTGAGGAAGTGATTTTACAACTTGAAAATAAAATTGCACTAAAAACATTAAAAAACTGGGCGAATAAAATAGAGAGATTAACAGATAAAAAATTTGAAAGGAAATATGCGAAAAATTCTAAAGGTTATACCTATTCGTTTAAAGTTTTCAGTTCTAATGATGTTGAATCCTTTTTTAAATTAATTGATCTAAGAAGTAAAAATATTCCTTTAGATATAGCTATTTCGGATGTTTTTATGTCAGAAGAAGAGAAAAAGAAGAAGGAAACTATTTCAATAACAAAAGCAGAGTTTCGAGAAAATCAAGCAACAGTGAAAGAGCTAATCGATTTAGTAAAGGACGTACTATCAGATAATGCAGAGATAAAAAAACGCTTGAAAGTTTTAGAAATGAAGTAAGGAATGGTAGGAGAGTAGACTAGAAGTTGCTAGGGATTGTTGCGTGCTTTGTAGATAGAATAGGGGTGGCGCCCCAAGGCGCCCGCCCCTATTCTATCGTTAACAAAAGTAGCAACGTATATCCCAAATACTTCTAGTCGTGAGGTGGGCTTGACCCACTTCGAAATTTTCTACCCCCGTTTTATAACATGGGGGTAGAATTTAACATACCATATAAAAAAGTTGCTTAAACACTATGTCTCGCAAGGGATTGAGCGATTATGTTTTTGGAAACTTTTTAATAGATATTTGGAAACTTTTTTTGGAAGTAGGGTTAAATAGTGAGGGGCGTTGATTTAAAGAGATATAGAAAAGAATTAAAATTGAAACAAATAGAAATGTGTCAATTGTTGTCTATCACTAAAGGTTTTTATTCTAATTTAGAATCTGGAAAACGACCGATTACACAAGAGATGGAGAAAAAAATAGTGGAAGTATTGCATATTGATGGTGGTCATGCTTCGGTAGAAGCAAAAATTGACTTTCTAAGAATACGATTTAAAACATTAGATGTTCGGACAGTTATTGAGAAGTTGTTGCACATGGATATGAACTGGTTTACTCATGAATCGAGAGGGTTTTATCATTACACAGAAACATTTTCATATAGCTCTATTCGGATTTTTCGGAATCCAGAAAATGTGAATATGGGTATCATGTTAGACTTATCAGGTGAAGGTTGTCGCCAATTAGAAGAAATTTTTGAGGAAGATAACAACAGATCGTGGACAGAATTTTTTCGTTCTCTTTATGATGATGATATTTTCGGTCAAGGTATTTTGGTAGATACAAAAATTACACGAATTGATATTGCTCTTGATGAATTGATTGTGAAAGGTCAAGAAAATTTTGATTTGTATATTTTGAAAGAAAAAATGGAACAAGGGCTTGTGGATACTACATTTAAGAATTTTGATTTTAGTGGGGGCTTTGCTTATGAAAATAAAAAAATGGTAAATAAAGGTTTGTCTCTTTATTTTGGCAGTCGTCAATCGCCATTATATTTTAACTTTTACCAAAAAGATTATGAGTTAGCACGAAAAGAAAGTGTAAGTGTTGAGGAAGCAAGAGAAAAATATGAAATTAAAAATCGATACGAAATTCGCCTTTCTGATGAAAAGGCGTTTTTATTTGTCGAATATTTTCTATCGAGTGGTGAATCGTTGGATTGGTTAGTGAAAGAAATTATTAATCAATCTTTGACAGTTTTTGACATTGAAGAGGGTGCGAAAGTTTATTGCAAAGCTTGGTATGATGTCGTAGACAAATTGGAAGGTTTAAAATTGTCTGTTCAAGGTGAAAAGCCTTCTATTGAAAAAACACTTCGGTGGTTATCAAATTATTTAGCCCCTTCACTAAAGATGATTAAAGAGATTGATAATTTGTTAGGAACAAATGAGTTGATGGAACGAATTGATTTAGCAGAACTAAAAGAGAAACACGAGGAAATTATTGAAATGGTATGCGTGGATGCGAAAGATTTATTGTTTACTACTAATCAAAATAGTAGTGTTCGGTCTTATATGGAACAAGAATTTGATTTAGAGGAAGCATATCCATTTTAAAGATTAAGGGGGATATGGATACAATTGATTCGTTATTTTAAATAGATATGAGTTTAGTTGAAAGGAATTTATGAATTATGAGTAGAGAAGTTATTGAACGAAACACGAAAGTAGCAATTGCTATTACTGAAAAAATGAAAAAAGGTAGAAATGATTTAAAAAAAGCCAAAGAAAAAATCATTCAATTAGATAAACAAGGAGAGTTGACGATTCCTTTTTTAAAGACTACTTTTGAAAAGCTTTC
>OJWM01000319.1_pt1 | contig 5764 bp, 9 predicted proteins | sample 1600481 | NCBI WGS metagenome assembly OJWM01 (sample SAMN04436720, study PRJEB24849) | human gut metagenome | biome: human gut; feature: NICU; material: stool | host: Homo sapiens | place: USA: Saint Louis, MO | collected 2010-10-12 | reverse complement strand
GGCCTACGGGTTGTGTTTTCTCCCTCTCCCTGTGGGAGAGGGACGGGGTGAGGGCACCAGACCGCATCGCCGCCTGATTCGCCCGGCGGCGCTTCGCTTGCACGGGCCTACGGGCTGGGTGTTATCCCTCTCCCTGTGGGAGAGGGCCGGGGTGAGGGCACCAACGCGCAGAGGACCCAATCACTCCCCAAGCGTCGCCACCATCACCGCCTTAATCGTATGCATCCGGTTTTCCGCCTGGTCGAACACGATGCTCGCCGCCGACTCAAACACCTCGTCCGTCACTTCCATCCCGCCGTGCAGGTCGAACTCCTTCGCCATCTGCTTGCCAAGCGTGGTCTGGTCGTCATGGAACGCGGGCAGACAGTGCAGGAACTTCACGTTCGGGTTGCCGGTCAGCGCCATCATTTGCGCGTTCACCTGATACCCCCTCAGCAGCGCAATCCGCTCCGCCCACTTCTCTTTGGCTTCGCCCATCGACACCCACACGTCGGTATAGATAAAGTCCGCGCCCTTCACGCCCGCCGCCACGTCTTCCGTCAGGGTGATTTTCCCGCCGTGCTTTTCCGCTAGCGCACTGCACTCCGCCACCAGGCTCTCTTCCGGCCAGCAGGCTTTCGGGGCCACCAGACGCAGATCCAGCCCGGTCAGTGCCGCCGCTTCCAGCATCGAGTTGCCCATGTTGTTGCGCGCGTCGCCCGCGTAGACCAGCGTCATCTCGTTAAACGCCTTGCCCGGCAGGTGCTCCTGCATGGTCAGCAGGTCCGCCAGCAGCTGCGTCGGGTGGAACTCGTTGGTCAGCCCGTTCCACACCGGCACGCCAGCATACTGCGCCAGCGTCTCGACCACTTCCTGGCCGTGACCGCGATACTGAATGCCATCGTACATCCGCCCGAGCACGCGTGCGGTATCCTTAATTGACTCTTTATGCCCAATCTGGCTGCCGCTCGGCCCTAAATAGGTAACGCGCGCGCCCTGGTCAAATGCGGCAACTTCGAAAGAGCAACGTGTACGGGTTGAGTCTTTTTCGAAGATGAGCGCGATGTTTTTCCCAGTAAGTTTTTGTACTTCCTTGCCATTTTTTTTATCGGCTTTGAGCTGTGCGGCAAGAGTCAGCAGAGAAGTGAACTGTGCAGGGGTAAAGTCGAGCAATTTCAGAAAGTGTTTCTTGTACAGATCAGACATTTTATCCTCGCATGGCGAACGCCACTTATTGAATTAAAATTCACTTTATATGTGTAATTATTCATTTGCAACCCCGTTTCACAAATCTTTCCAACAAAGGTGGAGGCAAACCCGTCCGTGTGTGAAAATAGAAGTATCTGCCGCACTTTAAAGAGGATTGACCCATGGCAAACCCGGAATTACTGGAAGAGCAACGCGAAGAGACGCGTCTGATTATTGAAGAACTGCTGGAAGACGGTAGCGATCCGGACGCGCTGTACACCATCGAACACCATTTCTCTGCGGACGACTTTGAAGCGCTGGAAAAAATGGCCGTGGAAGCCTTCAAGCTGGGTTACGAAGTGACCGAGCCGGAAGAGCTGGAAGTGGAAGAGGGCGACACCGTCATCTGCTGCGATATCCTGAGCGAAGGCGCGCTGAAGGCGGAGCTGATTGACGCGCAGGTAGAACAGCTGATGAACCTGGCCGAGAAGTTTGAAGTGGAATACGACGGCTGGGGAACCTACTTCGAAGATCCGAACGGTGAAGACGGCGAAGAAGGCGACGACGAAGATTACATCGACGAAGACGACGACGGCGTGCGTCACTAAGCGTTTCAGGCGGTGGCACGCGCCACCGCTTTTTCAAGGCAGAACCATGGATTACCCGCAGATACTCGCCCCCGTACTCAACTTCCTCCAGTGCCCGACCCCGCAAGCATGGATTGATAAAGCCCGCGACCCGGCGAACCTGCCGTTGCTGCTCACCGACCACATGGTGTGCGAGCTCAAGGCCGCCCAGACAGCGCTGCTGCTGGTGCGTAAATACGTCGCCGACGAAAGCGGTGCCGATGCGCTGCTCGACTGGCTCAAGCCCTACGAACAGTTCACCTTCCGCGACGGCCCGGAGCCGGACTTCATCGCCCTGCACAGGCAGATTGGCAAAAGCGTGATGCCCAAAACCGACGACCCGTGGGGCCAGGCGCTCATCGACAGCATGGTGCTGCTGATTAAAGAGGAGCTGCACCACTTCTGGCAGGTGCGCGAGGCGATGCTGGCCCGCGACATTCCCTACGTCAAAATCACCGCCAGCCGCTACGCCAAAGGGATGCTGAAGGAAGTGCGCACTCACGAACCGCTGACGCTGATCGACAAGCTCATCTGCGGCGCCTACATCGAAGCCCGCTCCTGCGAACGCTTCGCCGCGCTGGCCCCGTTCCTCGACGACGACCTGCAGAAGTTCTATCTCTCACTGCTGCGCTCGGAAGCGCGCCATTATCAGGACTACCTGACGCTGGCCCAGCAGGTTAGCGACGACGATATCTCACCGCGTATAAAGCTTTTTGGCGAAATAGAAGCCACACTTATCTCGACACCGGACAACGAGTTTCGCTTCCACAGCGGCGTGCCGGTGTAAACCGGCATAACTCAAGGATAAGGATGCGAGATGAATAAAACGTGGACCCGTATTGTAATTGTCGTCATTGCGGCTGCCGCCGTGGCGTTCTGGGTGTTCTTTGACAGGCAACGCGCTCCGGAAGCGCAGATTGATACCACCCTCAACGCGATGCCTGCCTGGCAGGTGATTAAGGAGCAGGAGCCCGCGCTGCATCAGCGCATCCTCGACCAGATGGCCGCCCTGCAAAAAGCGGGCGAGCCGGAGCAGCAGATTATCGACACCATCCAGCCGCAGATCCTGCATCTGCAGATGACGCGCCTGCAAAACGCCCCGGACGCCAACGTGGTGAACTACATGACCATCAACATGGAGCAGACCGCCGCCATCCAGAAGGTGAGCGACGACGCCTGCTTCCGCTTCCTCTACCCGATGGTGAAGGGCGGCATCAACCCGATGCGCATGCTGGATAAAGACCTGATGGCGCGGCGCATGCAGGCCGATGCGGACATGATGCGCGCGGCCTACGGCAAAAACCGCCACACCGTGACCCAGGCCGAGCGTGAGGCGGCCGTCGAGGATGTGCGACCGATTATGAAGCAACTTGCCGATCAGTACGGCGAGGATATCCAGCTGTTGCAGATGCCGGAGAAGGCGGCGGGCAAAGAGAAGCTCTCCTGCGATATGGTGCAGGAGATGTGGGCCAAGGTGCTGGCGCTGCCGGAGCAGAAGGCGGCGAGGGTGATTCGGCTGGCGGTGTCTGAGCTGGACTGAGGGTAGCGCTGGTTTTTTGGGCACTTAGCGCGGGTTTAGCGCGTCGTCGCTTGCATGGCGGCGCGCGACAGGTATAATCCACAACGTTTCCGCATCCCCTTCAGTGCCGAAGTGGCGAAATCGGTAGACGCAGTTGATTCAAAATCAACCGTAGAAATACGTGCCGGTTCGAGTCCGGCCTTCGGCATTCAGTACCTTATTTTCTTTTAAATCAATGAGTTAGTGTGAAAATTCCGTCTCATTGACCAGTAGAAAATGTCAATTCTTCATCACGTACAAAAGCCACTGTGTTTGTTAATGGCTTTGGTATGTTAGCACATAGTGGCGAGTAGTTCCCAGGCTCAACCTCGTATCGCTTTTCCCTTTGAAGCTGGAAGACGTGCCACCGTCTCTAAACCTATACCAAACGCTTACAGTGAAGCGCATTTTTTGCCGATGCTCCCACATGCCACACGTCGCGATGACGTTGCAGGGAATAAACAGGTTTATGGTGGTGTTCGTACCTACAAACGATATGTAGGCTCTGCCAGCGGTTCGGCCTCGCTCCTTCGGGTACATGGTCATCCTGATAAACTTCACTGTCTGACATATCCCTGATGTTGTCGCCTAACGGCTCCGCGTGTTGTCTTACCACCAACGGGCATTAGGCTTCTATTGTCCAAAATCTGTTAGTTGCACAATTTTTGCACCCTGTATAACCTGAGATTAATCTTAATCACTCAAGGGTGGGTATGTCAGATAAGGAATCAATACGAAGGGAGTTAACTCTTTTGTTGGAGATACTCGCCTTGACTGGAGAGCAACGAGATTTTGTTGAATCAATGTACCAAGACAATGCAAACAGTAGGGGGATGGTAATGACCAACAAGCAGTTACGTATCCGCTATGGATTTCATGGAAAACACATGGAAAAAAATGTTGCCTGGGATGGCAATGATCAGGTGAATAGTGTTTTGGCTGTTCTTATTGAGGAGTTGTCTCTCCCGATAGGTGAGAAACCAGTGAATCTGATTGAACACGGTGTAGATGATGTATTTTTCTACGATGAAGAGAGTCAGAAATGGCTCGAAATCCCTCCTAAATGGCTAATCAAGGCATAAGGTCAGGGGGCAACTCGCCCCCCGCTTCTTCACTTCAACGCGCGTATGTAATCAAGCAAGGCTTTCAGTTGGCTACCTTTCATCGCCGGAACACGAATACGTATATCAGCCTTTCCTGTACTGGCGTACCTGCTTTCCCCTTGCAGTAATCGAAGGCTCATTGTTATGATCTGATGGTCTGGCATTCCTAACACTCCGTGGTGGTTTGTTGTTTGTCGGATCGCTGTGTGGGATGTTCTCAGCATCCTGCACAGCACTATTAACAGCATTGCGTAAATTTCTCGGTAACAGATGACGCTGTATCGTCGTCCCTGCAAACTTCACTACCTGCGTATAAACGCACACCGTAGCACCACACCAGATAAAGCTGGTGATTAGCTCTTCTTCCTTTTTCAATACTCATCTCCGAGAATTGCACCTAAGAAAAATTCTGTTTGCTCTTCGCTGCCTTTGACGCTGTAACACTCGATAGCCTTTCTCATTTCGCTTTCGTCCGTGTTACCAGCCAGCCATTCTATCAGGCTTTCTAAATACTCCTCCGCTCTGTTCACGTCGTGATCTTCTGGTAACACCTTGATTGCATCTGCCATGAAACAGGCTTCTACGTGGTCGTAATGAAACAGCAGGGCAAGAATACTTTCTTGTTGCCATTGTTCAGGCGTTTTCAATCCGTAACTGTTAGTCATTTGATACTCACCCATTTACGATCCTCGTTCGGTGTTGCTTGTTGAATTGCATCTTTCAACACCTGTTCAAAGTTCACGCCGTGCTCCTGGCTTCTCTGCCACATGTCCAAAAATGCTACGGCGAATTTCAATTCTTCTTCGCTCTTAATAGGGCTGAAAGCGGTTGTGTGTTCGTTCATCTCTATAATCTCCATACTCATTACTCCTCTTCAAAGGTCATTGTGTAGCGGCATTGCTGCGACGGTCTGGTCGTCACTGTCTCTGTATAATTGGCGTTGCTATAAACGCAAATCCGCGCGTTGTCTGTTTCCTGTTCGTCACTAAGAACAAGGGTTATTTGTCCGGCATTTGCCAGGGCTGGCAGTAGTGCCAGCGTCAGCACAAGATATTTAGATTTCAAGGCTAAACTCCTCTGTCAATTCGTCGCCTACTTCGAGCGTGTAACCAATATAAAAGAGCGTTGACCGTGGATCAGCATGACCCAGGAGAAGGGCGATCTGTTCAACCGGCACACCTGCACTGAATAAAATTCGCCCTTTTGATTTTCGCGGGGTATGACACCCTACGTTAGAGAATCCCACTCTACGCCCGGGTAATGACTCCAACTTATTGATAGTGTTTTATGTTCAGATAATGCCCGATGAC
>OJWM01000311.1_pt1 | contig 6121 bp, 9 predicted proteins | sample 1600481 | NCBI WGS metagenome assembly OJWM01 (sample SAMN04436720, study PRJEB24849) | human gut metagenome | biome: human gut; feature: NICU; material: stool | host: Homo sapiens | place: USA: Saint Louis, MO | collected 2010-10-12 | reverse complement strand
ATCTGCTCGTGCAAACACAGGACTGAAGGCGACAGTTAACGGTAAGAAGACCTGAAAAAAAAGAGTTACCCAGGCCGTCAGGTACAGAGTGCGTGACGGCTCAGGAGAATACCCTGGATTCATGTTCATATATTTTTATAAAACCCGAATTAAGTCGTTAATGAAATACGCTGTGTGCCCTTTGATTAAAAGGCAGCGAAAGGTATCAACGGGTTTTTAATATCAGCGACCATAAAGTTGTAACGTATTTTACAGACATCAGAGGGGCGCGTAATTAACGCCGATATACTGATAAGGGCCGGACTCCTGCAGCATTCTGGCCTCATTTACCTGGGGATTAACGTATGGCCCGCCCGGCAAGACACCTGCCATATAATGACAGATAGTACATGGTGCTCATCATTGTGCCGGATACCCTTGCGATAATGACTTTACCGTTGGTACGGTCAGGACCTTAACCTTCCCTGTCAGTAAGGCAATCTGTTATGAGTAATATTCCTTTTAAGTGTCCGGCCTGCGGTTATGACCTCATCGTACACAGCGGCACAGAAATCAGTGATGTGGACGATACCACGGGTACCCCCTGCTTGCGTTGCGGGCACACCGTCAGTAAGGATGAACTTATCCGGCAGGCACGTGAATATGCCGCCGCTCTCGTCAGCAATATTCTTAAGAAACTGCCCGGTTAAGCGATGAAGCATGTCGCTTACCGGTGCGTATGCGTATCTCAGGCAACCGGGGTTGTCTTACGGCTTCCACCTGACGTTTCACCACACCATGGAGGAGTACCCTGTAATGGGGCTGGCCCGGACACATCGGGGATTTATCGTCGCAAAAGCCCACGCATTAACCCGTTAATCCGGTTCTGGCCGTTACCACCGGCTGAACGGTGTCGTCAATGCCCCCCGGCCTGAGCGGCTGAGGGCAACAGGCGTGATATTGCTTATGCCGGGGTGAACTGCTCCGGCCACCGTCAGCCATGCCACCCTGAGCAACTCACTCATAACCTGCATTGAGTTTTCAGTACGTTGCGCACAGGACCCGACCTCCAGTGTATTCCTGTTCGTCATCAGCACCATGTTGCATTCAGGCACACAGGTGGCTTCCCGTATCCAGCGTAACAGCGTGGGCAATAAACTCTTGCGCCTGCTGTCGCTTCTGTAAGTCTTCACCGGTACGCTGCCAGACCTCAGCGTGAAAACGCAGAATCAATGCCCGGTAGTCGGCCAGTGTTTTACGGTACGGCAATACCAGCGTCAGGCTGAACGCCGCCAGTCGCGGGTAATGGTCAACGGCCTGTGGTAAAAACAGACGAAGGGTGGCCGGTGTGCAGCTGTCAGCGCAGGAAGCGCCATGTGAATAAGGATTCATTACAGTTTTTCCATTCTTCAGATGAAAACATTGAGAACTTATTTACCCTTGTGCAGGCAATCTGAACGACATCATTCAGTCTTCAGCGGACAGGGAAGCACAGGGGGAACAGTCGACGGACCAGGGATTAACACCGGTGGAATTCAACGGGATACGTCAGAATCTGGAGAGCATCTCCGATACGTGGGCCGACCTCTGGCTTCTGCTCAGTCTGACTCAGGCTAAGGTGACGCCGCTCCTGCACTGCCGCTACCAGGACTGGACGGGGGATTCCGTCATACTCCCGGCGTGTGGCACCTTCCCGGCGAAACGGCTTACCCTGAGTCCCACCGCGCGTGTTATCATCGGCCAGCGTCGAAGTCGCTACCCGAATGATATCTTCCTGTTTCAGAGCCATTCCCTGCGGGTGAAAGCCACCGCCAGACCCGTTACCGTGATTGCGTTCAACATGGCACTCAAAAAAGCCGCGCAGGGAATCACTCATAACACCATCAGCAGTAAAAGTGCATTGCACGTCAGCCTGGTGAGGTGGAATACCGCAGAGTAAATCTCCCCTGCCGGGTTTATCCGGGGAGCGTGTTACAGCAGTAATTCATCCGCCAGTTCGCCTCCTCAATGCTGTAGATACCGGTCATGCAGCGGGTGCAGTACTTCACGCCATGATAATGACTGCCGCACCATACGCAGTACCAGGCAAGCGACATCACCGGCGCGTCCAGCCCGTTGATAATGCGGCGCAGTTTCCGGCGCCGGGCTTCAGCTTTGACCTCCGGATCCAGATGCGCACAGTTCATCAGCACATCCCGGGCCACGGTCTGCGTGTCATGTTCAAACCAGGCCGGGTCACCGAAAGAGGCGGCGTGCAACACCAGACGACAGCTGCAGGAGGCACAGATCCAGACCTGCCCCGGTGTGCTCACTGCCTCGCTGGCTGTCACAAAGTGACCTTCCCGGTCATTTGCCAGGTAACATTTCAGTACACGCATACCGTTACCTCAGCAGTTTTGCGTTGAGCATCAGAGCGCGCCCGGCTGTACTCGCCCTTTCGGCATCTCAGGCAGTAGCGCTCGCCATGGTAATTGCTGTCGCAGCCACTGCAGTGCCAGTCATCCCGGTAAACCAGCGGGCGGGCATGCGGTACATAACATTTAAGTTGCCGGGTATGACGGGCCTCCTCAGGCTCTGTTCTGACATATGGACAATGCTGTCGCCCGTTATCTGTCAGCATCCCGGGCCGGTGCTCAAAGTAAGGTCGCTCAGTGTCGTAATCAGGGTGGTACTGCAGCACACTGCCGCACAGGTGGCAGGCATAGCGGTCATACGGATACTGTTGTGCCGTTCTGGCACCGATGAGGCGACCATTACCGTCAAGGGCAATAAAAGATTTGGCGTACATTGTGATGTTCCTTACCGCCAGACGACACACAGGGGTAAGCCGTCCCGGTACGGGCAGCGTGATGGAGTGAATGGCGGATCAGTTATGCGTTAGCGGAAGATTATTCGTGGTGTTCTGCCCCTGCAGACCACCAGGGTTACGTTTGTGCAGGTGCGACGGAGTGACGAAAACAGACGGGGCAGGGTCTGGCTCCACATTACTGTCGCCGGCAGCGAGGACACGTCCACCGCTCAGGGATGTTCTGTGGTTTAGTCCGGCGTTGTTTTTCCATTAGGATATCCCTTCAGCTCAGACGCCACGGGAGTGTGCAATACGCGCACGCATCCAGATTTCCACCTCGCTTCTGCGCCAGCGGGAACTGCGGCCCAGCTTAATGGGTTTAGGAAACAGGCCGTCACCAATCAGTTTATAAAACCATTTATCAGTCATACCGGTGTACGTGGTGATAAAGGTCATGTCGATAAGCGGATCTTCTGCGCTGAGTAAGGATGGTGTGATTCCGGTGTGAGTGGTCATGCGCTTTCTCCCTCTGAGTGGTTAATGGCGGGAGGTTCCCGGCGTGGTTAAATTCAGTGGCACGCCGGTACTCCCTCAGAGGATGAGGAAACCGTGTAAAAAGTTACTGGTCTGGTCCACCGCATGTGCCCGGGAGAAGCAGACTACGTCGGTATGCTGTGGTCGCCCGAATGACAGACAGAGCAACGTTTATTACCATAATAATCGCGATGGCAGAGCAGACAGTACCACCAGATAACTGACGTCCTGTGGCTGCTTTCTCTCCTGGCGGGAATATCCACATAGGGGCAACGCTCCATGCTCTCCGGCGTCAGATGCAAAGGATCATGAAGAAAATACGCGCTCTGGTATGGCGCAACGCCACAAACAAGTAGTGGGCACTGGCAATACAGGCAGCGATACTGGCCTGAGGGATATTGTCGGGCGCTCTCAGCGCTGATGAAATGCCCTTTCCCGGTCAGGGCAACCGTCATTCTGGTGCTCATTAATACCTCCATTTCCGCGTCAACGGCATATATTCAGGAACCATGCAATATCGCGGGTGAGCTGCTCATGATTTTGCGGTTGTGCTATCGGACGGAGTGAATAACAGCTTGAAATGAAGATAAATGGCTCCATCTCTGTGATCCCTTTATCTCCAGGACACAGACAATGCACATTGACGATTTAATTCAAGAAACACTGGATATACTGCCGCACATTACCAGCCTCACTGGCATGCAGGATTTTCTGAACCGCTATCCCGCGTCAGAGCAGTTAGCGATTCTTTCAGCATACCGTATTGGCGTACGTTATTACGGCTATGATCTTGACACGCTCAAACAGGATGACGACCCCGTCCACCGTGCTGTTGATGTTCACATCAAACCTGCTGACTATGCGAAAGTGTTGTTTTCGAAACGCACTGAACTCAGCAATGCACTTAGTTCTTTTCTGCGTTGCACTACGCAACAGCAACGAGATGAATTCTCAGAGGTGTGAGAGGGACAGGCAGGGGGAGAATGCCCCTGCCATTCCATCTACCCGCCAGAGGCGACTACAGGCAGCCTGGGACGACCGACAGACGGCCGGGCAGGAACCTCGTTGCAGTAATGCCAGCAAAGCCCCTCTTTTTGCTCTGCCTTCGCCAGATAGCTCAGGATATAGCGAATGTTAGCAATGCTTGCTGCATCGTTGTAACGCACCGGAATGCTGACGTCTGCTGCATAAGCCTCTTTTGTTTCACAACGGTGTAAATGCCCTTCCCCCTGTGTAATCCACGCCCACGCGGCATTCGCTTTCTCAGCCCAGACAAAAGGTTTCTGAGTAACATGCCCGTCAAGCCATAAAACGGCATGCACATGAAAGCCATGGTCCTGGGTCCATTCCATTACACAGAAATATCCAACGACAGCAGGGAGCTTCTCCATCTTGGCCATTAATACACGGACCTCGTATTCCACAGACTGGATATTACTGCTGAGATATCGACAAGTGTCTTTACGGTAAAATAAGTCAAAGCGTAATGCGTAAAGACAGGAATACCGGTTAATCATCATGTCGGTATGATGGCTGATATGTGATTGCAGGTACCAGTCAATTGTGTAATGGGGAATTGCCGGGGAGTTAATCATCATGGCTAAATCTCATTGCATGGATTATGAGCAGAAAGATGTTGCGCACCAGGAGACTTCCCGGTGTAATATTGGTGAGGTGTGTATAAACTTACTGAGAGGAATGATAATTACGCTTAAGAGTGGGATGACTAATCGACAGGACAGGAATGATTCTATTGAAATGGAGTAATTTAAAGAGATTTAATCTCTGTCAGTTTACCTCGTGTGCTTGAGGTTCTTGTTTATGATGTGCCTGTTGAGGAACCCACTGGCGGGCCCATAAGCCAGTCTGATTATTATGCAAATGACCCTATTAATTATATTAATAACCCAAATTAATTTCGCCCATTAAAAGGCGGGGCAGTGTGATAAACGAGGCCGGATATCATCAGCTATGTAAAGGCATTCCAGCCCTCTTAATACGCAGACTGAGGAGCAGAACCATTCAGCTGACGACATCATTGATATTAAGCAGGCAATAACGATGAAACCGGGATTCTGATATATTGCGGAGACTGTGGGCGTTATCGCGTGCAGGTGAAGCAGTTCTGTATAAGATGCGAAGCGGAAAATAAATTACGGTGCAGGGTGTTTAACCGGGCTCATTGTGGATTATTGCATAGCCCACCTGATATTTCTCCACCACAACTCGGGACAATGAGCTGCCGTCACATGCATGCGAGACCGCCTCCCGGCACGCAGGGCTCACCCTGTACTTAAACGCCCAGACTGCCAGCTACCATGCCTGATTATGGAGAGGTTGTTGACTAAACCTTAGTACATCTTATACTAATTTGTATCTTAATTTTTATGTATCTTGTATGTTTTTTTGCGGATGGGCACATCGATGTTAAAAAGAGATTTCGATTTTGTATTTCTGAACAAGGCCGGGCTAATGAAGCCCGTAAATAAAAAGCAGACCATCGGTTCAATAAAAAAACTGCAACGCATTTATTGCATGGATTTCTTTGACAGCCGATCATATTCCGAACGTATTTACTTTCAGGAGTTAAACAGCCTTCTCGGATATTCTTCTGATGAAGTAGACTTTGATAACAGAGTAGAAGTGATAAATGCAGCGAAGGCATTAACCTACCCTCTTTTATATAAAAAAGAACAACTCCTTAAAAAACTCACGGTTCAGCATACCAGGTTAATCAGCCTGTACCCTGACACTCATTCGTTACGTTTTTCATTAAATATCCAGCAGACAACACTGATGCCGGATGTATTAAACATTCTG
>OJWM01000279.1_pt1 | contig 7205 bp, 9 predicted proteins | sample 1600481 | NCBI WGS metagenome assembly OJWM01 (sample SAMN04436720, study PRJEB24849) | human gut metagenome | biome: human gut; feature: NICU; material: stool | host: Homo sapiens | place: USA: Saint Louis, MO | collected 2010-10-12 | reverse complement strand
GTTCCAAGATTGAAGACACCCGCTGGCGTAACATGTGGGACTGGGGCATCTTCATTGGTAGCTTCGTTCCACCGCTGGTCATTGGTGTGGCGTTCGGTAACCTGTTACAGGGCGTACCGTTCCACGTCGACGAATATATGCGTCTGTTCTACACCGGTAACTTCTTCCAGCTGCTGAATCCGTTTGGTCTTCTGGCGGGCGTGGTGAGCGTGGCGATGATCATCACCCAGGGCGCAACCTATCTCCAGATGCGTACCGTAGGTGAACTGCACCTGCGTTCCCGTGCGACCGCTCAGGTGGCGGCGCTGGTGACGCTGGTCTGCTTCGCGCTGGCAGGCGTGTGGGTCGTGTACGGTATTGATGGCTACGTGGTGACCTCCGCCATTAACCATACCGCACCGTCTAACCCGTTGACCAAAGAGGTGGCGCGTCAGGCTGGCGCATGGCTGGTGAACTTCAACAATATGCCTGCACTGTGGGCTATCCCTGCTCTGGGTGTGCTGCTGCCACTGCTGACAGTGTTAATGTCTCGTCTGGAGAAAGGCGCTATGGCGTTCGTGTTCTCTTCCCTGACGCTGGCGTGCATTATCCTGACGGCAGGTATTGCTATGTTCCCATTCGTGATGCCATCCAGCACCATGATGAATGCTAGCCTGACCATGTGGGATGCAACGTCCAGCCAGTTGACGTTGAACCTGATGACGTACGTTGCTTGCGTGTTCGTGCCGATTATCCTGCTCTACACCGCCTGGTGTTACTGGAAAATGTTCGGTCGCATCACTAAAGAACATATCGAAAGCAACACCCACTCTATGTATTAAGTAAGGAGCTGAATATGTGGTATTTCGCATGGATTTTAGGGACGCTTCTTGCCTGTGCATTTGGTGTCATCACTGCCCTGGCGCTTGAGCATGTAGAAGCGTCTAAAGCAGGTGAAGATAAGCACTAATGAATATTATCGCAACGTTATATGCGGTAATGGACAAGCGCCCCCTGCGGGCGCTTTCCCTCATTATGGCATTACTGCTGGCGGGCTGTATCTTCTGGGACCCGTCGCGCTTCGCGGCTAAAACCAGCGAGCTTGAGATCTGGCACGGCTTCCTGATTATGTGGGCGGTGTGTGCAGGTGTGATTCACGGTGTCGGCTTTCGTCCGAAAGCGCTTCACTGGCAGGGCATCTTCTGCCCGCTGATTGCCGATCTGGTTCTTCTCGCCGGTTTGATTTTCTTCTTCTTCTGAATAAGAAATGTCCGTTAATGATATGGGCTTACCAGAGCCCATAAAAATTTACTCTCCGTTTACTTTCCCCCATTCCAAACCATCATTCCCGCGCGTATAGTAGCGAAGTTTGAAAGCTCCAACTTTTCTTGTATTACCGGGATGTAAAGTGAATACAACGCTGTTTCGATGGCCGGTACGTGTCTATTACGAAGATACCGATGCCGGTGGTGTGGTCTACCACGCCAGCTACGTTGCTTTTTATGAACGGGCACGCACAGAGATGCTGCGCCATCATCACTTTAGTCAACAGGTGCTGTTGGCTGAGAGAGTTGCCTTCGTGGTACGCAAGATGACGCTTGAGTATTTTGCGCCTGCCAGACTCGACGATATGCTCGAAGTCCAAACAGAAATTACATCAATGCGCGGAACTTCACTGGTTTTCACGCAGCGGATAGTCAATGCCGAGAACACGGTACTGAACTCAGCTGAAGTCCTGATTGTCTGTGTTGATCCAACCATAATGAAGCCTCGTGCGCTTCCTAAGTCTATTGTCGCGGAGTTTAAGCAGTGACTGACATGAATATCCTTGATTTGTTCCTGAAGGCAAGCCTTTTGGTTAAACTTATCATGTTGATTTTGATTGGTTTTTCAATCGCATCCTGGGCCATCATCATCCAGAGAACGCGTATCCTCAATGCCGCTGGCCGCGAAGCCGAAGCGTTTGAAGATAAGTTCTGGTCGGGTATAGAGCTTTCTCGTCTCTATCAGGAAAGCCAGGGACGCCGTGATAACCTTTCAGGCTCCGAACAAATTTTTTATAGTGGTTTCAAAGAGTTCGCTCGCTTACACCGTGCTAACAACCATGCGCCGGAAGCCGTGGTAGAAGGTGCGTCGCGTGCGATGCGCATCTCCATGAATCGCGAACTGGAAAATCTTGAAACGCATATTCCTTTCCTCGGAACCGTTGGCTCCATCAGCCCGTATATCGGCCTGTTTGGTACGGTGTGGGGGATCATGCACGCCTTTATCGCCCTGGGGGCGGTGAAGCAGGCAACCTTGCAGATGGTGGCACCGGGTATCGCAGAAGCACTGATCGCGACCGCAATCGGTCTGTTCGCGGCAATTCCGGCGGTAATGGCGTACAACCGTCTGAACCAGCGCGTGAATAAACTGGAACTGAACTACGACAACTTTATGGAAGAGTTCACCGCGATTCTGCATCGTCAGGCGTTTACCAGCACCGAGAGCAACAAGGGGTAAACCATGGCCAGATCGCGTGGACGAGGTCGTCGCGAGCTCAAGTCCGAAATCAATATCGTTCCGTTACTGGACGTGCTGCTGGTGCTGCTGCTGATCTTTATGGCGACAGCGCCCATCATCACCCAGAGCGTGGAAGTGGATCTGCCGGATGCGACAGAATCACAGGCGGTAAGCACCAATGACGATCCTCCGGTCATCATTGAGGTTTCCGGCGTAGGGCAGTACAGCGTGGTGGTAGAGAAAGATCGTATGGATCAGCTTCCGCCCGAGCAGGTTATTGCTGAAGCGCAACGACGCCTGGAGTCAAATCCGAAGACGGTCTTCTTAATCGGTGGTGCGAAAGACGTACCATATGATGAAATTATCAAAGCGCTGAACTTGCTACATAGCGCGGGCGTTAAGTCAGTTGGCTTAATGACTCAGCCTATTTGATCATCTGCGTAGTTTTTGGGAACCGATAGTGTCAAAGGCAACCGAACAGAACGACAAGCTTAAGCGAGCGATAATCGTCTCCGCAGTGCTGCACGTGATTCTTTTTGCAGCGCTGATCTGGAGTTCGTTCGATGAGCACCTTGATGCATCAGGCGGCGGTGGGGGCTCGTCCATCGACGCCGTCATGGTGGATCCCGGTGCGGTAGTGCAGAACTATAATCGCCAGCAACAGCAGCAGGCGAGTGCAAAACGTGCGGAAGAACAGCGTGAAAAACAGGCGCAACAGCAGGCGGAAGAGCTACGTGAAAAGCAGGCCGCCGAGCAGGAGCGTCTGAAGCAGCTTGAGAAAGAGCGTTTGCAGGCACAGGAAGCGGCGAAAGAGCAGGCGGAGCAGCAGAAACAGGCTGAAGCCGCCGCGAAGAAAGCTCAGGAACAGCAGAAGCAAGCGGAAGAGGCGGCAGCCAAGGCCGCAGCAGATGCGAAGGCGCAGGCAGATGCTCAGGCTAAGTTAGCCGCAGAAGCGGCGAAGAAAGCGGCTGCTGATGCTCAGCAGAAAGCGGAAGCCGAGGCGGCGAAGAAAGCGGCTGCTGATGCGAAGAAGAAAGCAGAAGCGGAAGCGGCGAAAAAGGCTGCTGCCGACGCACAGAAGAAAGCCGAAGCGGAAGCCGCTAAAAAAGCTGCGCAGGAAGCCGAGAAGAAAGCGGCTGCTGATGCTGCGAAAAAAGCGGCCGCCGCTGAGAAAGCTGCGGCAGAAAAAGCCGCCGCTGCGGAAAAAGCCGCTGCTGATAAAAAAGCAGCCGCTGATAAAAAAGCAGCCGCTGAGAAAGCCGCTGCCGATAAGAAAGCCGCTGCGGAAAAAGCTGCGGCTAAAAAGGCTGCTGCCGCTGAAAAAGCAGCCGCTGCTGCCGGTGTTGATGACCTGCTTGGCGACCTGAGTTCCGGTAAGAATGCACCGAAAACGGGCGGTGGGGCGAAAGGAAATGGACAGCCGTCAAAAGACAGCGGTACCTCCGGAGCCAACGGTGGGGCAACAGGTGCAGATATCAGTGCTTATGCCAAACAGATCCAGGTTGCGATTCAGAGCCGACTCTTTGATGCAGGCCTGTATCAGGGCAAGCAATGCGTACTGCACATCAATCTTGCGCCAGACGGCAGGTTGAAAAGCGTGACGTCTGAAGGGGGCGATCCTGCGCTCTGTCAGGCTGCGCTGGCCGCAGCCAGATCGGCGAACATTCCTAAACCGCCTAGCGAGGCTGTTTATGAAAGGATAAAAGATGCCAAACTGGACTTTAAGCTGTAATCAACTCTTCTAACGGAAGTATGAAAAACAGTCTATGGTCGTAAGCAGGATAAGTAGTTTTGTCTATTTGAGTTTGTTAACATTCTGCTAAATTATCGTGGGTAAGGTTACCCAGATAAGGGAGATATGATGAAGCAGGCATTACGTGTAGCAGTTAGTTTTTTAATGCTGTGGGCAGCTGTACTGCACGCAGAAGTACGTATCGAAATCACCCAAGGGGTGGACTCGGCGCGTCCGATTGGTGTCGTTCCGTTCCAGTGGGCAGGCCCGGGCGCTGCGCCTGAAGATATTGGCGGCATCGTTGCCGCTGACCTGCGTAACAGCGGTAAATTTAACCCCTTAGATCGTTCTCGTCTGCCTCAGCAGCCGGGTACTGCGCAGGAAGTTCAACCTGCAGCATGGTCTGCACTGGGTATTGATGCCGTGGTTGTCGGGCAGGTTACCCCTGCGCCAGACGGCGGCTATAACGTCGCTTATCAGCTGGTGGATACCGGCGGTGCGCCGGGTACCGTTCTGGCTCAAAACACCTATAAAGTGAACAAGCAGTGGCTGCGTTACGCAGGCCACACGGCGAGTGACGAAGTGTTTGAGAAGCTGACCGGTATTAAAGGTGCGTTCCGTACCCGTATCGCGTACGTGGTACAGACCAACGGCGGCCAGTTCCCTTATGAGCTGCGCGTCTCTGACTACGATGGTTACAACCAGTTCACCGTACACCGTTCACCGCAGCCGCTGATGTCTCCGGCATGGTCTCCGGACGGCTCTAAGCTGGCGTATGTGACCTTCGAAAGCGGCCGCTCCGCGCTGGTCATCCAGACGCTCTCTAACGGTGCTGTTCGTCAGGTTGCGTCATTCCCACGTCACAACGGTGCACCTGCGTTCTCTCCGGACGGTACCAAACTGGCGTTTGCCCTGTCTAAAACCGGTAGCCTGAATCTGTACGTAATGGATATTGGTTCTGGTCAGATCCGTCAGGTCACGGATGGTCGTAGCAATAACACTGAGCCAACCTGGTTCCCGGACAGCCAGAATCTGGCCTTTACGTCCGACCAGGCAGGTCGTCCACAAGTTTATAAAGTGAATATCAACGGCGGAGCAGCGCAGCGTATTACCTGGGAGGGTTCTCAGAACCAGGATGCTGACGTCAGTGCCGATGGTAAAACAATGGTAATGGTCAGCACTGCGGGTGGTCAGCAGCACATTGCCAAACAAGATCTGGTAACGGGAGGCGTACAAATACTGTCGTCAACGTTCCTGGATGAAACGCCAAGTCTGGCACCTAACGGCACCATGGTAATCTACAGCTCTTCTCAGGGGATGGGATCCGTGCTGAATCTGGTTTCTACAGATGGGCGTTTCAAAGCGCGTCTTCCGGCAACTGATGGACAGGTAAAATCACCTGCCTGGTCGCCGTATCTGTAATAATAATTAATTGATTACTAAAGGAATCTTAGAAATGCAACTGAACAAAGTGCTGAAGGGGCTGATGATCGCTCTGCCTGTTATGGCAATCGCAGCGTGTTCTTCTAACAAGAACGCAAGCAATGACCAGAGCGGCGAAGGCATGATGGGTGCCGGCACCGGTATGGACGCTAACGGCAATGGCAATATGTCTTCTGAAGAGCAAGCGCGTCTTCAGATGCAGCAGTTACAGCAGAACAACATCGTTTACTTCGATCTGGATAAATACGACATCCGTTCTGACTTCGCTGCGATGCTGGATGCGCACGCAAACTTCCTGCGTAGCAACCCGTCTTACAAAGTCACCGTAGAAGGTCACGCGGACGAACGTGGTACTCCGGAGTACAACATCTCCCTGGGTGAACGTCGTGCAAACGCTGTTAAAATGTATTTGCAGGGTAAAGGCGTTTCTGCTGACCAGATCTCCATCGTTTCTTACGGTAAAGAAAAACCAGCAGTACTGGGTCACGACGAAGCGGCTTACTCCAAAAACCGTCGTGCCGTACTCGTTTACTAAGAGAATTGCATGAGCAGTAACTTCAGACATCATCTGATGAGTCTGTCGTTACTGGTTGGAATAGCGGCCCCCTGGGCCGCTTTTGCTCAGGCACCAATCAGTAGTGTCGGCTCAGGCTCGGTAGAAGACCGGGTTACACAACTCGAGCGTATTTCTAACGCTCACAGCCAACTTTTAACTCAACTCCAGCAGCAGCTTTCCGATAACCAGAATGATATTGATTCCCTTCGTGGTCAGATTCAGGAGAGCCAGTATCAGCTTAATCAGGTTGTGGAGCGCCAGAAGCAAATTTTGTTGCAGATGGATAGCCTGAACAGTGGCGGAGCAGCAGCACAGCCAGCAGCAGGCGATCAAAGCGGTGCGGCGACGCCTGCACCTGCGGCAGATGCCTCCCCGTCGTCAGGTGCGCCTGTACAGAGCGGTGACGCGAATACGGACTATAACGCGGCCATTGCCCTGGTACAGGACAAATCGCGCCAGGACGATGCTATCGTTGCGTTTCAGAACTTCGTTAAGAAGTACCCTGATTCTACTTACCAGCCAAATGCGAACTACTGGCTGGGTCAGTTGAATTACAACAAGGGTAAAAAGGATGATGCGGCGTTTTATTTTGCCTCTGTGGTGAAAAATTACCCGAAATCACCGAAAGCGCCGGATGCGATGTATAAAGTCGGCGTGATCATGCAGGACAAAGGCGACACTGCAAAAGCCAAAGCGGTTTATCAGCAGGTGGTTGCGAAATTCCCGGGTACAGACGGCGCCAAACAAGCGCAAAAACGTTTGAGTTCGATGGGTTGATTATCGCATGACCAGAAATCGCGTTATTTCTGGTCGTGCAGCATGATTCCTAAGCAGTTAAGTGATCTTCATCGAAATTTTTGTTGCGCAGAATTCTTAAATCAGTAATATATGCCGCCGTTGCCACGGGATATCAAACAACGTGAAAGCAGCGCAAAAGTGGGTCGTTAGCTCAGTTGGTAGAGCAGTTGACTTTTAATCAATTGGTCGCAGGTT
>OJWM01000254.1_pt1 | contig 8271 bp, 6 predicted proteins | sample 1600481 | NCBI WGS metagenome assembly OJWM01 (sample SAMN04436720, study PRJEB24849) | human gut metagenome | biome: human gut; feature: NICU; material: stool | host: Homo sapiens | place: USA: Saint Louis, MO | collected 2010-10-12 | reverse complement strand
AACACCACATGTTCGGCATGATGCTGGGTAAAGACGGTAAGCCGTTCAAAACCCGTGCGGGCGGCACCGTGAAGCTCTCCGATCTGCTGGATGAAGCGCTGGAGCGCGCCCGTCGCCTGGTGGCCGAGAAGAACCCGGACATGCCTGCTGACGAGCTGGAGAAACTGGCTAACGCGGTTGGGATCGGTGCGGTAAAATACGCGGATCTCTCCAAGAACCGTACCACCGACTATATCTTCGACTGGGACAACATGCTGGCGTTTGAAGGCAACACGGCGCCATACATGCAGTACGCTTACACCCGCGTACTCTCCGTCTTCCGTAAAGCCAGTATTGACGAAAGCGTGCTGGCGAACGCCACGGTGACCCTTACCGAAGACCGTGAAGCACAGCTGGCTGCCCGCCTGCTTCAGTTCGAAGAGACGCTCTCTGTGGTCGCGCGCGACGGTACGCCGCACGTTATGTGTGCTTACCTTTACGATCTGGCCGGTCTGTTCTCTGGCTTCTACGAACACTGCCCTATCCTGACCGCCGAGAGCGAAGCGGTGCGTAACAGCCGCCTGAAGCTGGCGCAGCTGACGGCGAAGACCCTGAAACTGGGTCTGGATACCCTGGGTATCGAAACCATAGAACGTATGTAAAAAAGAAACCCGGCGGTTGCCGGGTTTTTTTATAAATGAACGCCATCAGTCGTGAACGAGTACCTGGAAGGTATCTAATTCATACTCTCTGCCGTTATAGCCGATGCAGCAACCTCTGCTGAGGTGACTTCCAGCTTTACCCACAAAGAGACCGTTATCGAATTTTGCGCGGGCAACGTAGAGCTTAGTGCCATTGGCTTCATGTCCCGCCTCAACCATATTCGGTGGGAAATGTTTATCCTTAACGTCTACCCATTTTAAAGCGCCCACGTAAACTTCAAATTCATTACAAAAGTGCTCTCTTCCTCCCCATGGGACCCATGCCGTATTGCCGAACACCCATTTCCCCGGATGAATCCCACCATTCACTTTTGCGCGAATAATAAACAATGGAGATGGTCCTTTGATACCAGGAACACCTATTTCATAACCTGCTACAGGCGCGTCTAATGGGATAAACTCATCCCTTTTCGCTGATTTCCACATAATGATGTCCTTTTCAGTCTAAATAATCATCCGTAGTTAAAATCATTAAAACTCAGAAATTGAATGAATGGCAAAGTCATTATTCAGGCTTTGAAAAATAATCACCTTAACCAGTGATTTTTCCGGGCCTTCCGCATGGATAAAACGGCGAAGCGCAATAAAGGTATGGAACTGGCCAGCCACAAGCTGGCTTCCGACATACAGTAGTGGGAAATAACCCGCACCATCAATATCCTTGAAAACCGTGTCGAACATATTGATATGTTCATCAGACATTTTATCGGCATGCATATTTACAGCAGGGTTAACGATAATACCGCCCATTGTATTTTCCATTGCATCACTCCTTGTATGAATATTAGAAGAATCTTAACGCAGATAAAAAATAGGATAAATACGGATTGTGTTTTGTGAAGAAAATCACGATTTAATACTAAGCGTATTGTATTTCCAGCCTAGTATTCACTCCATCAATATATAACACGCCTGATATTGATGGCGTAAGGTATTTTCCCGGTGCCATCATAAAAAAAGCCTCTTCTAAAAGAGGCTTTGCAGTAATGAGATTATTATTCAGGTATTAAAAATATTTTCGTAAATATTCCGTCAGGCACAAAATCGCCATTGCCTGTCCATACGGCATCGAGGTCAGCGGTATCTGGCGGTAAAACGCCAGATCGCTGCCCATCCCCGTCCCGAAGGACGTTTGCAGCAGTTCCCCTTCCGGCGAGATGTTTTGCACGATACCGCGGATCGCTTTCTCCGCCACCTCTGCATACTCTGCGCCGACATACCGCTTGCGCACGGCTTTCAGAATGCCGTAGGCAAACCCTGCCGTGGCCGACGCCTCCAGATAAGAATCAGGATCGTCCAGCAGCGTATGCCACAATCCACTCTCATCCTGACATTTTGCCAGTGCGGCGATCTGCGCATTTAGCACCTGCACCAGATAGCGACGAACGGCGTTGTTTTCTGGCAGATCCACCAGTTCGAGGAAATCCGGGATCACGATGGTCAACCAGCTGTTGCCGCGCGCCCAGCGGGCCCGGGCAAAGTTGTGATTGCCGTCGTAATTCCAGCCGTGGAACCACAGCCCCGTCTCACGATCCATCAGGTTCTGTACGTGGAGCAGGAACTGATAGATCGCCTCCTCGACGTACTCCGGCTTATTAAGCAGCTTGCCGATTTTCGCCAGCGGCAGCACCGTCATCATCAGCGTGTCATCCCACATCTGCTGATGGTTCTCTTCCGCCAGTGTGATGTGCTGCATGCCGCCATGTTCGGTGCGCGGCATCTCATTCATCGCCCATTCCGCCCAGCTTTCCAGCCACGGCAGCCAGGCCGGGTTCTTGGTCTCTTCGTAGCGATACGCCAGCGTCAGGAACGGCGACATGGTATTCACGTTTTTGGTGGTTGCGCCTTCTGCGAAACGGTCATTAAACCAGCTGTCGATAATCTCGCGCATGCCTGCGTCACCGGTCTGGCAGTAATACTGCCAGATACCGTACAAACCAACGCCGTGCGTCCATTCCCATCCGGCCCAGCCTTTGGTGTCGATTACGCGCCCGTCGTCCAGCCGCAGCAAAAACTCACCCGTTTTGTCGTGGATATTGACCAGATTATGCGTCACCTTTTGAATCAGCGATTTCAGTTCATCCCTGGCGATAAAGCGCTCAGGCTGACGCAGTAACGGGCTATGTTTGACAGGCCAAACTTTCATCATCTTAACCTCTGTTGTATGTCGAATTCAGTACCGCACGATCCTTCAGCGAAGGGGCCGCCGGCTTGTTGCGATTCAGGTAACCGATATTGTTGTTGCCCCACAGGGATTCATACGGCATACCGGCCAGCATCTCCACGGTGGCGCGGGCCTGCGGGGTCGCCGCCTCCGGCATCGCAAGGCCGGACTCGCGCATTTTCGCGGTCTCTTCACGCAGGGTGCTGTGGGTCTGCAAATTGAGTTTGAAGCGCAGGGAGACCAGGAAGCCGCAGAACAGTACCAGAATGGTGCCGACGCTCAGGATCATCAGGATAGTGTGGCTCACTTCCGCAGGCTGCACTTTTTGACCGCTGACAAAGCCAGACATCTGCATCACGATCCCCACCAGCATTACCGCACCGGCCTGGGACGCTTTACGGGTCAGCGTCATGATGCCCGCGAAGATCCCTTCGCGACGCTGACCGGTGATCACTTCGTCCACGTCAGCAATGTAGGTGTAGGTATTCCACGGTACGTAGTTGATACCCCCGCGGCCAAGACCGGCAACCGCAGAGATCAGCAGCAGCAGAGCGTAAACGTCGCTCAGGCCCGCGTAATAAAGCACCGCGTAAGAGAGCGAGGCCAGGCCAAACAGCACGACCACCATGCGGTAAGACGGCGCAGGTCCGAAGCGAATGCACAGCGGGATCATGCCAATCACGGCGAGGAACTGGAAGATGGCCATCGTGCCCAGCAGGTTGGACGCCATGGATGCTTCCTGCATCAGCACAAACACCACGTAATAGGTGAATACGGCGTTGAACACATCCTGGGCAATATAGCCACCGAGATACATGCCCAGATGCTGGCGGAAAATCTTGATACGCAGCGTCGAACTTAATTCGACAAAAAGACGGTTCAGGCTCTGTCCCAGGGTCAGCTTTTTCTTCTCTTCTTCAGCGCGCAGGGCTGCTTCAGACCACTCTTCCCGCGGACGCTCCCAGGTGAAGAACCAGACGAAAGTAAGCATCAGCGCGCAAAGTACGGAGAAGACCAGGCTTGCATAGAAGAAGGAGATCGCGTTGTCTTTGCCGAAATGCGTGAGCAGGATCCCCGGCAGAAAGGAGGCCAGAATGGCGGACATCTGGGCCATGGAGATACGCGCCCCGGAGAATTTGGTTTTTTGTTTGAAATCGTCAGTCATTTCCGGCACCAGCGTTTCATACGGCACCAGAATCATGGTGTAAACAATATCAAAGATCAGATACGTCAGCAGGTAATACCAGAAACTCATGTCCCCTACCCACATCAGCGAGTAGCTGAAAACGCAGGGAATACCGAGCAGGATGAAGAACTTACGCCGGCCAAAACGTTTACCCAGCCAGGTGGTACCAAAATTATCGGTTAAAAAGCCCATTAACGGACTGACAACCGCATCCAGCACCCTTGCGGCGGCGAAGATAAAGGTTGCTTCAATCGGTGTGAGTCCACAGAAGGTCGTATAAAAATACAAAAGCCAGGCGGCCGTCAGGGCGGTAGTCCCCGCTCCGAGGAAGTCCCCTGAACCGTAAGCAAGATAATTTGCGAGTCCAATTTTACGTGTTTTCATTGCCGTCAACCCTAATCAGTTTTGGGAGACTCCCTGTAAGCAAACCTCGTCCGGGAGTTTTTACACGGCTACAGTAAAAGTATCGACCTGGTGAAACCTTTCTGTTTCTGCCATCACAGGGTGGTGAATGGCAAAAATGCAAAGAGTGTCAATACGCGTGTCACTGATTTATAAAACAGCGTTTCTTTTGTATCAAAAGGGAAGGTCAATTTTGCGAGCCAGCCTTCAGAAATGCCTGAAGACTGGCGAAAAGGCGGGCAGTTAGCGGTAGTTGACGAGCACCTCGTTGCGCTGAACCTTCAGCGCCGGGATCAGGCGTCCGCCGCCTGGCACTTCCCAGATAAAGCGTAAAGGTTCCTGAGCAGACACCCCGTTGAAGGCCTGGGTGATGCCACTTTGGCCCTCGATTTCCGCGCAGCGGGTCAGCGAGCACAGCCGCACCCGCAACCCGGCCGGTGTGGGTCCCGTCAGGGTGTAATTCCAGGCCACCAGCGTCATCTGCCCGGAGACGGTCTCAGAGGCTGACAGCGGACGGGAGGAGATCGACTCCCCCCGATGGTTGAGCGTTAAGCCGATACTGCTGGCCTGCCATGCCCCCTCGCCTGCGGCCTGCACCGCCAGCGGGAAAAATAAGATCCACAGCCACTTACGCATTATTTCCCTCCTATGGTCGCCGTCATGCGAATATTGCGGTTATCGGACAGCTCCATATTCGACAGCACCACCAGCTGGTTCAGGCTCCGGCGCAGGAAGCGCGACAGCAGCGGACGCAGCGCATGATTCACCAGCAGCACCGGCGGCGCGCCCAGCATCTCCTGACGCGCCAGCGCCTCCTGGGTTTGCGCCAGCAATCTGTCCGCCAGACCCGGCTCCAGCCCGCCACCGCCCTGTAGGGCCTGAAGCAGCAGACGTTCCAGCGGCGTGTCCAGGCCAATCACCTGCACTTCGCCGGTTCCCGGGAACCATTGCTGGGTTATGGCGCGCCCGAGCGCCACGCGCACCACCGCCGTCAGCTCATGTGGATCGCTCTGGAGCGGCGCATGCTCGGCCAGTGTTTCCAGAATGGTGCGCATATCGCGGATCGGCACCTTCTCATCAAGCAGATTTTGCAGCACTTTGTGCAGGGTGGTTAAGGTAAGCACGCCCGGCACCAAATCTTCGGTCAGCTTCGGCATCTCCTGCGTTACGCGGTCAAGCAGCTGCTGCGCCTCCTGACGTCCAAACAGTTCCGCGGAGAACTGGCCAATCAGATGGTTGAGGTGCGTCGCGACCACGGTACTGGCCTCAACAACCGTGTAACCCTGGATCTGCGCCTGCTCTTTCAGGGCGCTCTCAATCCAGATGGCCGCCAGACCAAAGGCCGGGTCGGTCGTCTGCTCACCCGGCAACGTGCCTGCGGCCGTGCCCGGGTTAATCGCCAGCCAGCGGCCAGGGTACGCATCACCGCTGCCGATTTCCACCCCTTTCATCAGGATGCGGTAGCGTGCGGGCGGGAGATCCATATTGTCCCGGATATGCACCACCGGCGGCAGGAAGCCCATGTCCTGGGCGAATTTTTTACGAATGCTGCGGATACGGCCAAGCAGTTCGCCATCCTGCTGGAAATCCACCATCGGGATCAGGCGGTACCCCACTTCCATCCCCAGCGAATCTTCGAGCTGAACGTCGTTCCAGGTGGCTTCCACCGCCTGGGTGTTCTCAGGCATTTTGACCGGCGCTGGCTCTGCTTTAGGCTGAGTTTCGCGGCCACGCATCCACCAGGCAAGGCCCAGCAGCGCGGCAGTGAACAGCAGGAATACCAGGTTTGGCATGCCCGGCACCATGCCGAGCAGGCCCAGTACCGCCGCGGAGAGCAGCATAACGCGCGGGTTGCTGAACAACTGCCCCACCATCTGCTCGCCTACATCCTGATCGGTGCTGACGCGGGTCACAATTACGCCCGCCGCGGTGGAGATCACCAGTGCCGGGATCTGCGCCACCAGACCATCACCAATGGTCAGCAGCGTATAGCTTTCCGCTGCGTGGCCCATGTCCATGCCGTGTTGCAGCACGCCGACGAGCAGGCCGCCGACGACGTTAATCACCATGATCAGAATGCCCGCGATGGCGTCACCGCGCACAAACTTACTCGCACCGTCCATGGAGCCGTAGAAATCTGCCTCCTGGGTCACTTCGGCACGGCGTTTTTTTGCTTCATCTTCCGCAATCAGCCCGGCATTCAGGTCGGCGTCGATTGCCATCTGCTTGCCCGGCATCCCGTCGAGCACGAAGCGCGCGCCCACTTCTGCGATACGCCCCGCCCCTTTAGTGATAACCATGAAGTTGATAATCACCAGAATGACGAACACCACGATACCGATGGCGAAGTTGCCGCCCACCAGGAAGTGACCGAAGGCTTCGACCACCTTGCCCGCCGCCGCCGCGCCGGTGTGCCCTTCCATCAGGATGATACGCGTGGAGGCAACGTTCAGCGCGAGGCGCAGCAGCGTGGTGAACAGCAGGATCGTTGGAAACGCGGCGAACTCCAGCGTGCGCTGGGTGAACATCGCCACCAGCAGCACCATGATGGACAACGCAATGTTGAAGGTGAAAAGCAGGTCGAGGATAAATGCCGGTAACGGCAGCACCATCATCGACAGAATTAGCAGGATCAGAATCGGTCCGGCAAGGATCTGCCATTGCGTCGATTTCAGGTTGCCGGGCAGGCGCAACATTGCCACCAGATTAGCCATCAGTGTCCTTCTCGTTCAAAAAATCCAGTGCTTCAGGCACCGGAAGGTTCTCAGGTTTTACAGGTCGTTGACCGCCCGCTAAACGCCAGCGTTTCAGTTGCCACACCCAGGCCAGCACCTCTGCGACAGCGGCGTAGAGCTGGCCCGGGATCTGTTGTCCAATTTCCGCGTGGCGATACAGCGCACGGGCTAATGGCGGTGCTTCAAGGATCGGTACGCGGTTTTCCGTCGCGATTTCACGAATGCGCAGCGCAATTAGCCCGGCCCCTTTCGCCACCACTTTCGGTGCGCTCATTTTGTTTTCGTCGTACTGAAGCGCCACGGAGTAGTGGGTCGGGTTAGTGACAATCACATCGGCTTTCGGCACATCTTCCATCATGCGACGACGCGCGGCAGCACGTTGCATCTGGCGGATACGGCCCTTGACGTGCGGGTCGCCTTCCATCTGTTTATATTCATCGCGAATATCCTGACGCGACATTCGCAGCTTCTTGATATGGGAAAAGATCTGGAAGATAACGTCGAACGCCACCATCGGAATAATGCTGAGAACCACCAGAAGCGAGCCTAATCCGACCAGGTTCAGGGCATTCTTCATCGCCGTCATGGGGGATTCACTGATCAGACGCATCATCTCCGGCCAGTGGTGCCACAGAAAAAACCCGGCAGCACTGCCCATAAGAAGCGATTTCAGGATCGCTTTAAGAAGCTCAGCCCCGGTTTGAGCTGAAAACATTTTCGCAATACCGGGTAGCGGGTTGAGCTTGGAGAATTTCGGTTGCAGCGATTTACCGCTGAACACCAGACCACCGAGCATGACCGGCGAAACAAGAGCCACGATGACCACCCCGGCAATCAACGGCAGCAGAGCGATCATGGCGCTTTTTACCAGGTTGATGATCTGAATGAGGATCAGATTGGGGTCATTGACCATGCTGTGATCAAAACGTAAGCCAGCAGAGAGCATTCCCGCCAGTCTGCGGGCAAGCATCTCCCCGCCCCACCAGATTATGCAGACGCCCACCACCAGGATCAGCAGGGAGGTCAGCTCTCGGGATCGGGGGATCTGCCCATCCTCACGGGCTTTTTCAAGTCGGTGGGGTG
>OJWM01000250.1_pt1 | contig 8365 bp, 8 predicted proteins | sample 1600481 | NCBI WGS metagenome assembly OJWM01 (sample SAMN04436720, study PRJEB24849) | human gut metagenome | biome: human gut; feature: NICU; material: stool | host: Homo sapiens | place: USA: Saint Louis, MO | collected 2010-10-12 | reverse complement strand
TATCCATATCTGTTTCAGTTTTAATATTAAGACGCTCAAATGCTTCTTTTCTTAATTCTTTTGATTTAAATAAATTAGTATTAACAATCGATCCTTCCGTATGTTCAATAATAAATTTTAAAACTTCATCAATTAAGGTATTTGCTTTTGTCAGAACAGAGTCAAAATCTTTGTTTTTAATATCTGTTTGAATCCTAATTGGTAGCTGTCGGATATAAAGTAAATCAATCTCGCTTGAAAACTTTGTTTTTCTTAATATAGTTGAATCATCTTCTTTAAATGCATCCTCCAAAAGTAACTGAACTATTGGATTCATTTCATTAGATTCATATTGCTTGTCTTGATCCATAATATCTTTTAAGGAATGGATTAACTTATTCTTTAACGAATCATCAAATTGATCATCGACAAGAAACTTTTGAAAGGATACTCCCTTTGAACCTCCATAATGATTTTGTAGTTCAACACCTACGATTTTTTTTGTAAATATGTTCCACGTTACATTGTTAAAGTTCAAAATATATCCCGCCGAACCAACTGAAAAATAATTTGCTAATTGTTTTGCTTCATCTATAGTCATCATTTACTTATACCTCTTAAATTGTATGTTGGATTATTTTCAAATAATTAATACCAAAGATACACTGTTCAAATAAAAATGATATAATATTTGACTCATCGACTAATAGATTGGGAGCGTCAATAATTTTGTGTAAATGATTCTTCCCTACTGCAGATTGTTTCTAATTCTCAATCAGTTGGCTTAGCATTTGTTCAAGTTCGCCTTCGGCCTGTTGAAAGCCTTTATGACTGCGACCTAGGAATTTTTGGTTGTAAGTATCAAAAGACGAGACTAAGAAACGTTCCAGCGACTCTTCGTTTTGGAACTGTTCCTTGCGGTGGCTGTATTTCTTGATTTGCTTATTAAAGGATTCAATCAGGTTCGTAGAATAAATACTCTTGCGTATGGCCAAGGGGAAATCATAGAAAGTGAGCAAGTGATCGTTCGAAAGAATCGATTCAACCACTTTTGGATAGCTGGTTTTCCATTTTTCCGCAAAAGCACCACGTGCTTCCAACGCCACCTTTTTAGATGAGGTTTGATACACCATTTTAAAATCATCACAGACTTCCTTACGATCATCGACACGCACTTTGTGACTGATATTACGGGAAACGTGTACACAACAATGTTGAAAACGAGCTTTGGGATAGAACCGACTAATCGCTCCTACCATCCCCTTTAAGCCATCCGTGATGAACAGGAGGACATTTTTCAAACCGCGCTCTTGAAGGTCCAATAAAATTTCCTCCCAAATCATGATGGATTCAGTCGGTGCAATCGCATAGCTCAATACTTCCTTTGATCCGTCCGGGCGAATGCCAACTGCGATATGAATAGCTTCCTTGGCGACGGTTTTCCGCTTTAACGGAATATACGTTGCGTCCATATAAATAGCAGCATAACGGTCATGAAGCTCCCGTCCTTTAAACGCCGTTACCTCTTCTGTAAATGATTTTGTTATATTGGACATGGTTTGGGGCGTGTAGTGATGCCCATACATTTTCTCAATCAAGTCTGCGATTTCCGACATGGTAATACCTTTTCGGAAGAGGTGAATGACGGTCTCCTCTAACGTGTCATTCGTCCGTCTATAAGCAGGAACAGTCTGTTGCTTGAACTCGCCATTGCGGTCGCGCGGAATCTGGAGATGAAGTTCCCCATACTCGGTCTTGACCGTACGGTCATAGGAGCCGTTACGAGAATTACCCGTGTTAAAACCAATGCGATCATACTTTTCGTAATCTAGGAAAGCCGTTAACTCCGTTTTGAGAAGCGTATTGACTGCTTTCTCCAAATGGACACGGAATAATTCATTCAAATCGCCTTTGTTCGCTAGAGTCTTTAGAATTTCTGTAGTAAAATCGTTCATAGGGAAGTCCTCTCTTCTGTGAATGTGTTGTGGTAACTCTATTCTACAGAAGGGACTTCCTTTTTTGTATAGTTTTATTCATTTACACAAAATATTTTACACTCTCCACAAATGTTCAACTATGAACAATTACGTATCTGTATAAATTATTCTAATACAGTATTGTATTGTTTGCTTGATAGCAAAAAAAATAATACGAACAAGAATCCTATAATCCTTGTCCGTATTAAATCCCAAGCTACTATTCTTTTTTATCCTGAAACTAGAGTCTCTTTACTCTTCTGTGTTATAATCATATTCAACAAGGTCATCTATACCTGTTATTCCTAATTGTTTAAAAATCAAATATTCTTTGGCGATGTATGCATTCCATTCGAGTCGCTCAAGCATATCATAGGTTTTCTCTAAAGTAGCTCCAACTACTAGAACACCATGTTTTCGTAACAGATAGGATTTCGGTATAGCTTGATCTTGTCTTACTTCTTTTCTAACTTTTTCAGCTAACTCAGGAGTGGTTGCTGGAGCAAATTCCAGACATTTGATTTCTCCCATTTTTTGAGTTCCTTCGCTAATATTAGGCATATCTAATCCCATACTTGCAAAAACCATTGAATTCAAAGCATGTGCATGAATTACGCAGTTAATCTTTGCATTTTCTTCATAAGCAGCCATGTGCATATTAATTTCACGTGTAATTCCACCATAACCATCAATGATATTTTTCTCTTTATCAATGACCAAAATTTGTTCTGGATTTAAATCGCAAAGATAGTTTTGAGACATTAGTGTTGGTGACATGATAAAGTGGTCATCACTTACTTTTATACTGACATTTCCTCCTGCTGCATTTGTAAATTTACGATCATACATTTTTTTGATAAATTTACACAGTTTTACTCGTTCTCCGTAGTATAGCATTATGTTTACTCACCAATCTTTCTATATTGAACTAATTTTTTTAATTCTAGAACACGTTCTTTTGAGAATCCTGTACTTAATGTTTCTTCAGCTTTAGCAGCACCAACTGCAGTTGCCAAAATTCCTATATCTTTTAAGGGTAATTTTTCCGAAAAACCGTAAACCAAACCAGAGACATACGCATCTCCACTGCCAGTATCGTTTACTGTTTTGACTCTTGGTGAATTAAATATATATTGTTCATCATTTGTTAGTAACACAGATCCTTTTTCTCCCATAGATACAGAAATACATTTCATATTGGTTAGTACTGACTTTTTCTTCTGATATACTTCAATACAATGTTCCAAAGAAAGAATTTCTTCACCTATAATTTCAGAAAATTCATAGTTATTCGGTTTGATTAAGAAGACAGCTCTTTTTAATACTTCATCTAAAAATTTTCCTGAAACATCAGCAATTAATTGAACTTTTTTTTCTTCTAACTTATCAAGTAAATAAGCGAATACTTCTACTGGTGTTTGAAGAGATGGATTTCCTGCAACTACTACCGTATCCTTAGAAGACAGTTGATTTAATTCCTGAGTGAAAAATGCATCAATAATTTGTTTGTTAATTTTAAAACCATATTCTGTAATCATGAAACTACCTTTTCCACCATCATGTTTAATTAGTAAGTTCTTTAATTCATTCCAATTATTTTCTCCGGTAATACCCGTACAGTTATTTTCTTTACCTAAGATATTCAATCCGACTGAAACATGGGTTCCTTTTCCTCCTACATCCATATATCTTTCAGCGATTCTATTATTTTTCCCTCGAGTTAATTCATCTTGAATGTGAAAAACATGATCAATTGCAGGGTTCAAAGTAATCGTATAAATCAAATAGCTCCTCTCCTTTCAATTAATAATTTTACGTGTGATTATCTCCTTTTGTTTGATAGTAAGTCAACACAGCTATCATTAAAGATAATCCCGAAAGAAATGCATTCTTTCCAAAATATCCTGCAATTAGTAGGAACATAGCTAAAAAAATGGAGCTTATATTAAAAATATTTTGTTTATTCAACATCTTATACCGCATCCATTTCTGAATCATCACTATAACGTTTTACATTTTCCTTACTACGACCAATATAGAAAATGACAAATAACGCTAACCAAGCAATTGCCAATACTATTCCCCACCAATTACCTGCCATTGCATTTGCAAAAGCAAACTTAAATTCACCATTCTCAATAGTTGCCCATGCTAGCATCGTACCTTCTTCAACATTCACTGCGCCTGTATCACGTGCTAATTGAGTAATGTATGGGGCAAAGTAAGTTCCGATATATAGAAATACTGGCGTGGTTATGATTCCATATACAAGCATTCTTAACATATTTCCCCTTCCTAGCAAATATGCAGCTACAATAATGGATAAGTTGATTAATCCTGCAAAAGGCAATACTTGGTTTCCTGGTAAAATTGCTGCAAATAATAATTCAAATGGGATTAACAAAATAGCCAGCACCCAAATTTCACTTGCTCCTGCTAAGATTGGCCAGTCCAAACCAATATACAACTCTCTTCCTTTAAATCTATTTCTCATATATTCTGATATTGCGTCTGATATAGGCGACAATGCCTGCATAAATAACTTAGAAACAAGTGGAAATAACGTTAAAGCCGCAGCCGCGTTTATTCCTAAAATCAATGCGTCTGAAATCGAATATCTACCAATTAAACCAATCGATGTACCGACAATAAAACCCATTACATGATTTTCAGAAAAAATACCGATTTTGTTTTTCAAAGCATTTACATCCATTTTTTTGTTGAAAATAGGAAATAAATCTAAAAATTTATCTACTGGATATAACAAAGCTGCAATTAATGTCATATGATGAGGTAAAGTCACACCAGGAATTCCCGTTAATTCCTGAATCTCTCTAGCCCAAATATCGCCAATTTTTAACTCAACGACTACTTGAATGGCTACAACTAGAAAAGCTAGATACAGATTTCCTGATATATAATAGACCATTACTGCACAAAATGCTTTTCCCCACACATTCCACATATCCACATTAAGTGTTTTTGTCCATTTAAATGCTAACATGATGATGTTGATAATAATTGTCACTGGAAAAGCAAGAAAAGCATATTTCCAAGCCCATGTTACCGAAGCGCCTGTCGTCCATCCACCATCAATCGCTGTTAAATTGATTCCTGTTGCTTCCGCAAAAGCTTTTGCGGCTGGTGTAATATTTCCCAACATATAATCAACAACTAAATTCATTCCAGCAAATGCTACCCCAAAAATCAATGCTGCACTGAATGCATCTTTAAATTTCATTTTTGCTACTAAACCAATTATCAACATTATGATTGGTACAAACACTGTAGCTCCCATATTTAGAATTGCCTGAAAGAAATTCGAAATTGCTTCAATCATTGACAAAATCCTCCTTTATTTTTGCAACACTTCAATTAATCGATCTAATTCTTCATCCATACCCATCCCAGTTAAAAATTTAATACCATCAAATTTAGGAACACCGTAATCTTCAGATCCTGGAGTAATAGATACATAAGCATCTGCATTTTTTATAAACGTTCTAATTGATTTAATATCAACAGCTTCAACGCTAGCATCAACTTTTCTCTCATTTAATAATCTTTGAACTTTTGAAGCAACAGTTTGACTTGTTGCGACACCGCTTCCACAAGCAACAATAATTCGTTTCATTTTCATTCATCCTTTCTCAATTTAAAGATTTTGTTGTAAAAAGTGATATAACTCTTTTGGTGATTTGACTTTTCGATATTCAGAAACCTTCTCATCATTTCCAAATATTTCCATAATTGTTGATAATAATCCCACTTGATTTTTTGGATCTGTGATTCCTAAAATTAAAATCAATTCACATGGAACTAAACTATCTGTGGTTGCCATTTGTACAAATTCAATCGGATTATTTAATTGATAGGCTGCAACAAACGGTTTTTTTACATGCTGTGGATCAGTATGGGGAATAGCGATATTAATATGCCCTAGTTCTAATCCTGTAGGAAAACTCATCTCCCTTGTCATAATTGCTGATTCAAAACTATCTTCCACATACTCTAGCATTTTCAATTTTTTAGTTGCTTCTTCAAAGAATTGCTCTTTTGTAGTAAATTTAGAATTAAAAAAAATCAACTCTTGATGAATAAAATCCGCGTACATTCATTTTCACCCCCTTTCAATTTTAATTTTATTTAAAAGTTTTATTTTTGAATCACCTCCATATGTTTTCTTATTTCAGAGATAAACTTACTGGATACTTTTTTTCCAGTAATGAATAACTCAAAGTCACTAAAAGTAAATGCACGTTGTATGCCAATTCTATTTTCCTTTTTGGAATCTGCTACTACTATTTTTTGCTTAGTAGAATTTAGAATTTTACTTTTCACATCTAGTGAAAGAACATTATTTTCAGTGAATTGATCTTCTACAGAAAAACCGCTTACTCCTATAAATGCTTTGTTAGCCATTAATGTTTCAGCATCAGCCACTGCTCTTGGTCCATACATCTCTTTTGTTCGCTTATTGAGCATGCCTCCTAAACAATAGATATCAGCATTTATTAATTGACTACATTTATCAGCTATGGGCAGACTAGCAGTAATTATTCGAAGATGGATTTCTTTTGGTAATGCATCAATGAGATACATCATACTTGTACCACCGTCTAAAAAGATAATGTCTCCTTCTTCAACTAATGAAGCAGCATATTCCCCTAATCTTCGTTTTTCTGGTACATTTTCTTCTAAACGTTCATCGAAAGATATATCTGTGTCAATTGCTTTTGCACCTCCATGAACTCGGATAATCTTATGTTCTCGTTCTAATAAAGCCAAATCGCTTCTTACAGTTTGTTCTGTGACACCAAACTTTTCAGAAAGTTCTTTTGTTGTAATACGCTTCTTTTTATTTATAAAATTTACTATATCCTTCAATCGATCTAAATTTTCCATATCTCCAACCTCTACAATTTCATTTTATTTCGTTTTATTTTCGTTTAATTTTCTTTTAACTTTCGTTTAACTCATAATAATACTATTCAAACAAAAAGTCAACGCTTTCATTAAGGATTTTGTTACTTTTTTAATTCGCCGATTGTAAAATTAAGCTAGACAACTAAAAAAAGTCATTTGTGCTACACTCAAAATAGTTCCGACGAAAGAATTATAAGGAGTGAGTACAAATGACCTATAACCATCTTACACCAACTGAACTCGTAATGATAGAAGCTTATTTCAATCAATCACCATCTGTTTCAAAAGTAGCCAATCTGTTACAACGTTCTCGACAAACTATTTATAAGGTCTATCGTTTTCTTAAATCTGGTGGAAGCGCAATGAGCTACTATAAACAATATAAGAAAAACAAACGTAACTGCGGAAGACATCCGATTATGTTATCAGATGAGCAACAGGAATACATTCAAAAAAAGGTGGCTCAAGGGTGGGCTCCTGATGTCCTTATTGGTCGAGCGGAGTTTCCTATTGCTTGTTCGGTACGTACACTGTATCGAATGTTTAAAGATAAAACCTTTGACACTCACGATTTACCAATGAGTGGAAAAGAATTCTCGAATTGGAAAAAGATTAGTAATACCAACGATATTTCAATTTATTTTGCGGATCCAGGAACACCTTCTCAACGAGGATTGAATGAACATTCAAATGGCTTATTATGTAAAGATGTTTTATATAAAGCTATGGATTTTAATGGTGTATCTGAAACCTTTATCCAATCGGTGGTATCAAAAAGAAATCACATTCCAAGGAAATCATTGAATTACAAGACACCGTTAGAAGTATTCTTGAGCTATTTAGCTGATGATGATTTGTCTAACTTAATTTGACATTTGAGAAGTATTTAAAATTTTTGTTGCCATATATAGATTTTCTTTTTCAAAAATGGGTTGATATTTGCTTTTATCCTGACTGCCATGTGTTAAGAAATTTCTTGTATTCACGCACGCTCTCACAAATCTAGTTTTAGAATCGGATAGTGACTTAGATCTGTATAAGATAGTTTCCTTTAGAATAGGGTTCGGAACAACTTTTAAGCTTTCTTTTATTCTTTTCGAGAGTGTTTCTTCTCCCGTATAATTTATTCTTTCAGAAAAGTATTTTCTGACGGGCTCTTCTGCCCCTGTTACAATTTCCATGAGTTTTTTTCTCATAAACACAATTTCAGGGCCTTCTATCTTTTCTTTCTCCAAATATATTCGATGAAAAATTTCTACATTTCTACAAGCATTGAGAAACTGTGTTTCTAAAAAGGATGTAAGTTGTAAGTCTCCTACATATGTCTGTATAATAGTCTCTAAATCTGCATAAAATGCGAACCAATTATTAATATATTTTGATAAATTATCGGCTATTGTGGCATAAGGAAATAGCTCATAAGGTCTAAGCTTTCTTGATTGAACTTTAGCATTCTGCCTGACATACATCCTATATTTTTTTCC
>OJWM01000242.1_pt1 | contig 8727 bp, 6 predicted proteins | sample 1600481 | NCBI WGS metagenome assembly OJWM01 (sample SAMN04436720, study PRJEB24849) | human gut metagenome | biome: human gut; feature: NICU; material: stool | host: Homo sapiens | place: USA: Saint Louis, MO | collected 2010-10-12 | reverse complement strand
GCGCGCCTGGGGATTAACGGCTGTATTATTTCCGGGATTGTGCTGGGGTCGCTCTATGGCCTGATGCCGCTCTATCTCAACCATCAGGGCGTCAGCGATTCCGGGATCGGTTTCTGGATGGCGGTGATGGTCAGCGCGGGGATTGTCGGCCAGTGGCCGATTGGCCGCCTGGCGGACCGCTTTGGTCGTCTGCTGGTGCTGCGCGTCCAGGTTTTCGTGGTCATCATGGGCTGTCTCGCTATGCTCAGCAACGCCGCGATGGCGCCTGCGCTGTTCATTCTGGGGGCTGCGGGTTTTACGCTCTATCCGGTCGCGATGGCCTGGGCCTGTGAGAAAGTTGAGCATCACCAGCTGGTGGCGATGAACCAGGCATTGTTGCTGAGTTACACCATCGGCAGTTTACTGGGGCCGACTTTTACCGCTATGCTCATGCAAAATTACTCTGATAATCTGCTGTTTATCATGATCGCCAGCGTATCGTTTATTTATCTGTTAATGCTGCTGCGCAAAGCGGGCGAGCACCCAACGCCAGTGGCACATGCCTGATTAAATAAAAGCCTGTCGATGACAGGCTTTTTTGTCCCTGTCACATATAAGACTTTTACTTATTGTGAGTTTTTACTGCCTGGCGATAATTCAAATGAGTTCTACCACTAAAAGGCAGCAATCATGTCTACTCGTCGTTTTTCCACTACCGCACTTGCCGTAGTGTTGGCTTTAACGTTTGCAACGGCTCCGGCCATGGCTAATCCAGGAAACGGGAATGGCGGTGGTCACGGAAACGGTGGCGGACAAGGTAATAGCGGCAATCATGGTAACGGGAACGCTGGTAACCATGGTAATAAGCACAATACCGGCCAGGATAATCCAGGGAAATCGGATAAGAGCTTTAAAAACAGCAACGATGTGGGTCATGATGTTGACGTCCGCGTGAGCTTCGATCATGCCCGCCATCTGGCACTGAATTACGGCTTAACGGGCTACGACTCTCTGCCTCCGGGTATTGCGAAAAACCTGGCGCGCGGTAAGCCACTGCCTCCGGGCATTGCGAAGAAAACCGTGCCAGCCGATATGCTGGGTCAGCTTCCTTCTTATCCGGGCTATGAATGGCGCGTGGTGGGTGACGACCTGGTCTTAATTGCGCTGAGTACCGCGATTGTGACTTCCGTGATTAACGGCGTCTTTAAATAGAATATAAAAAGGCCCGGTTTTCACCGGGCCTTTTCGTTAATACATGACCTTGTGGCCATACTGCTCAAGAATACCTTTGACGCGCTCCATCGTCTCTTTTTTCGGCGGCTTCACGCCATCGAGCTTGTACTCTTCACCCATTGCCACCCATTTGTGTTTGCCCAGCTCGTGATAGGGCAGGAGTTCAATTTTCTCCACGTTACCCATATCCCGGGTAAATTCGCCCAGACGATGTGCAGAATCATCATCATCTGACCAGCCCGGTACCACCACGTAGCGGATCCAGGTCTTGACGCCTTTGTTGGCAATGTATTTGGCAAATTCCAGCGTACGGTGGTTTGAGACGCCAACCAGATTCTGGTGGATCTCATCGTTCATCTGCTTGAGATCGAGCATCACCAGATCGGTCACTTCAAGCAGTTCATCAATAACCGGATCGTAACGGCGCACAAAGCCGTTGGTGTCGAGGCAGGTATGAATACCTTCTTTATGGCAGGCGCGGAACCAGTCGCGCACAAATTCAGCCTGAAGAATAGCTTCACCGCCGGATGCCGTCACGCCACCGCCGGACGCGTTCATGAAGTGGCGATAGGTCACCACCTCTTTCATCAGATCCTCAACGGTGACTTCTTTACCGCCATGGGTGTCCCAGGTGTCACGGTTATGGCAGTACAGGCAGCGCATCAGGCAGCCCTGGAAGAAAGTGATAAAGCGGATCCCCGGGCCATCGACGGTGCCACAGGATTCAAAGGAGTGAATGCGACCAATAATTGACATTGCGGTGATATCTCCGAATTTGGCCCATCCGGGGGCCTATGTAGATGCACAGCTCAAAGGCTATGTCGAGTCTGTTTTGGCTGTTATCCATTAAGTATAGATAGCGGACAAAAGAGACTGATGAAGCGAGGGTGTTAAAAAGGCCCCACTTGCGTGGAGCCTTTATTGTACGCTTTTTAACGCGTGATTTCAGTCAATTCCACTTACATGGACTGAGTGAAAGTACGGGTGATAACGTCCTGCTGCTGTTCTTTCGTCAAGGAGTTAAAACGTACTGCGTAGCCAGATACGCGGATGGTCAGCTGAGGATATTTCTCAGGATGTTCCATCGCGTCGAGCAGCATTTCACGGTTCATCACGTTCACGTTCAGGTGCTGACCACCTTCAATGGACGCTTCGTGGTGGAAGTAACCATCCATCAGACCCGCGAGGTTAGTTTTACGTACTTCGTCGTCTTTACCCAGCGCGTTTGGCACGATAGAGAAGGTGTAAGAGATACCATCTTTCGCGTATGCAAACGGCAGTTTAGCAACGGAGGTCAGAGAGGCAACCGCACCTTTCTGGTCACGACCGTGCATTGGGTTAGCACCTGGGCCGAATGGCGCGCCAGCACGACGACCGTCTGGGGTGTTACCGGTTTTCTTACCATACACAACGTTAGAGGTGATGGTCAGAACAGACTGAGTCGGGATAGCGTTACGATAGGTAGTGAGTTTCTGAATTTTCTTCATGAAACGTTCTACCAGGTCAACCGCCATGTCATCAACGCGAGCGTCGTTGTTACCAAACTGCGGATATTCGCCTTCGATTTCGAAGTCGATAGCCAGACCATCTTCGTCACGAATTGGTTTAACTTTCGCATATTTGATTGCAGACAGGGAGTCAGCCGCAACGGACAGACCTGCGATACCACACGCCATGGTGCGAACGACATCACGGTCGTGCAGCGCCATCAGAGAGGCTTCGTAGCTGTACTTGTCGTGCATGTAGTGGATGACGTTCAGCGCAGTGACATACTGCTTAGCCAGCCAGTCCATGAAGTGATCCATGCGCTCCATCACTTCGTCGAAGTTCAGAAGGTCGCCTTTGATCGGTTCAGACTTAGGACCAACCTGCATTTTCAGTTTTTCGTCAACGCCGCCGTTGATTGCGTACAGCATGGTTTTCGCCAGGTTTGCACGCGCACCGAAGAACTGCATTTGCTTACCAACAACCATTGGGCTTACGCAGCACGCGATAGCGTAGTCGTCGTTGTTGAAGTCCGGACGCATCAGGTCATCGTTCTCGTATTGCAGAGAAGAGGTGTCGATGGACACTTTAGCGGCGAATTTCTTGAAGTTCAGTGGCAGTTTTTCAGACCACAGAACGGTGATGTTCGGCTCCGGAGAAGGACCCATGGTGTACAGGGTGTTCAGGAAGCGGAAGCTGTTTTTGGTTACCAGCGTACGGCCATCTACGCCCATACCGCCGATAGATTCGGTTGCCCAGATTGGGTCACCAGAGAACAGCTCATCATATTCTGGAGTACGCAGGAAACGAACCATACGCAGTTTCATGACCAGGTGGTCAATCATTTCCTGAGCGTCTTGCTCGGTGATTTTGCCTGCTTTGATATCGCGTTCGATATACGCATCCAGGAAGGTGGACACGCGGCCGAAGGACATTGCTGCACCGTTCTGAGACTTAACCGCGGCCAGGTAGCCGAAGTAGGTCCACTGAATAGCTTCCTGAGCGTTGGTTGCAGGACCAGAGATATCACAGCCGTATTTAGCCGCCATCTCTTTGATCTGACCCAGCGCACGGTGCTGTTCAGCAATCTCTTCACGCAGACGGATAGTCGCTTCCAGGTTTACGCCGTTTTCCAGGTCAGACTGGAGAGAGACGAACTGCGCGTATTTGTCTTTCATCAGGAAGTCGATACCGTACAGCGCAACGCGACGGTAGTCACCGATGATACGGCCACGGCCATAGGCATCTGGCAGACCGGTCAGAACGCCAGATTTACGGCAGTTCAGAATGTCTTTGGTGTAAACATCGAATACACCCTGGTTATGGGTTTTACGGTATTCGGTGAAGATTTTTTTCAGCATTGGGTCCAGCTCGCGGTTATACGCTTTGCAGGAACCTTCAACCATTTTAATGCCACCGAACGGGATGATTGCGCGTTTCAGTGGTGCTTCAGTCTGGAGACCAACGATTTTCTCAAGGGCTTTGTTGATGTAGCCAGCATCGTGAGAAGTGATGGTAGAAGCAACGGAGGTGTCAAAATCAACTGGCGCGTGAGTGCGGTTTTCCAGTTTAACGCCTTCCATTACGCTGTCCCACAGCTTGGTGGTTGCATCAGTCGCACCAGCCAGGAAGGATTCGTCACCTTCATACGGGGTATAGTTTTTCTGAATGAAGTCACGGACGTTGACTTCATTCTGCCAGTCACCTTTCGTAAAACCTTCCCAGGCTGTGGCTAACTTTTCATTAAGCTCGGACATGTAACACCTACCTTCTTAAGTGGATTTTTTATTTACTGCCTGAGACAACCATTAATGATGATCGCCGCCACGCAGGTAAATGACCCAGTATGTCAACCCAACTAACAGACCCCCACCGATAATGTTCCCGATAGTGACGGGGATCAGGTTATCAGTAATGAAATTCATAATAGTCAGGTGTGAAAAACTTTCCGGGGTTGAACCAACAGCAGTCCAGAACTCCGGGCTTGCAAAGTTGCGGATAACAATCCCCATCGGGATCATGAACATATTCGCAATACTGTGCTCAAAGCCGCTGGCAACAAACATCGCAACCGGCAGAACCATAATCATGGCTTTATCCATCAGGCTACGACCAGAGTAGCTCATCCAGACCGCCAGGCAGACCATCAGGTTTGCAAGGATGCCGAGAGCAACGGCTTCGATAAATGTATGGTGCATTTTGTGGTCGGCGGTTTGCAGGACGTTAAGCCCCCAGCCGCCGTTGGCGGTCATGTACTCGCCAGAAAGCCACATCAACAGAACAAAGAGCAGACAGCCAATCAGGTTGCCAACGTAGACGTTGAGCCAGTTGCGCCCCAGTTGACCCCAGGTAATTCTTCCGCTGGCTTTTGCCACAACAATCAGCACCGTTGAGGTGAAGAGGTCGGCGCCGCAGATGACGCAGAGGATCAGACCCAGTGAGAAGCAAATACCACCAATCAGTTTCGCTATGCCGAAAGGCATCCCGGCAGTGCCGGTGGTGGCTGTGATATAGAAGACGAAAGCGATGGAGATGAACACTCCAGCCGTAATGGCCAGAAAGAACGTCGTCATCGGATGTTTCGTTGCTTTGTAGACACCCGCTTCTTCGGCAACTTTCGCCATCGCAGCGGGGAGTAATAGATCAAAAGGGTTGTCAGCTTTCACACTAACTCTCTCTTTATTAAGTCGGCGACGAGATACTAACAAAGCATTATAGAAGAGAAATTGATATAGATCATATCTCGCCTGGCTTATAGGCCCGCAGTGTGTATGGTTTTACAGCAAAAGCGGAGTAAGTATTTGATTATCCGTATAAAAATAAATTTTAAAAGTTATGAAAAGAGTTGAATTTTTTCCTTCAGCCTCCCGTGGAACAGTTAATTAAAATGGAGTATTTATTAGAATTAGTAACAGTAAAGCCCAGGTAAGCGTTTTTATATTTACCCGTGGTTAACTTAATTATTACAATTAAACGTCATTGCGGAAAAATAAAAAAAAAGGGGCAATGAAATTGCCCCGTAATATAGCTCAGGCGATTGAATACGCCTACAGCCATTAATGTTATATGCGCTTATTTTGACCAGTAAGCGGCTTTAGCCTTCTGCAATTTTTCATACGCATTCAGCAGCGACTGATGCGCCGGGAAGGCTTTCAGATCGCTGTCAACCGCTTGCAGGCCATAGAACGGTTCTTCACCGCTCAGCGCAGCGCTGGCAGCTTCAACGGCATCTGCACCGTACATGCGGACGAAGGCGTTCAGATACTGCAATGGCTCGCGGTCGTCTTCCTGAGAAAGCAGGAGCAGCGTTTGCAGGCAACGGTAATAGTTAGTGCGCTCAGCGGAGAAGACGGACTGGTTAAACTCCATCGTCCACTCGGTCCAGGCCAAAGCCTGATCCAGATCGCCGCCCGCCAGCGCCAGCATCGCTTTTAGCTCGCCGATGCGCAGCGTGTACCAGCCGTTATCTTTTCCGGTTGCCAGACCCAGCAGTTCGCGTACGCGGGTGAAATCATCGTGTCCTTCTTCGTCCAGTTGGGCGATCAGGTTCAGATAATCTTCTTTATCCCACTCGCTGCCCGGCAGGGCCAGCAGGGTTTCACGCAGATGCGCGCCCATGCTGTTGTTAGCCAGCCACAGATCTTCTGCCGGATAGATGTCCGACATACCCGGCACAATAATACGGCACGCATAAACGCCGAGGTGTTCATAGTCGGCAATATAGACTTCCTGATCTTCCGCGTTGAAGATCGCCATCAGGGTGGCGAACTCTTCTTCCGTCGTACCGGCAAAGCTCCAGTCCACGAACGAATAGTCTGCGTCCTGTTTGAACATATCCCAGGAGATCAAACCGCTGGAGTCGATGAAGTGCGTTTCGAGGTTGGTGTGCTCGGCGACTTCTTCGTCATCAAAGGTTGGCGGGGTGAACACGTCGAGATCTTTCAGGCTACGACCTTGCAGCAGTTCGGTCACGGTACGCTCCAGCGCCACGCCGAAGTCAGGGTGCGCGCCGAAAGAGGCGAAGCAGGTGCCATTTGCCGGGTTGAACAGTACCACGCAGATAACCGGATATTTGCCGCCCAGAGAGCCGTCATAAGCAAAGATTGGGAAACCTTCTGCTTCCAGTTTGGCGATGGATTCCACCACGCCCGGGTAGCGCGCCAGCACGTCAGCCGGGATCTCCGGCAGGCTGATGGATTCAGCAATAATACGGTTTTTGATGTGACGCTCGAAAACTTCAGACAACCCCTGTACACGCGCTTCGTTACGGGTGTTACCGGCAGACATACCGTTAGACACATACAGATTGCCAACGATGTTCATTGGAATGTAAACGGTCTGCTCGTCAGACTGACGGGTGAACGGCAGGGCGCAGATACCACGATCATCATTGCCGGATTGCAGGTCGATCAGCATGCTGGCGGTCAGTTCGTTTTCCGGATCGTAGAACGCGCGCAGGCGGGTATCAAGAATGCCTTCCGGCAGTTCGTCGTCTTCGGGTAGCGGGAACCATTTTTCGTTCGGGTAGTGAACGAACGGGCCGTTGGCAATCGTTTCACCCAGCCAGAAGTCGGCGAAGAAATAGTTGGTGGACAGACGCTCAAAATACTCACCCAGCGCAGAGGCCAGTGCCGCTTTTTTGGTCGCGCCTTTGCCGTTGGTGAAGCACAGCGCACAGTCTTTGTCGCGAATATGCACGGACCAGACGTGAGGCACCGGATTCAGCCAGGAGGCTTCTTCGATATTAAAGCCCAGGTCGGTCAGTTTCTGCTGGAAGCGAGCGATGGAATCTTCCAGAGCGGCGTCTTTGCCGGGGATAAACGTTTGAGTCATGGCGTTCACTTTTATCGTACGTAAAGCGCGCAATGATACGGGTTTTGCGTGACGGGTGCTATCTCCGGCGAAAATAAATGGCTGGGCTATGCTTATAAGCAGTAACCTACTGTTAAGGCATAAAAAAATGAAAGCATTTGATCTCCAGCGGATGGCGTTTGATAAAGTCCCACCTGAGTTTTTAGGCGAAGTGGCGTTGCGTAGCCTGTACACCTTTGTACTCGTCTTCCTGTTTCTGAAAATCACCGGACGTCGCGGCGTGCGGCAGATGTCCCTGTTTGAAGTGCTGATTATCCTGACGCTGGGTTCGGCGGCAGGGGACGTTGCCTTTTATGACGATGTGCCGATGGTGCCGGTTTTTATCGTCTTCGTGACGCTTGCGCTGCTGTACCGGCTGGTCATGTGGCTGATGTCGAAAAGTGAAAAACTGGAAGATCTGTTCGAAGGAAAACCGGTGGTGATTGTCGAAGATGGTCAACTGGCCTGGGAGAATGTGCAAAGCGCCAATATGACGGAGTTTGAGTTCTTTATGGAGCTACGTATAAGCAGCGTTGAACAACTGGGGCAGGTGCGTCTGGCGATTATGGAAACGAACGGTCAAATCAGCGTTTATTACTATCCTGACGATGAGGTCAAGCCCGGCCTGTGCAAACTGCCGGATATGCTTATCGAGCGATACAAAACCGTCCCTGATGCGGGCCAGTATGCCTGCATAAAATGCAGCCACGTGGTGGTCATGCAGGCGGGCGATCATCAATTATGCCCTCGCTGTACAAATCCAGAATGGACGAAGGTTAGCCGGGCTAAACGCATTACCTGACAGCGATTTTGTCGGTTTTGCGACAACGGTACGGCAGATTGTTTTGTGTGACGAGGGGCACATTTCTTCGGCCATAAGTTTTAGACATTGCGGCGCGTGTCACTGAATGATAAAACCGATATCCACAGTTATAACTTATGGCTTTTAGCGTGGTGAGGGGAAATGGCTCAAGTCTTTAATTTCAGTTCAGGTCCGGCAATGTTACCGGCAGACGTGCTCAAACAGGCTCAACAGGAGCTGTGTGACTGGAACGGTCTGGGTACGTCGGTGATGGAAGTCAGCCACCGGGGTAAAGCGTTTATTCAGGTGGCGGAAGAGGCAGAAAAGGATTTTCGCGATCTGCTGAACATTCCCTCGAACTACAAAGTATTGTTCTG
>OJWM01000239.1_pt1 | contig 8801 bp, 6 predicted proteins | sample 1600481 | NCBI WGS metagenome assembly OJWM01 (sample SAMN04436720, study PRJEB24849) | human gut metagenome | biome: human gut; feature: NICU; material: stool | host: Homo sapiens | place: USA: Saint Louis, MO | collected 2010-10-12 | reverse complement strand
GCAGGATCTGCTTGCCCAGCGAGTCGAGCAGGAAGGTCGATTTACGGTACACCGAACCACCCGCAATCGCCCCCACCAGATGACCAAACAGACCGGTTGCCACTTCGTTGGCAAAAATGACCGGGGCTTTCATGGTGGAGAGTTTACGCGGCGAGAGGCGTGACAGCGTGCGTTCGGCGCACTCTTTTCCCACCCACTCCGGAGACTGCAAATCCCCCAGCGCGCGGCCAATGGTATACGCGTAATCACGCTCCATATCGCCGTTCTCTTCGGCGATCACGCAGCTGGAAAGCGAGTGGCGGGTTGAGCAGTACCCCTGCAACATGCCATGGGAGTTACCAAACACTTTGATGCCGTAGTGGCTGTTAAAGCTGCCGCCTTCGGTATTGGTGATGCGTTTGTCAGCCTGCAAAGACGCCTGCTCGGCGCGCGAGGCCAGCTCAATGGCTTCATCCGGGGTCACTTCCGCCGGATGGAACAGATCGAGATCCGGCGCGTCAAACGCCAGCAGCTCTTTATCAGCCACGCCAGCGTAAGGATCCGGGGAGGTGTACCGCGCGATATCCAGCGCCGCCTGTACTGTACGGGCGATAGCATCCGGGCTGAGATCGGTAGACGACGCGCTGCCTTTGCGATTCTGGTGATACACCGTGATCCCCAGCGCGCCATCGCTGTTAAATTCTACATTCTCCACTTCGCCATAGCGGGTGCTCACGCTAATACCGGTGGTTTTGCTGACCGCCACTTCGGCGCCATCTGATTTACCTGAAGCGAGCATCAGCGCGGTGGAGACGGCTTCTTCCAGGATCTTACGCTGCGCTTCAACTTGTGAGGTTACTTTCATCGCAAATGCCATACTGTAAGAGAGAGTTAAGTGAAGTCTAACAGAGAACCGTTTTTCAGTGCGCGTCTTAACTGGTAACATTAGCCTCTTTTTTTAAGGAGCCTGACATGACTAAGCAGCCCGAAGACTGGCTCGACGACGTTCCCGGTGATGACATCGAAGACGAAGATGATGAGATCATCTGGGTCAGTAAAAGTGAAATTAAACGTGACGCCGAAGAGTTAAAACAGCTTGGCGCAGAAATGGTAGAACTGGGTAAGAACGCGCTGGATAAGATCCCGCTCGACCAGGATCTGCGTGATGCCATTGAACTGGCACAGAAAATCAAGAAAGAAGGGCGTCGCCGCCAGCTTCAGCTTATCGGGAAACTGCTGCGTCAGCGCGATGTTGAGCCGATCCGTCAGGCGCTGGATAAACTGAAGAACCGCCACAACCAGCAGGTTGCGCTGTTCCATAAGCTGGAGCAGATCCGCGACCGTCTGATCGAGCAAGGTGATGACGCGGTACCTGAAGTGCTGAACCTGTGGCCGAATGCCGACCGCCAGCAGCTGCGTTCTTTGATCCGTAACGCGAAGAAAGAGAAAGAAGGGAATAAGCCGCCGAAGTCTGCGCGTCTGATTTTCCAGTATCTGCGCGATCTGTCTGAGAACGAAGAGTAAACCCCTCACCCCAGCCCTCTCCCCAAAGGGGAGAGGGAGAAGAGATAATGTAGGCCCGGGAAGCGCTAACGCCACCGGGCCTTTTTTTACTCTGCGGCCGCGGCTTTCTTCGCCAGACCGTCCAGCAGCTTCTGATGGATCCCACCAAACCCGCCGTTGCTCATCACCAGAATGTGATCGCCAGGCTGTGCGGCTTTCACCACCATATCCGCTAAGACATCCACGTCCGCACTCCAGTGCGCTGGCTGAATGCAGGCGTCGGCCACTTCGGCCACCTGCCACGGAATATGCTGCGGTTGCAGGAGGAAGACCTCGTCGGCACGCCCTAAGGACGGCGCGAGATCGTCTTTGCATATCCCCATTTTCATGGTGTTCGAACGCGGTTCCAGCACGGCCAGAATGCGCGCGGTGCCGCCAACTTTGCCACGCAATGCGGCAAGCGTCGCCAGAATGGCGGTTGGGTGGTGCGCGAAATCGTCGTACACCGTCACGCCATTCGCTTCACCACGCAGCTCCAGACGGCGGCGGGCGTTAATGAATGAACCCAGCGCATTGGCGGCATCCGCAGGCAGTACGCCCACGTGACGCGCCGCGGCGATCGCCATCAGGCCGTTGTGCATATTGTGCTCGCCCACCAGGCCCCACTTCACTTCGCCCACTTTTTCGCCGTCGAGCAGCACTTCCCATTCGGAAGCATCCGCGTTGAGCTTTTTCGCCTGCCAGTGCCCCTGCTCGCCAACCAGCTCCTGCTCGCTCCAGCACCCCATCGCCATAGTCTGCTTCAGGTTGATGTCGTTCTCCGGCAGGATAATGCGGCCCTGACCCGGAACAATGCGCACCAGATGGTGGAACTGTTTCTGAATCGCTTTCAGGTCGTCAAAGATATCCGCGTGATCGAACTCAAGGTTGTTGAGGATCAGCGTGCGTGGGCAGTAATGCACGAACTTGGAGCGCTTGTCGAAGAACGCGCAGTCGTATTCATCCGCTTCAATCACAAAGAACGGGCTGTCGCCCAGACGTGCGGAGACGTCGAAATTCCCCGGCACGCCGCCGATCACGAACCCCGGCTTGTAGCCGCAGGCTTCGAGGATCCAGGTCGCCATACCGGCGGTGGTGGTTTTGCCGTGCGTCCCGGCAACGGCGACAACCCAGCGGTCGCGCAGGACAAAGTCATGCAGCCACTGCGGGCCAGACATGTACGGGATATTACGTTCCAGCACCGCTTCAACGCATGGATTCCCACGGGTCATGGCGTTACCAACGATCACCAGATCCGGCTGCGGCTCGAGCTGGCTGGCGTCATATCCCTGAATCAGAGAAATCCCCTGCTTCTCCAGCAGCGTGCTCATCGGCGGATACACATTGGCGTCCGAACCTGTCACTTCATGGCCCAGCGAGCGCGCCAGCATTGCCAGTCCGCCCATGAAAGTGCCACAAATCCCCAATATATGAATGCGCATACGTCACTATCCTTCTTCAATGTGGCGCACATTTTACTCACATGTCAGCGGCTGTGAAACGCATTTCAGGTAAATCCGTATTTTGCTGGCGCGATTCACCTCTGCGCTAATATTTGAATGTTTGTTAAGATTGTTGGACATCAACCGCTTTACTCAACATAAGATGCAGGGAAAGTGTTATGAAAACGTTAGGTGAATTTATTGTCGAAAAGCAGCACGAGTTCTCTCATGCTACGGGTGAGCTCACTGCTTTGCTGTCGGCAATAAAGCTGGGCGCTAAGATCATCCACCGCGATATCAACAAGGCCGGTCTGGTCGATATCCTGGGTGCCAGCGGTGCCGAGAACGTTCAGGGTGAGGTTCAGCAGAAACTCGACCTGTTCGCCAATGAAAAACTGAAAGCAGCACTGCGCGCGCGCGACATCGTTGCGGGTATCGCCTCTGAAGAAGAAGATGAGATCGTCGTATTCGAAGGGTGTGAACACGCAAAATACGTTGTTCTGATGGATCCGCTGGACGGCTCCTCCAACATCGACGTTAACGTTTCTGTCGGTACCATTTTCTCCATCTACCGTCGCGTCACCCCGGTTGGCACACCGGTGACGGAAGAAGACTTCCTGCAGCCGGGCAGCAAGCAGGTTGCTGCCGGTTACGTGGTGTATGGCTCATCCACCATGCTGGTGTACACCACCGGCTGCGGCGTGCACGCCTTTACCTACGATCCGTCGCTGGGCGTTTTCTGTCTGAGCCAGGAGCGCATGCGCTTCCCGGAGAAGGGCAATACCTACTCCATCAACGAAGGCAACTACATCCGATTCCCGAATGGCGTGAAGAAGTACATCAAATTCTGCCAGGAAGAGGATAAAGCCACCCAGCGCCCGTACACCTCGCGCTATATCGGCTCGCTGGTGGCGGATTTCCACCGTAACCTGCTGAAGGGTGGTATTTACCTCTACCCAAGCACCGCCAGCCACCCGGACGGAAAACTGCGTCTGCTGTACGAGTGCAACCCGATGGCATTCCTGGCCGAACAGGCAGGCGGCAAAGCGAGTGACGGTAAAGAGCGTATTCTGGATATCGTGCCGGAAAGCCTGCACCAGCGCCGTTCGTTCTTTGTCGGCAACGACCACATGGTGGAAGACGTTGAACGCATGATCCGCGAATTCCCGGACGCGTAACGCGTAAATAGGGGAGCCCGACAGGCTCCCCTATTTTTATCATGCCGTTTGCGCCGTCAGTTTGAAGGATGCCATCGCCTCCATCAGCTCGCGCGATTGTTCCTCCAGGGAACGCGTTGCCGCAGAGGACTGCTGAACCAGCGCCGCATTTTGTTGCGCCGTTTCATCCATCTGATTGACGGCAATGTTAACCTGCTCAATACCGCGGCTCTGCTCCTGAGACGCCGTCGCAATTTCTCGCATCAGTTTGGTCATACGCAGCACTTCGGTAGCGATCTCGTCCATCGTCTCACCGGCCTGTTGCGCCAGTTCGCTGCCCTCGTTCACGTGGGTTTGCGAATCGCTGATAAGCGAGCGGATCTCTTTCGCCGCATCGGCACTGCGGCTGGCGAGATTGCGCACCTCACCCGCCACGACCGCAAAACCCCGTCCCTGCTCGCCCGCGCGCGCCGCTTCCACGGAGGCGTTCAGCGCCAGAATATTGGTCTGGAAGGCAATGCCGTCGATGACGCTCAGGATATCGGCGATGCGCGCCGAGCTGCCGGCGATGTCGCGCATCTTCTCAATGACGTAGCAGACCATTTCGCTGCCATGATCGGCGGTATCGGAGACCGACTGCGCCAGCTGGTGCGCCTGCCCGGCGTTATCGGCGTTAAGTTTCACCGTGGCGGTGATCTCTTCCATGCTGGCGGCCGTCTGTTCCAGCGAGGTGGCGGTGGATTCCGTGCGCTGGGCCAGGTTCAGGTTCCCTGCCGTCAGCTCGCGGCTGCCGGTATCAATCTGCGAGCTGGCGTCACGCACCCGCAGAACGGAATTCATCAGCGACTGGCGCATCTCTTCGATGACCGCGTTGAGGCGATTAAATTCCTGGCTCGCCGGCGCGTTCAGGGTGTGGGTTAAATCCCCGGCCGCTACGTGCTCCAGCTGGGCAATTGAGGCTGAAAGCGGCTTGAGCAGCATATGGCGCAGCACCAGCCAGGCCAGCACGATAATGCCTGCCGTCAGCAGCGCCGCGACGATAATCAGGATCAGCACACGGGTTTTACTCGCCTGCACGGCGCTCACCTCCGCTTTGCCGCGCGCCTCGCTCCACGTCTGGAACGCCTGCATATCGTTATCAAACTGCTTCGCCACCGGGACCAGCTTGCTTTCCAGCAGATCGTAATAGCCGTCCGCACTTTGCTCGTTCAGGGCTTTCAGCATCGGGCTGATACCCTGCTGGTTGTACACCGCCAGGCTTGAGGCGACGTTATCCAGCAGCTTTTGCCCCTGCTCATCCGCCACGCCGCCGCCGATCACGCCCTTCAGCGTTTTCTGTGCCAGCGCCACTTCCTGGTTAATGGTTTTGACCGCCCTGGCCGCATCGTCCAGCAGGCCGACCTCCATCATGCGGACGGCCTGTCCCGCTTCGTTACGCGCGCGCAGGATCAGCGTATAGCCGGCATTCAGCTGCACCATCTGTTCACCCTGAAGATGATTGATGCGCTGGAGAGAAGCGGAACTTTGCGTAAGGGCATAAATGCCAATGCCGCTGACAATCAGCAGCAGAAGGGTCATAACGGCCAGTAAAGAGAGCAAGCCGGTACGAATCGATAGCGTTTTAAGCATGATGTTATTTCCGGTAGCGAGATATTTCTGGGCATAAAAAAAGAGTATCGACCGCTACCGGAAAATGTTTAGAGTTTAAGCAATTTCAGCATGTTATCGCCCTGTTAAAGATGAATTCACACGGGTAACAGGCGAGCTCTGGCGGTTCTCCCACAGCACCGTCAGGCCGCGCTGGAGCGCGATAAAAATAAACAGCAGAATACCGATGGCGATTTTGGTCCACCAGGAGCTGAGCGTGCCGTCGAAGTTGATATAGGTCTGAATCAGCCCCTGGATCGCCACGCCAAACAGCGTACCGAGCACTGTCCCCACCCCGCCGCTGAGCAGCGTACCGCCAATCACTACCGAGGCAATGGCGTCCAGCTCAACGCCCACCCCCGCCAGGGCATAGCCTGCCTGGGTATAAACCGAGAATACAATCCCCGCGAGGGTGGCCAGCCCGGTCGAAAGCATGTAGATGCGAATAGTCGTGCTGCGCGTGGAAATTCCCATCAGGTTCGCGGACGTGGCGCTGCCGCCAATGGCATAAACCTGGTTACCAAACCGGGTACGGTGAGCGAGGAAGATCCCGATCACCACCACGCCCAGCATCAGCAGCCCCATTGCGCTCAGGCGCCCTCCGCCGGGAATTTTCCACGCCAGGCTGGAGAGCGTGTCGTAGATCGGATGGTTAATCGGAATTGACTCCTCCGACACCAGATAGCTCACGCCGCGCAGGAAGAACATCCCGGCGAGGGTGATGATAAACGCCGGTATTTTCAGCGCGTCGATCAAAAGCCCCATAAAGGCGCCGAACGCGCAGCCCATGACCAGCACCAGCGGAAACGCCAGCAGCGGCGAAATACCCCAAAAGCCAATCGCCTTGGCAAGGAACACGCCGGTAAAGGCGATCACCGACCCAACGGAGAGATCGATCCCGCCGGAGAGGATCACAAACGTCATGCCGACGGCGATAATGCCTAAAAAGGCGTTGTCGGTCAGGATGTTGCAAATCACCCGCGTGGAGGCGAAGCCCGGGAACTGGGCCAGGCAGTAAAGGTATCCCAGCACGAACACGCCCAGCGTGATCATTAACGGCAAATTACGTTTTATCATGACCGCGGAACCCCTTAATGAGAGTGATAAAGCGCGGCGACTGCACGATAAGTACGATAAGCACCACGACCGCTTTGACGACCTGATTAAGCTCCGGCTGGAACCCGGAGAGCAAAATACCGGTATTCATACCCTGAATAATTAACGCCCCCACCACCGAGAGCAGCAGATTAAAACGTCCGCCCATCAGCGACCCACCGCCGATAACCACCGCGAGGATCGCATCAAGCTCCAGCCAGAGTCCGGCGTTGTTGGCATCCGCCCCGCGAATGTCGGCCGCCACAATCACCCCGGCAATCGCAGCACAGACGCCGCTCAGCACATAGGTCAGCATCACCATCAGCCGTGTATTTACCCCGGCGTTTTTCGCGGCCCGAATGTTAATTCCTACCGCTTCGATGAACATCCCGAGCGCCGTTTTGCGGGTGAAAAGCCAGAACACCACCAGCGTCACCAGCGCGACGATCACCGGGGTCGGGAAGAACAGAAAATTACCGCTGCCAATCCACGCAAGATTCGGGGAGGTAAAGGTGACGATTTGACCGGAGGTGATAAGCTGCGCCACACCGCGCCCGGCCACCATCAAAATCAACGTCGCGACAAACGGCTGGATCTTGAGCACCGCGACCAGAATGCCGTTCCACAGCCCGGCTAATACACCGGAGCCCAGCGCGGCCAGCAGAACCGCCGGCAGGCTGTGCCCGGCAACGGTCATCGAGGCGGCAGTGGCGCCCGCAATCGCCATTACCGCACCGACGGAGAGGTCGATCCCGCCGGTGGCAATGACCAGCGTCATGCCAATCGCCAGCAGCGCCACGGGCGCGGCACGGTTTAAGATGTCGATCGGGCTACCAAACAGGCGGCCATCCTGCACGACGATCTGAAAGAAATGCGGAGCTACCAGGCTATCCACCAGCAGCACCAGCAGCAGCGCCACGATTTGCGGCGTGCCGGTCGGCCAGCTGAAGCGGCGCTTCGCTTCGCCAGTTTGCGAAAGAGAACGGGACATCACATATGACTCCTTACGCCGCGATGGCATTCATGATCGCCGGAACCGACAGTTTATCCAGCGGGATCTCTGCCACCTGCCTGCGATCGCGCATGATGATGACGCGATCGGCATAGCCAACCAGCTCCTCCAGCTCAGACGAGATCACCAGCAGCGCCAGACCGTCGGCGCACAGCGTTTCGATAAGCCGGATGATTTCGGCATGCGCGCCCACGTCGATACCGCGCGTGGGCTCGTCGAGGATCAGGAACTGCGGTTTGGTCAGCAGCCAGCGCGAGAGCAACACCTTCTGCTGATTACCGCCCGAAAGGAACTCGATGGGCTGTTCCGCGCTCGGGGTACGGATACCGAGCTGGCGGATGAAGCGCTCGGCAATCGCGTTCTGCTCGCGCTTAGGGATCGGACGCAGCCAGCCGCGCTGGGCCTGTAGCGCCAGAATGATGTTTTCCCGCACCGAGGCGGCGGCAATAATCCCGTCCGTTTTTCTGTCCTCCGGGCAGAAGCCCACGCCGAGGCACGACGCCTGATGCGGTGAACGTAGCGTTTGCGGTTTACCTTTGATCAGCGCCGTTCCGCTGTCGGCAGGTTTGATCCCGAAGATCACTTCGGCGGTTTCGGTGCGTCCGGAGCCTAACAGCCCTGCCAGACCCACAATTTCACCGGGGCGTACCTCGAGGTTAAACGGCGCGATGGTCCCTTTTTTGCCGTAATCGTGAAACGCGGCGATCGGTTTTTCGCTCAGCAGCGTGCGGCCCGCGCGCTGGAGTGCGTTGGTCTCCAGCTCGCGGCCCAGCATCATTTTGACCAGCTCAATCTGCGGCAGCTCGCGGGTTTCCCGGCAGCCGACAAAGCCGCCGTTGCGCAGCACCGTAATACGGTCGCTCACCTCGTAAACCTGATCGAGGAAGTGCGTAACAAAGATCAGGCTCACGCCCTGATCGCGCAGCT
>OJWM01000237.1_pt1 | contig 8869 bp, 8 predicted proteins | sample 1600481 | NCBI WGS metagenome assembly OJWM01 (sample SAMN04436720, study PRJEB24849) | human gut metagenome | biome: human gut; feature: NICU; material: stool | host: Homo sapiens | place: USA: Saint Louis, MO | collected 2010-10-12 | reverse complement strand
CGTCAGCACTACGAGCGCATCGAGCCGATTGCCGAGCTGTTCTCTGACCTCGATGGCAGCATTGACGCCCGCGAAGATGACTACGAGCAGAAGGCCGCCGATCCGAAATTCACCGGCTTCCACCGACTGGAAAAAGCCCTGTTTGGCGATAGCTCCACCAAAGGGATGGAGAAATACGCCGATCAGCTCAACAGCGACGTGCTGGAGCTGCAAAAACGCATCAGCGAGCTGGCCTTCCCGCCGTCGAAAGTGGTGGGTGGTGCAGCGGGCCTGATTGAAGAAGTGGCCGCGAGCAAAATCAGCGGCGAAGAAGATCGCTACAGCCACACCGACCTGTGGGACTTCCAGGCAAACGTCGACGGCGCACAGAAAATTGTCGATCTGCTGCGACCCCAGCTGCAAAAAGAGAACGGCGAACTTCTGGCGAAAGTGGATGCCAACTTTAAGAAAGTTGACGCCATCCTGGCGAAATACCGTACCAAAGACGGGTTCGAAACCTACGACAAGCTGACCGATGCGGACCGTAACGCGCTGAAAGGCCCGATTACGACGCTGGCGGAAGATCTCTCCCTGCTGCGTGGCGTTCTGGGTCTGGACTAAGCGATGAACAAGCATGATGAGTACGACGTGGCGGAACCTTCCCGACGTCGGTTGTTAAAAGGGGTAGGGGCGCTGGGCGGCGCGTTTGCCCTGGCGGGCGGCTGTCCGGTGGCGCATGCGGCAAAACCGCAAAGTGCCCCCGGCACGCTCTCCCCGGATGCGCGTATGGAAACGCAGCCATTTTATGGTGAGCACCAGGCAGGAATCCTGACGCCGCAGCAGGCCTCGATGATGCTGGTGGCTTTCGATTCGCTGGCGAGTGATAAGGCAGACCTTGAGCGTCTGTTCAGGCTGTTGACCACGCGCATTGCCTTCCTTACGGCGGGCGGTCCGGCACCGGAAACACCGAATCCGCGCCTGCCGCCGATGGATTCCGGGATCCTCGGGGCGTTTATCGCTCCCGATAATCTGACCATCACCGTGTCGGTGGGGGAATCGCTGTTTGATGATCGCTACGGTCTGGCGAAGCAGAAGCCGAAAGCGCTGCAAAAAATGACGCGATTCCCGAATGACTCTCTCGACGCGGCGTTGTGCCACGGCGATCTGCTGTTGCAGATCTGCGCCAATACCCAGGATACGGTGATCCACGCCCTGCGCGATATCATCAAGCACACTCCGGATCTGCTCAGCGTGCGCTGGAAGCGGGAAGGTTTTATCTCTGACCACGCCGCGCGCAGTAAAGGGAAAGAGACGCCGGTCAACCTGCTGGGCTTCAAAGACGGTACCGCCAACCCGGACAGCAGCAATACCGTGTTGATAAAAAACGTGGTCTGGGTGACGGAGGATCAGGGCGAACCGGCCTGGGCGGTGGGTGGCAGCTATCAGGCGGTGCGTATCATTCAGTTCCACGTGGAGTTCTGGGACCGCACGCCGCTGAAAGAGCAGCAGACGATCTTCGGCCGCGATAAGCAAACCGGCGCACCGCTCGGCATGAAGCACGAGCACGATGAACCCGACTACGCCCGCGATCCGAACGGAGATGTCATCGCGCTGGACAGCCATATTCGTCTCGCTAATCCTCGCACCAAAGAGACCCAGTCCAGTCTGATGATGCGCAGGGGCTACAGCTACTCGTTGGGGGTGACCAATTCCGGTCAGCTTGATATGGGACTGCTGTTTGTCTGCTATCAGCACGATCTGGAGAAAGGGTTCCTCACCGTGCAGAAGCGGCTCAACGGCGAAGCGCTGGAGGAGTACATCAAGCCCATCGGCGGCGGCTATTTCTTTGCCCTGCCCGGCGCGCGTGACGCGAAGACCTGGCTCGCTCAGGGTCTGATAGAAGCCTGATAATCGTCCCTGCGACAGTTCGCGGGGACATTATTTTTCCATATGACTATCTTGTTGTTATATTTCTGTAATATTCATATATGAGACTAATTCCGCTGCAGGAGCAGTCTTAAAGGTTGCATCTAGGTAAAATAAATGTTGCATTTATGATAATTCCTGATGTACTTAAGATAAGACAGCGGTAGTTCCCGGCAGTGATATTGACTCACTATGGAGATCGCGAATGGTTGCGTCCTGTACTGGACAAGGTAAACACATCAACCGCAGCACCCGGCGCGGAGGCTCAGACTCCGGCAGCGATTTCCTCACCACAAAATTCTCCCCTCCACCTCTAAATACGATTTCTACCGACGTGCATAACGGTGCGCGTAGCCGTTCTGTATCGTCATCCGGTAATGCAAGCAATGGCTTACAAGGAAGCCAACCCTCTGATGTTCGTGCGCATAATCGTGCCGATGCTGGCGCGTGTGATGAATACCAACAACTCAAGGTGCTATCCATGGGAAGACAGAAAGCAGTGATCAAAGCTCGTCGCGAAGCAAAACGTGTGCTGAGACGGGATTCACGTAGCCATAAACAGCGTGAAGAAGAATCGGTCACCTCGCTTGTGCAGATGAGCGGCGTAGAATCCATTGGCATGGCGCGGGACAGCCGCGATGCATCGCCAATAGTGGCGCGGAATGAAGCTCAGGCGCACTACCTGAATGCTATCGAGAGTAAACAGCTCATCTTTGCAACCGGGGAAGCCGGATGCGGGAAAACCTGGATCAGTGCCGCCAAAGCGGCGGAGGCGCTGATTCATAAGGACGTGGAAAGGATCATCGTTACCCGTCCGGTACTGCAAGCGGATGAAGATCTGGGCTTCCTGCCTGGCGATATTTCTGAGAAGTTTGCCCCGTACTTCAGGCCCGTCTATGACGTGCTGGTGAAGCGGTTGGGCGCTTCCTTTATGCAGTACTGCCTGCGACCAGAGATTGGCAAGGTGGAAATCGCGCCGTTCGCCTATATGCGCGGACGTACATTTGAAAATGCGGTCGTTATTCTTGACGAGGCTCAGAACGTGACCGCTGCGCAAATGAAGATGTTTTTAACGCGCCTCGGGGAGAACGTGACGGTTATCGTCAACGGCGACATTACCCAGTGTGACCTGCCGTCGGGCGTGAAGTCTGGCCTGAGCGATGCCATGTCACGTTTTGAGGAAGATGAGATGATAGGGGTGGTCCGCTTCACAAAAGAGGACTGCGTCCGCTCAGCGCTGTGTCAACGAACGCTGGAAGTGTACTCCGACTAAGATCATTTCACATTTTAAGTCATTTCTTCCCGGTGTCATGCCGGGAAGCTTCTTTTATTCCCTCTGTTCGCATGGCTTTTTTTAAATCATATTTATTTCCTATAGCATTCAACGGGATTTACGCACCGTTTTGCGGTAATAATAATATTGCTGTTAATTTGCTGCGAACGCTTTTTATACAGGTCGCAAAAATGTGATATGTATTTACAATACCCACAAAATACCTGTGAATATAATGATCGCGCTAATTGTTAGGTGAAAATTAAACGTGAATGTTGTCACAGAACATGACTAAGCAGTAAAAATTAAGTTGGTGTCTTTTGGGTAATTATCTATGTTTCGTACTTGTTCAAATTAAATTCTAAGAAGAAACACACCAGGGGATCGTTTCCTCTGGAACATCACGCTGAGGGTCATACATGTACGAACTGGTTAGTGCAATTAACGGTGTTATCTGGAGCCCTGCGTTAATATTTTTATGTCTGGGTGTCGGTCTCTATTTCTCACTGCGTAGTCGTTTTCTGCAATTACGTCATATAAAACATATGATTACCCTGATGTTTCAGGGCGGGGCTACCGATGCCGGCGTATCATCGTTTCAGGCGTTGACGATGACGCTGGCGGGCCGCGTAGGGACAGGGAATATCGCCGGTGTGGCGACCGCCATTACCTTTGGTGGCCCCGGTGCGCTTTTCTGGATGTGGGTAGTGGCATTTTTAGGCGCCAGCTCTGCTTTTGTTGAATCCACGTTAGGTCAGGTTTATAAAGAAAAAATTAACGGCGAATATCGTGGGGGACCTGCCTTTTATATTGAAAAAGGGTTGGGGGTGAAGTGGTACGCATGGTTATTTGCTATTGTGACCATTTTCTCCTGCGGTTTATTACTTCCGGGCGTACAGGCAAACTCAATTGCCGCCAGCCTGGATATTGCCTTCGGTCTTAACCCAAACGTTACGGCGGCAATACTGGCTGTACTGTTAAGCTTCATTATTTTCGGTGGTGTAAAAAGGATCGCCAGCTTTAGCAGTATGGTCGTTCCGTTTATGGCGCTCGGCTATATTATTGTTGCCTGCGTTATTATCGCGATCAATATTGAAAAACTGCCTGCTGTTATCCTGCTGATCTGGAAAAGTGCTTTTGGCCTTGAAGCGGGATTTGGCGCTATTCTGGGCCAGGCTATCATGTGGGGCGTTAAACGCGGTGTCTATTCCAACGAGGCGGCGCAGGGCACCGGGCCACATGCATCCTCGGCAGCAGCCGTAAGTCATCCGGTGAAACAAGGGCTGGTTCAGGCGTTCTCCGTATATATCGACACGCTGTTTGTCTGCTCCGCGACCGGGTTTATGCTGTTGATCACCGGGCTTTATAATGTTCAGGGCGTCGACGGCGCAGCCCTTTATACCGGTATTGCAGGCGTGGCGGCCGGTCCTGGCTATGTGCAGACAGCGATGGAAAGTATGATGCCGGGCTTTGGTAATTACTTTGTCGCCATCGCGCTATTCTTCTTTGCCTTCACCACCATCATTGCCTATTACTATATCGCTGAAACCAATATCGCCTACATCAACCGTAAAATTCACCGTCCATGGCTGACATTCCTGCTTAAATTATGTCTGATGGCTTCCACGGTATATGGCACAATCCGCACCGCGGATCTGGCATGGGGATTAGGGGATATCGGGGTAGGGCTGATGGCCTGGCTCAACATTATTGCCATTGTCCTCTTGCATAAAAAAGCCTTTGCCAGCCTGAAGGATTATGAAACCCAGAATGCGCAGGGAATTGATCCACAGTTTGATCCGGTTCGGCTTGGGATTAAAAATGCGGATTACTGGCTGGGGGAGCGCAGAGATGAAGAGGGGGGATTGCCGGGGCAGGTTTCTTCTCCTGAAGGAAAGCAGCCGGCGGGGAAGTTGAATAACTGAGGAATAGTTTAAAACGGGCCCGTGCTTATGCGCGGGCTTTTTTTATGGGTGAGGCGGTATCACCCGCACCGGCGGGGATTGACTCGCTTCGCTCTCAGTCTGTCCAACTGGCTGCGCCAGTTGTCGAACCCCGGTCGGGGGTTCTCATCCCCCCCCGCAGTCGTGCAACATGCGAAAAAAAAAGCCCGCATTTTCATGCGAGCTCTTCTTCAAATATGGCGGTGAGGGGGGGATTGACTCGCTTCGCTCGCCCTGCGGGCAGCCTGTTCGCTATGCTCTCAGTCTGTCCAACTGGCTGCCGCCAGTTGTCGAACCCCAGTCGGGGGTTCTCATCCCCCCCTTTTCGGAGAATATAAAAGAAAAAAGCCCGTACTTTCGTACGAGCTCTCATCTTAAATATGGCGGTGAGGGGGGGATTCGAACCCCCGATACGTTGCCGTATACACACTTTCCAGGCGTGCTCCTTCAGCCACTCGGACACCTCACCATATTGTTTTGCTGCCTGACCGCTTGGGGGGCAACGGGGCGCTACTATAGGGAGTTGCGCGAAAGCGGTCAAGCAGATTTTCTGCATTCGTGCCTGTTCGGTTAAGCCTTAATCAGCTTATGGCGCACCGCGCAGGATCAACGCTGCGAATCGAGCACTTCGCTGTTTTTCACGACGTCCTGCGCTTTGCTGTAACTTTCGATCAGCAGCTGGTAGGCAGGGAAGATGTGTGTGTACACCTCTGCCCATTCTCCCGCATCTTCACGGTTCCACGTGCGCTGGATCTCTGAGGCCACTGCCGCTGTGTCCATCGGTACCACGCCTGCCTGCACCACGCGCGCCAGGGTGATCTCTTGCGCCATTTTGCTGTAGGTGCCGGAGGCATCAATCACCGCAAACACTTTATATCCGTCCGCCACCGCGCTGATGGACGGGAAGGCCATGCAAACGCTGGTAATCGTCCCCGCGATAATCAGCGTTTTGCGTCCGGTGGCTTTCACCGCCGCCACGAACTCAGGATTATCCCAGGCGTTGATCTCACCCTTGCGTGCCACATACTGTGCGTGCGGCGCATTGGCGTGGATCTCCGGGATAAGCGGGCCGTTCGGTCCCTGTGGAACCGACGCCGTGGTGATCACCGGGATCTTCGCCAGCGAGGCGATCTTTGCCAGCGCTGCTGCACGAGCGCGCAGCTCAGGCATTGGCATGTCTCCAACAGTCTGGAACAATCCGCTCTGGTGATCGATAAGCAGCATAACGGCATCATTGACGTCAATAACGGGACGTGCACCGTTGAAGTTTGCAGGGGTAGACATAATGCGCTCCTTTATTACGTTTAGATTTGGCCAAAGCGGCCGGAGTTGAAATCGCGAATAGCTTCGGCGATTTCGGTTTTACTGTTCATCACAAACGGGCCATAGCCCACGATGGGTTCATTCAGTGGCTCCCCGGCCATCAGCAACACTTTGGCATCGCTGCTGGCTTCGAGATGCAGCTTGTCGCCGCTCTGACTCAGCACGACCAGCTGCGCCTCACCCGCAGGCGTGGTGCCGTTCACTGTCACGCTGCCCTCAACAACAACCAGCGCCGTGCTCCAGCCTTCGGGCTGATTGAGCGTCAGGTGGCTGCCCTGGTGCAGCGCGAGATCCCATACGTTAAGCGGTGAGAAGGTATGCGCCGGGCCGGTTACCTCTCCAAAGCGGCCAGCAATCACGCGCATTGTTCCGCTGTTATCCGGCAGGGTGACCACCGGGATATCCGCCTGAGTGATGCTCTGGTAGCCAGGTGTCGCCATTTTGTCTTTGGCGGGCAGGTTGACCCACAGCTGCATCATTTTCAGTTCACCGCCTTTCTGCGAGAACGCGCTGGAGTGGAACTCCTCGTGCAAAATGCCTGCGCCTGCCGTCATCCACTGCACATCGCCTGGACCAATAACGCCGCCTCTGCCGGTGGAATCACGGTGCTCAACTTCGCCTGAGTAGACGATGGTCACCGTTTCAAAACCGCGATGAGGATGCTCGCCCACGCCGCGTTTTGCGCCATCCGCCGGGAAGGTATGTGGTCCGGCGTAGTCAAGCAGCAGGAACGGGCTCAGCGGTTCGCCGTGCGTCTGGTAAGAAAACATCGAACGAACCGGAAAACCATCACCGACCCAGTGCGGACGAGGTGCGGTATACACGCCTGTTACGTTTTTCATGATTAACTCCTGATGTCCTGTTGATGTAATTAGCTTATATTCAGGGTTAATATCCCGGTAGATAGCAAAAATGACATTCACTGTTCCTTAAATAGAACAATGGGGGCGTATGCAGGATCTCAATGATTTCGTATGGTTTGTGAAGGTGGTGGAGCATGGCGGCTTTGCGGCGGCGGGGCGGGCGCTCGATCAGCCAAAGTCGAAACTGAGCCGTCGGATTGCGCAGCTGGAAGAACGCCTGGGTGTTCGGTTGATACAACGTACCACGCGGCAGTTTGCGGTGACTGAAGTGGGGCAGACGTTCTATCAGCACTGTAAAGCCATGCTGGTGGAGGCTGAAGCTGCGGAGGAGGCGGTGGCTGCTTTACAGGCTGAGCCGCGCGGTATGGTCAGGATCACTTGCCCCGTAACCCTACTGCACGTTCACGTGGGGCCCATGCTGGCGAGGTTTATGGCGCGCTATCCGGGAATTAACCTCCAGCTTGAAGCCACCAACCGCCGGGTCGATCTGGTGGGGGAGGGGGTGGATGTGGCGATCCGCGTTCGTCCGCGCCCGTTTGATGACAGCGATTTGGTATTAAGGGTGCTGGCGGACAGGGGTCACTGTCTGGTTGCCGGGCCGACACTGATTGAACGGATGGGCAACCCGGCGATGCCTTCTGAGCTCAGCGAATGGCCGGGTTTAAGTATGGGCGCTGGTAAACACCTGCATAAGTGGGAGCTGAGCGGGCCGGAGGGGGCGAAAGCAGACATTCACTTCACGCCGCGCCTGGTGACTACCGATATGCTGGCGCTGCGGGAGGCAGCGATGGCGGGCGTGGGCGTGGTACAGTTGCCCATTTTGATGGTGAAGGATCAGCTGGCTTCAGGTGAGCTTGTTCGGGTGCTGAATGCCTGGGAACCCAGAAGGGAAGTGATCCATGCGGTGTATCCTTCCCGGCGCGGCCTGCTGCCATCGGTCAGGACGCTGGTGGATTTTCTAACCGAAGAATATGCCCGGATGGTGGAGGAGTAACGTTTCCAGGGGACAACTGAATGCGAGCACCTAACTATCCCCTCTCCCCTCCGGGGAGAGGGTTAGGGTGAGGGGGGGATTGACTCGCTTCGCTCGCCCTGCGGGCAGCCTGTTCGCTTCGCTCTCAGTCTGTCCAACTGGCTGCGCCAGTTGTCGAACCCCGGTCGGGGGTTCTCATCCCCCCCCGCAGTCGTGCAACATGCGAAAAAAAAAGCCCGCATTTTCATGCGAGCTCTTCTTCAAATATGGCGGTGAGGGGGGGATTGACTCGCTTCGCTCGCCCTGCGGGCAGCCTGTTCGCTATGCTCTCAGTCTGTCCAACTGGCTGCCGCCAGTTGTCGAACCCCAGTCGGGGGTTCTCATCCCCCCCTTTTCGGAGAATATAAAAGAAAAAAGCCCGTACTTTCGTACGAGCTCTCATCTTAAATATGGCGGTGAGGGGGGGATTCGAACCCCCGATACGTTGCCGTATACACACTTTCCAGGCGTGCTCCTTCAGCCACTCGGACACCTCACCATATTGTCATCCCGTTGTTGTCGGGACGGGCGCTAATGTAAGGAAAAGCCG
>OJWM01000218.1_pt1 | contig 9884 bp, 14 predicted proteins | sample 1600481 | NCBI WGS metagenome assembly OJWM01 (sample SAMN04436720, study PRJEB24849) | human gut metagenome | biome: human gut; feature: NICU; material: stool | host: Homo sapiens | place: USA: Saint Louis, MO | collected 2010-10-12 | reverse complement strand
CTCCTTTCTGATTACATGAACAGGTTGCTGAACAATATGCGACAACGCGTTTGCCTCAAAGACAAGAAAGGCTATTTCTGGTGCTTCATGAAGGATTCAACAGGTATGCCCTACATTCATCTCAACCTGTATTATGAGAATGCATATTCTAATGCTATGCGGGTCACCGATTTTTTAGATCTCTGGGTGGATGTGACAAAGGGGACGGGGTCTGCCATCTTCTTCGGTTTTTCAGAGCATTATAAAAACACAGAAATATATAATGACAAGACACGTAGCACTCTGAAAAAAGGACTGACAATACTCGACGCACAGAAAAAACCTGAGAACATTGTTATGGAAGATTTTAATGAACTAGATGATGTGACTGTTAAGTATTTTGAAGAAGCGTCAGGAAAATCATTTCAGAAATATCTGTTTCAGGTTGCCCGGCAAAGTTATTCTGTCCACACGCTTAATTTTATCTCTCATGCCGAATTGAACAATAAAACAATCTCACCGAATCGTTTTTCTGCTCCTTTTGATCCTGTAAGGGCACGTAAGATCCGCAGTCATGCACTTTCATCATGATTTAACTGACTCTTTCCTAATAACGCTGAAATAAAAAAAATACAGATATATATCACCTTACCGACAACCATCCGGCGTTGTCGATAAGGAGGATAGTCTGGATATTACTGTATTACAGCATCTCTTTGACAGGATATATGCCCTGTCGGTGGAAGGTACCGCCGTCACGGACTCTGCCGCAGTACTGGCGGACTGTTACCTGCAGAACGGCATGAGTCGTGTTGAGGCAGCTGATTTGCTGGTGCTGAACGAGTCCCTTAAAGCTGCCAGCTCAGGTTTTGCCTGCGGGCTCACTGGAGGTGCGCTGCTGCCTCTGACCGTCACCGCCGATGTCTGCTCTTCGCTGTTCATTCAGATGCGGCTGTGTGCGGCCGTTGCCATCACCGGCGGGCATTCCCCCGGAGACCCCCGCGTGCGCCTGCTCTGCTGGGGCGCGCTGGCCGGGGATGCCTGCTCGGATACCATCAGTGGCATCATAACCCGGTTACTGACCCGTGCACTGAGCCTGCCTCAAGCCGAGACCGCGCTGCTGACGGTGGTTCGCGACGCGTTGCTACTGAAAAGCAGCCACGTGTTGCTCAGGGAAAGTCTGCAGCTCCCGTTACTGGGCGGGGTAATCAACGGTGGTGCCGCCTGGCTCGTCACCCGCCTGACGGGGCAACTCGCCATTCGTCTGTTTATTCCACCTGTAACTCCGCCCTGCGCAGCATAATCGTCTGAATTTTACTTTCGGACATCACCTGTCCGTCATTACTCGTATAACACGCTGATTTTCCTGACGCACCGGCCATGTCCTTACAGGCGGGTTTGTTATCGTTTTTGCCCTGACGATACAGACCTGAATGGAGGGACTATGGCCGTTTATCGCGAAGATGCTGACCTGCGGTTTCTCGGGCGTTGTGAGAATGAGGACCTGGATTTACTGGTCAGCCTCATTACCCGTGACCCACGGGATAACACCCTGCGCTGGACGGAAACGCTGTCCGGCAGCGACAACTACAAACGTTTTCACCCGGCGCACCGTAATTACTGGCAGGAGATTGCCGCTGAAATCCAGACCTTTGGTGCCAGCAGTATTGCCAGTATGTTCAGGGGCGGGAAAGGCGTGTTGTACCGGGAAGTGTTATGCGATGTCTGTGACCATACGGGCGTGAAATACAAAAAAGAGGAGGCAACCGAAACCATCGAGCTCTCCCTGCTGATGAAGATGCTCGAAAAAAGCCTCAGCGAAATGTCCCCGGCTGAGCTGCGGGAGTTTGCTGACAGCATGGGCACGGAACTGACCGCCCCAACGGTGCCGCTGATACTGATGGTGATACAGACTGCAGTCCGGTCTTCTGGTTTTGCAGCCTATCGTCTGTCGGTCGTGATGCTCAGTACGCTTGCGAAGGTTGTACTGGGGCGCACGCTCCCCATCGTGACTTATCTCACGCTGACCCGCTCTATTGGCGTGCTGGCGGGACCGATCGGTATGGCACTGAGCACCGGCTGGCTGGTTGCGGATATAGCAGGCCCTGCCCTGCGCGTGACGGCTCCGGCCTGCCTGCTGGTCGCCTGCCTGCGCCAGCAATATCTATACAAATCACTGTAATCAACGGAAACCCTTCACTATGTCTGCGGAAGAAAAACAGCACGATCGCATGGCATCACGGCTGGCTGCCATCATCAGTCGCCTGCTGATGGGGGAACGGTTGTCAGTTACGGGGTTATCGCAGGAGTTTCGTATCTCGGAGCGTACCCTGCGCCGGGATTTTCGTGAACGCCTGAGCTGCCTGGAACTGACATATCAGCAGGGTTGCTGGTCACTGGCCCACCAGCACGAAGGCCTGCGCACCAACCGGGACATTCTGCACTTTGCAAGAGTAACCCGCACAGAGCAGCTGTTCCCGGCGATGGATAACCGGCTGATATCGGTGCTGACCGACAGCTCTGTAGAGCCCCCCTTTATCGTCTGGCAGTCTCCACCGGAGCGCAAACCCGGTCCCTTCGGCAGTTTCTGGCGTATCACGCAGGCCATTCTGGAACGAACGCTGCTGGATCTGACCGCAGAGGGGCAGCAGTACCGCTGGTTCGCACCTTATCGCCTGATTTATTTCGAGAACGGCTGGTATCTGGTCGGTGAGCATGCCCGACAACTGCAGGTCTTTCTGCTGGAAAGTATTACCGATGTCTGCCTGACGCCGAGGCAGTTTCTGCGCAGAAGGCAGGTGAGCGAACTGACCGGTGACCCACATTTCATTCACTCTTTGCCGCACTTCCGGTTTGTCCGGAGAGTGCTGGCAGAAAACGATAATTAAGGACATTTATTTATGAAAAAAACCGTACTTATGATGATGCTTCTGGTATCTGCTCAGGCCAGTGCAGCACCTAATATGTGGACACGCACCATCGTGCAGGGTGTAACGGAATACCGGATACAAAACAAAAATGGTGCTGAGCTGTTGCTGACCTGTTCTCCGGAAAACAATGCGTTCGTCCGGTACACATCACCCGATGGCAAAACTCTCGCCAGCGGTGGAGATGATGGACGCAGCGTTCAGGCGCAGACCGACAACAGCGACACGTTTCTGATAAACGATACAGTTTCTGATGCCGGGGGCAGTAACTTCGAAGCCTTCTGGGATGCAGCCAGAAAATCCCGTCGTATCCATGTAACGGCAACCGGACTGACCTCCACTACCTTCACTTTCAGCAATGCCGCCCTGACCCTGCCCGAGTTTGATAAATCAGGATGTCTGACTCGCATGTGAGCCTTTATTGCTCCAACAAAAATAAGGAAAAAATAATGAAAACAGCAATGAGTGCCTTCGCCGTGGCGCTGATGGTCTCACCTCTGCTACACGCCGCAGAGGCTCCGGTCAGGATTGGTCTGGAGCAGGTTAAGAATCCGTATTACCCGAATCTGCATCAGCAGCGTGTTCATGTTCAGTCACTGACTGACAGCATCATCATTAACGATGTTGTTGTTAACCGGGGTAACTGCCCCATTCAAAAGATGCCCACGGTCTATGCAGGTAGTAAGCCTGTAGCACTCATCCCTTCAACATTGCCTTACGGGAAAGAGATTGCCGTCTACATTAAAGGCCCATGCAGTGTGGCAGAGATTAACGTCATCACCAGTCAGGGGGACTGGCTGATGAAGTACTGATTTCGTTTGAACAAAATCTGGTCTGACAACTGATTGTCAGACCCTGTTGTGGTATCAATATTTATATCAAAGAAATCAGGTATTAATACTGCGTATTAATAGCCATTATAAACCCCTCCCCCTTAAGGTCCCTCCCCTTAAGTGAGTTCACCATAATATACATCTCATTTTTCATTGGGTTAAGTGCAGCCACTCCTTGTTGGATTCCTTTGTGCCAGAAACCGACTCTGACGGTTAGCGCTTTAGGACTGTAGAGATGCCACTCGTGAGGAATAAAGAATAGAGTGGACCGATTTTTTTACGTATTCTGTAAACACGTAATTTTATAAATGGATTTATCCTGCCGATGCTACTACTCCTGAAATTTCTTCATCCTTACTTATTATTTTGCAATTTGGCCGCCTGGGGGCTTGCACAAAATCTTGAAGGTCTTGGGCTATTCCACTACATAAATGATTTTCCAATGCGTGTAGGAAACGAGGTTATTTATCCTTTGAATTTCAGCCCAATACATGGCGTTAATGCATTATCTGGTGTGCTGACCCTTATTCTGTTCCCCATTGCGTTGCTGAACATCCGGGCTGGATTTTACCTGAATAAATGGGCTGGCTGGTTTAGCCTGTGCCTGTGGGTCATACCTGGCGTAATGAGCATGCTGGGCTATGTTACCGACCTTCGTAATTACGGACCTGATAAGTTTCAGTTTGGGGCAAACTTTACCGGCAGTACAACCTCGGCGGCAGCCAATCTGATCATCTGCCTGATTGCTGGCTGGTCAGTCATTATGCTCTTAGGGGCCTTATGGAAGAAAAATACCTTCAAAAACGCCTACGATCATATCTGGTACGTTTTAGGCTTAATCGCCGCTCTATATTTTGTTGTAGACAGTGGTTTGCCTTCGTATAAGGAAGACCTCTCTGAATCCGGAGATCGCATAACATCGATCATGCAATTCTATCGCAACGGTGAGCAGAACCTCGCAGCGCTGTGCAAAGATCCGATAGTGGCAAACCAGGCTCCTGATTTGTGCAGTCTAGCACCAGCGATGAAATGGGCATTTCAGGATAACCTTATTTTAAAGGATATTCTGCGTGCCAGAATAGACCTGCCAGACTGGGTCAGCAGCGTCGCCAGCGATTCTTCGCTTAAAAAACAGATCGATGCACTCAACACCATGGCTTGCTCACCAAGCCAGATTAGAGGCAACTGCCTGACAGTCCCCATTGAGATGTCGCTCGACGAGGATGACTTTAAGAATCCTGTTGCCTTCCTTCCCCCACCTTATGCACAGGCACTCCAGCGACTGCATAAATCAATGCAGAAGGCCGATAATCATATTCAGGAAATCGAGCGGGGGCATAATGCGCGGTATTTCGTTTTTCTCTTACTAGCATTTGTAGCTGGAGGTAAGCTTGCCAACGCCTCAAGGTCGATGGTCAAACATGACAAGGTTCGCCCCCGTTCATGGCTTTTCATGATCATCAGATTCACATCTATCAAAGCATTGCAGATATGCCGGATGTTTGCGACAGGAGTTATCAGGCCACTTATCCAGTTCATTTCAGCGTCAGCTTTATGGCGAAAAATGAGAGCGGTGATAAGGGAAAAAGCAAATGACTCACCCTCTGAACAGGGTTAACCAGCAACCATTCCTCAGTCTCACAATAATGAAGTTACAGGAGCTGTAATCAACGTCTCAATACTGCCGCGCATAACATTGACCTGCTCCCCGTTGGTTAACTCACGCGATTTAAGTAATTCTGCAGCAGTGGTGAGAACAACTGCTGACGTCCCAAACATCAGCTAGTCGTTGCCTCCCTCAACGACACAGAGTTTTCCCTAATCACCCCAGCAACTTCCAATCCATGCAGAAAGGCCGCACTTCTTACCGGAAGTGCGGCCTTTCTGCATTTATGCCGTTAACCACAAAGGAGTTTTATCATGAAATTAGCCAGCCGCTTTGGCCGAGTTAACCAGATTCGCCGCGACCGCCCACTGACAAACGACGAGTTGATGACCCACGTACCCAGTGTATTTGGTACCGACAAACACGAATCCCGCTCGGACCGCTACACCTACATTCCGACCATCACACTGCTTGATAGCCTGAAGCAGGAAGGTTTTCAGCCGTTTTTTGCCTGCCAGACCCGCGTGCGCGACCTGAATAAACGTGACCACACGAAGCACATGCTGCGCCTGCGTCGTGAAGGCCAGATTACCGGAAAACAGGTCCCCGAAATCATCCTGCTTAACAGTCACGACGGCTCCAGCTCATATCAGATGCTGCCGGGCCTGTTTCGTTTTGTCTGTCAGAACGGACTTGTCTGTGGCGAAACCTTTGGTGAGGTGCGCGTGCCGCATAAAGGCAACGTGGTGGAAAAGGTCATTGAAGGGGCTTACGAGGTACTGGGGATATTTGACCAGGTGGAGGAGAAACTCGAGGCCATGCAGTCTCTGCTACTACCGCCACCGGCACAACACGCCCTGGCAAACGCCGCACTGACCTACCGCTTTGGTGAAGAACATCAGCCGATCACCGCCACGCAGATACTGACGCCACGACGCTATGAAGACCGGCAGAATGACCTGTGGACAACCTACCAGAGGCTCCAGGAGAACCTGCTGAAAGGCGGGCTGAGCGGACGAACCGCAAAGGGTAAACGTACCCACACCCGCGCGGTCAACGGCATCGATGGCGATATCAGGTTAAACCGCGCGCTGTGGGTCATGGCCGAAGAACTGCAGCAGGCACTGAGCTGATGCCACCGCTGCCTGATAACGCCCGTCAGGCCACTATTTATCCGACTACCCTGGAAAACCAGCCCGGCTGCCGTTCCATCTTCGACGATGACCTCTGCGCCCGGTGCAGGCATCTCTGCTACCGTCCCGGCGAGTTCAGCCGGTGCCGGCTGTCTGTGGCTGATGGCATCTGGCCCTCACGGTGCGATGCTGACGGCTGTGCACAATCCTGCCCACAGCGACACCTGAACGTACCACCTGCAGATATCACCAGCCGGTAACCTCAAAAATCACACGACTTACACGCTCCCGCCCGGCGGGAGTGCGTTTATGACCGTTACGAAAAGGAACAACTGACATGACCGATATTATCAACCTTAACGACAACAACCTGTTACGTCCGCAATCTGCCGGTGAGGCCCCCTCACCGGCACTGACCGCCACGCCCGTACCGGACGAACAGCGTGTGGACTTCTGGCCGCAGCACTTCGGCAGCATACCGCAGTGGATAATCCTTGAACCCACTGTCTTCGCCTGGATGGACCGCTTCTGCACGGACTATATCGGGGGCATCTGGCAGTTCTACACGCTTAACAACGGCGGCGCATTTATGGCTCCGGAAGCGGAGAACAATGAGCCCCGGACGCTGTTCAACCCCCTGAACGGTAACGGCGGTGAACTCAGCGCTGAAGCCGCCGGAATAGCCGTCTGTCTGATGACGTACAGCCACCACGCCATGCGTACCGAATGCGACGCCATGACGGAGCACTATTACCGCCTGCGGGACTATACGCTCAGTCACCCGGAATGCAGCGCCATCATGCACATCATCGACTGAGGTCAGACGCTATGGAACAACAGCTACCATTGTTTGCCACCGGACTCCCGCCGTCAGCACAGCAGACCATCCGGGAAGCCCTGACCCTGCTGGAGCGCCAGTTACGCGAGCCCGGCGAGTCATTTACGTCCAGTAATGCTGTCCGCGACTGGCTGCGACTGAACCCTGCCACGCTGGAGAGAGAAGCACTCTCCGTTCTGTGGCTCGACAATCAGCATCGCCTGATAGCCCACGACACGCTCTTCCCCGGAACAATCAACACTATCACCGTACATCCGCGTGAGGTCGTCAGGGCCGGTCTGAAACACAACGCCGCCGCTGCCGTTCTGGCTCACAATCATCCCTCGGGAGAGGCTGAGCCCAGCAAGGCCGACCGTAAGATTACAGAGCGCCTGAAACAGGCGCTGGACCTGGTGGATATCCGCCTGCTGGACCACCTGGTGGTGGGCGGGATGGAAACTGTCTCGTTTGCAGAGAGGGGCTGGCTGTAGCACAAGGGGAAATTAACCGTATGAAAATTATCAGCAAACGTCAGGCGATGGCGCTATACCGCCGGCATCCGCAGGCACGGCTGTTTCGCTTCTGCACGGGTAAATACAAATGGTCCGGCAGCATCTGCCACTACGCCGGGCGGGAAGTCCAGGATATCCGCGGCGTGCTGGCGGTTTTCGCTGAAAGGCGTCAGGACCGCAATGGTCCGTATGTCGTATTACACAGCGTTACCCTGAATTAACTCAACTTTAAGGAGAGCTAAATTGTCGAATAAAATACCGCCTGTAAACCACGATATCGCCGAGCCCTGGTGGGGGCTTAAACGCGATATCACCCCCTGTTTTGGCGCCCGGCTGGTGCAGGAGGGCAACCGGCTGCATTACATGGCCGACCGCGCCAGCATCACCGGCACCTTCAGCGAATCAGACCTGCGCCATCTCGACCAGGCGTTTCCGGTGCTGCTGAAGCAAATGGAGCTGATGCTGCTTTCCGGTGAGCTCAGTCCCCGCCATCAGCACTGCGTCACCTTGCATGCAAAAGGGCTGACCTGCGAGGCCGATACACTGGGCAGTTGTGGTTACCTTTATATCGCGGTTTATCCGACGTCAGGCAACAGCATCCCCCGCTAACACCACTTTCTAATCCATACCCTTTTCAACCCGACTTTATTCAGGAGAATTTCATTATGCAAACCTTATCCGCCATCCCGACGCGGAAAGCACCGCCACGCCCGACGCCCGTTGAAATCTGGCAGAAACTTCTTACATATCTGCTGGAAAGGCATTACGGCCTTTCGCTTCACGACACACAATTTGGTGATGGCAATGTGATTCAGCAACATATTGATGCCGGGATTTCACTGGCAGATGCACTCAATTTTCTCGTTGAAAAATCTGAACTGGTCCGAATTGATCGTCCTGGTTTCTCCATCCATCATCAGTCCCCTTTTATCGCGGCAATTGACATACTCCGGGCCAGAAAGGCCACCGGCCTGATGCAACGCGATGGATATAAAGCGGTGACCAGTGCCATCAGTGGTCAGTCTTCCGGAAAATAAGTGATGAAACTTCCCCTGTTCATGGAAACCGGCATCATCAGCGTGCCGGCTCTCAACACAGTCCGGGTTAGTGTTCATGTTGGCGGCACTGAACTTGTGAGACTGATGAGAGTTATGACGACTGTTCGCCCGGATATCCTGCTTCAGCTTAAGGAGTGAGGGTTACAGAAAACCTGCATCGCCTGACTGTAGCCCCTGTGCGCAACGGCCCCGGCATAATACTCATCAACAGGTTTATGTCTGAGGTTGCATACATGGCAGCGTATGTGTACAACGTGAGGCAGGCGTTTCTGGTACGTTCCCGGGTGGTTTGTTAAAATATACCGCGATATATCAGAAGCGCCCCTTCCACACTGACCGCCATTCTGTGCTGGATTAAGTTCCCAAATTGAATCAAAACGGACCGAGGGTACAAATGAGGGTACAAAAATTATCACATTAAAAATAAGAATTATATATCAACAACCTAAAAGCAATAATCGATTCCGAGTCCGGCACCACTATTTAAAGAACCCAGCCTATGGCTGGGTTTTTGCTTTCTGGGGCAGGTCAATTGAAATTTCCCAGTATTTCTCACCCCGATACAGCATCCCTCTTCCGCGAGTATTTTTATCTAAGTACATTAGTTAAAGCGGAAGGATAGAAATATAATTGCTAAATACTCTCCACCAAATCCCCCAGCGTCACCATCAACATCATCGGGTCCATCGGTGATGGCTCAAACCCCACCCGCAGATAAAATTCCCGCGCTTCATCCGACAGGGCATGAACCAACATTCCGCGGATGCCGATGGTCTCCGCCACCTGGATCACCCGCAACCCGGCGTCGCGTACCAGCGCCCGACCAACGCCCTGACCATGATGCGATTTATCCACCGCCAGGCGTCCCAGCACCACAACAGGGATGGGATCGGGCATATTGCGACGAAAGCGACCGGGTGCAGTATTCGTTGTGACCGCGCTGGACGCCAGCGAGTAATAAGCCAGTACGTTAGAATCGCTGCCACAACAGACAAAGGTACGGGATGCACCACTGACCT
>OJWM01000208.1_pt1 | contig 10242 bp, 8 predicted proteins | sample 1600481 | NCBI WGS metagenome assembly OJWM01 (sample SAMN04436720, study PRJEB24849) | human gut metagenome | biome: human gut; feature: NICU; material: stool | host: Homo sapiens | place: USA: Saint Louis, MO | collected 2010-10-12 | reverse complement strand
ACACCATGCAAAATAAACTACTGATCGCTTCCGTTCTGGCTGCCACTGCAATGTTCACCGTGGCGGGCTGTTCGTCAAATCAGGCCGTAAAAACCACCGATGGTAAAACTATCGTTACTGACGGGAAACCGCAGGTGGATGACGATACCGGTCTGGTATCGTACAAAAACGCCGAAACCGGTCAAACTGAACAGATAAACCGTGACCAGGTTAAATCAATGGGTGAGCTGGATAACTAAAAAAAAGCAGTGGCACATGCCACTGCTTTTTTTGCGTCAGAATGATCGATTACCAGCGATGGTTTAACAAAATATGACCGCCGTAAGCGGCATAGCTGTTTTCACCCCACTCACCGCTGGCACGCAGGGAGATCGTTGTGGTTTCGTTCAGGTTGCCGGTTACGCCCAGCTCTAACTGACCACGATCTTCTGGCGTATCGTTGCTGACGGTTTCGTCATTGAATGCCAGATCGTTTTGACCAGCACCTTTCAACCAGTTAACTGCGACGTATGGCTGCCAGGCCTTGACGTCCTTCTGCTGGAAGTAGCTTGCTTTAACGCCAAGACGACCAAAGACGCTGTCATTGTCCAGCGTGGTTACGCGTACGCCGTCGCGATCGGTGTGATTTTCCTGATCGAGATAGCTGTAGATCACCTGCGCCTGTGGCTCGATCTTCCATGTACGTTCATTTTCAGACTGGATAACCCACGCGTGGCCGACTTCAACAGACGCGGCGAAACCTTCGCTATCGTAATCTTCATCGTTACGATTGCTGGTGACTTTGTTGTTGTACCAGCTATAAGCGGCCCAGGTATCAACGTAGCTGCCCAGACGTAATTTCTGATCTTCCTGCCAGGTGGCGTAAAGCCCAACATTGAAGCCATCAACTTTACCCTGTGCGTCACGCACGTTGTGCTTCGCATCAGAGTGGGTCTTCGCCTGGCCTGCACCGAACATACCACCGGCACGCAGGATGCCGTTATCCATTGGCTTGCTCATGAAATCGCTGCCGACTTGCAGAACGGTGGTGGTGGTGTCGTAGCTGACTTTATCGCCACCCGCATCGTTCTCATGATAGCGACCCTTAACGTACATCCAGGTGTTCAGATCGTCTTCATTGCGGAAAGTGAGCTGGTCGCGATCGTCGCGCTTATGCAGGAACATGCTCTGCGCGGCAAGGTAGTTACCTAAGTAAGCACCCACTTCAGGTGCCATAACTTCCGGGGCACTGTTACCGCCGTTATCGGTGTTGCCGCCGTTATCGGTGTTGCCGCCGTTGTCAGTGTTGCCGCCGTTATCGGTGTTGCCGCCGTTGTCAGTGTTGCCGCCGTTGTCGGTGTTACCACCATCATCGGCGTTACCACCGTCATCGGTGTTACCACCATTATCGGTGTTGCCACCGCCGTCGGTGTTACCGCCGTCATCATTATTGCCACCGTCATCGGTGTCGTCGGAAGGATCATCAGAAGGCGTCGCCTTTGATTCCAGATACCAGTTTCCGTCACTGTGCTGGTAGAGGTTATATTCCCAGGCGCCTGCGACGACCGGTTTTGCCAGCGTCAGCTGGGCTTCGGAACTGCCGCCAATGCTGACAATTTCCATACCGTTAATGGTTTGCGCGCCTGCGCCGCCAATGTTGGTAATGCTGACGCCGGACTGACCGAAGCTGCTGCCCGTAATGGTGAGGTGGTCAGTTGGTGAGTTATCTTCACCCAGAGTGCTGTTCATAACAATCTGGCTACCGTCAGAGCCGGTGTAGTCGCCATTAATCGTAAAATTATTGCCAACGCTATTATCAGCCGCACTCAGCAACAGCGTGCCGCCATTAGCCACGTTGCCGTTGATGGTATCAACACCGGAAGCGCTGAGCGTGGAATTACCCTGGACTGCATTCCATGCCGCCAGCGTACCGCCGCTAAGAATCGCGATGTTGTTGTTCACTTCGCCTGCGGTGGCAAAGGTCGCACCGTTTTCAACGGTAACGGTGGCGTTACTGCCCTTGACGCCGAGCGTTGCTCCGGTGGAGATAAGCGTGGTGCCACCGTGCAGAACCGTATTCCCTGTATAGCTATTTTTTCCTGTCAGGGTCAGCATGTTGGAATCAACTTTTTCGACGTTACCGCTACCGGTCATGTCGGTGGCGAAAGTGAAATCGCTACCCTGATTAAAAATGACGGTACCATTGTTGGTGAGCCCACCGCTGAGCGTCGCAGTTTTTTCGCCATCGCCCAGTTGCAGCGAGGCGTCTTTGGCCACCCGCGTATTACCGTTATTCGATACCGCACCCGACAGGGTTAACGCGCCAGTCTCTATCAGCAAGGAGTCGCCAGAGCCAATAATGTCGAGATCGCCCGACAGTGCCCAGCTTTCACCCTCCATTTTTACGCTGGCAAAACCGTCGCCTTCATTCAGACCCACGAAGTTACTGTCTTCCGTACCGGTGCCGATCAGAGTGAGAGTGTTTCCCATGGAATTGGTGGAAATAACGTCACCGATAAGAGTGGAACCCGTATCAAGTACCAGGGTGTTATTTTTATTGCTGGCGAACATAATAGCCGCAGTATCGCCACTAATCGTTCCGCTATTCGTAATATCTACTTTTGCCGTATCTTTTACATTAATGCCGTTCTGGGTTCCTTGTACGGTACCACTGTTTAATATCTTTGTATTGCCAGTGCCTAGTGTGATAGCGTCACCGCTTGTACCAATAATTGCACCACTGTTATTAATACCAATGCCAGTCTGAGAACTCAGGCCTGTTTTTCCTTTTATCACTCCAGTGCTGGTGTTGGTAATATTTACTGCTGAGGAGCTTTCACTGACATAAATGCCATTTTCCGCACCGATGATATTTCCATTGTTGTTGAAATCGCCGAGTAATGACTGAATATTCACAGCATTCGCTGTGGTGGAAGAAATGGTTGCACCACTGTCATTGTTAATAACTACACGTTGCGCGCCAGTATTAATATCCAGGCCAGTTCCTGTACCGGAAATATTTCCTTTGTTAGTGACATTATCGATCGCAAACCCAGAGACCGATACCGCCGCTTCACTACCGGCGGAGGAGATCGTCACGTTTTTATTAATAATATATTCAGCATCGGCTGAGAAATCTTGAGGAACAGAAGTTGATTGGTCAATCGTTGCAGAAAACGCAACCGCAGGGGTGCATATCAACAAGGCAGGAAATATCTTTCCAAGAGTTTTGGTTGTATGATTTAATCTAAAGAAATTGTTGCTCATGTACACATCCATTTGAGTGAGAAGGAACATTAGATAACGTGCGTAAAACGTATTTAGTCCGTCTTAAAGCGTGAGCTTAAAACAAAAAAAAGCATAAAATTATTATTTTTTCAATAGGTTATGTACAGGTTGATTTATTAAATAATGACTTAAGTTTCGCTAAAAATATCTGTTGATAATATGAATGGCCATAACTATTTTGTAGGATGAATTTGTCTCGCGTATCGCTCTTCGTGTTTAGCGCCACTGTCGCTGGTAAGGTGGGATGGGTTGCCAATACTTGCGTTTTACTTTTAACCGTTAGATAGCCCCTTTAAGTCGGGGTGGTAACTGTCTACACTCAATGCTACAAGAAAAGTAAAAGACAGGCATATTCATGGTTCTGATAATTTATGCGCATCCCTATCCGCAACATTCGCATGCGAATAAACGGATGCTTGAGCAGGCAAGGACGCTCGAAAACGTTGAGATACGTTCCCTCTATCAACTCTATCCTGATTTCAGTATCGATGTCGCCGCCGAACAGGAGGCGCTCTCTCGTGCCGATCTGATCGTCTGGCAGCATCCGATGCAGTGGTACAGCACACCTCCGCTGCTGAAATTGTGGATCGACAAAGTCTTGTCGCACGGTTGGGCATACGGACATAACGGCAAAGCGCTTAAGGGAAAAAGCCTGATGTGGGCTGTAACCACCGGTGGGGGTGAAAGCCACTTTGAGATTGGCGCTTTCCCCGGATTTGACGTGCTGGCGCAGCCACTCCAGGCTACCGCCCTTTACTGTGGCCTGAACTGGCTTCCGCCTTTTGCAATGCACTGTACCTTTGTCTGCGACGATGAAACCTTGCAGGCGCAGGCTCGTCACTACAAACAACGCTTACTCGAGTGGCAGGAGGGGCACAATGGATAGCCATACGATGATACAGGCGCTGATTTACCTCGGTGCGGCGGCATTAATTGTGCCCGTGGCGGTCCGTCTGGGGCTGGGCTCGGTGCTCGGCTATCTGATTGCCGGGTGTGTGATTGGCCCCTGGGGCTTTCGGCTGGTGACGGATGCCGAGTCAATCCTGCATTTTGCGGAAATCGGCGTGGTGCTGATGCTGTTTGTGATTGGCCTGGAATTGGATCCGCAGCGGCTGTGGAAACTGCGCGCCTCGGTGTTTGGCGGTGGCGCTTTGCAAATGCTGGCCTGCGGTCTGCTGTTGGGCGGGTTCTGCATTTTGCTGGGGATGGAGTGGAAAGTCGCAGAGCTGATTGGCATGACGCTGGCGCTCTCCTCGACGGCGATTGCCATGCAGGCAATGAACGAACGTAACCTGACGGTCTCGCAAATGGGGCGCAGCACCTTCTCCGTACTGCTGTTCCAGGATATTGCCGCCATCCCGCTGGTAGCGATGATCCCGCTGCTGGCAACCAGCGGCGCTTCAACGACGCTGGGGGCATTTGCCTTATCTGCGCTGAAGGTTGTCGGTGCGCTGGCGCTGGTAATTCTTCTGGGGCGCTACGTAACGCGTCCGTTGCTGCGCTTTGTGGCTCGCTCTGGCCTGCGCGAAGTATTCAGCGCCGTTGCGTTATTCCTGGTGTTTGGTTTTGGATTGCTGCTTGAAGAGGCTGGGCTGTCGATGGCGATGGGCGCTTTCCTCGCAGGGGTCTTACTGGCAAGCTCCGAATATCGTCACGCGCTGGAAAGCGATATCGAGCCGTTTAAAGGATTGCTGCTTGGGCTGTTTTTCATCGGCGTCGGGATGTCTATCGACTTCGGGACGCTGGTAACCCACCCGCTGCGCATCATCATTCTGCTGGTGGGTTTCCTGGTCATTAAAATGGCGATGCTGTGGCTGATTGCCCGACCGTTAAACGTGCCAAAACCGCAACGCCGCTGGTTTGCCGTGCTGTTGGGGCAGGGGAGTGAGTTTGCTTTCGTGGTCTTTGGCGCAGCGCAGATGGCAAATGTACTCGATCCGGAATGGGCAAAAGCGCTGACGCTGGCGGTCGCGCTGTCGATGGCCGCAACGCCAATTCTGCTGGTGCTGCTGACGCGTCTGGAAAAAACGGGAAGCGAACAGGAGCGAGAAGCCGATGAGATCGACGAGGAGCAGCCGCGCGTGATCATCGCCGGATTTGGCCGCTTCGGGCAGATCGCCGGCCGTTTACTGCTCTCCAGCGGTGTGAAAATGGTTATCCTCGATCACGATCCTGACCATGTTGATACGCTGCGTAAATTCGATATGAAAGTGTTTTATGGTGATGCGACCCGGGCGGACCTGCTGGAATCCGCCGGGGCGGCGAAAGCCGAGGTGCTGATTAACGCCATCGACGATCCTGAGACCAGCATGCAGATGGTTGAGCTGGTTAAAGAGCATTTTCCGCATCTGACCATTATCTCCCGTGCGCGCGATGTGGATCACTACATCCAGCTGCGTCAGGCGGGGGTGGCAGCCCCTGAACGTGAAACCTTCGAAGGGGCGCTCAAATCTGGCCGCATGGCGCTGGAAAGTCTGGGGCTTGGTGCGTATGAAGCGCGTGAACGTGCCGATCTGTTCCGCCGCTTTAACCATGATATGGTGGAAGAGATGGTGGCGATGGCGAGCAGTACGGCAACCGAACGCGCAGCGGTGTTTAAACGCACCAGCACCATGCTGACGGAAATCATCAACGAGGATCGTAATCACCTGTCGCTGGTTCAGCGCCACGGCTGGCAAGGGACGGAAGAGGGCAAGCATACCGGTGATCCTGCGGATGAACCGGAGAGTAAACCCTCTGCGTGAAGTGGAGTTGCCAGCAATATTAAAAAATTTCTAATTCTTTACCCTGCCGCCAGTCGACGAAAGATTAAGCTTTCCGTATAGTGGCGGCAATTTTTTGCATCCGGGAAATTTTCAATGATCAGTCTGATTGCAGCGCTGGCGGTAGACCGCGTTATCGGCATGGAAAACGCCATGCCGTGGAACCTGCCTGCCGATCTCGCATGGTTTAAACGTACTACGTTAAACAAGCCGGTAGTGATGGGCCGCCTGACCTGGGAGTCGATTGGTCGTCCATTGCCGGGTCGTAAGAATATTGTGATCAGTAGCCAGCCGGGCACTGACGATCGCGTGCAGTGGGTGAAATCCGTTGATGAAGCGATTGCCGCCTGCGGCGATGCCGAAGAGATCATGGTGATCGGTGGTGGTCGCGTGTATGAGCAGTTCCTGCCAAAAGCGCAGAAACTGTATCTGACGCACATTGATGCGGAAGTGGAAGGGGATACCCATTTTCCGGATTACGATCCGGACGAGTGGGAGTCCGTATTCAGTGAGTTTCACGATGCGGATGCGCAGAACTCGCACAGCTACTGCTTCGAAATTCTGGAACGTCGTTAACGTTTTTATCCTCTCCCCAAAGGGAGAGGATAAACATCTTCAGGAGGCGACCGCCTCTCCCTCGCCTAAATCCAGCTGTCGGTTGGATGGCTGGACAAAGTAGGTTTTATCTTCCCAGCGTAAGCAGGTTAAATCCCCGCCCCAGCAGCATCCGGTATCCAGCGCATAGATATTTTCCGGGGTGCCTTTTCCTTCCAGTGATGCCCAGTGCCCAAATACCACGCTATATTCGTTTGTCACGGGGCCCGGAATCGCAAACCATGGCTTAAGCGGCGCAGGGGCATTTTCCGGCGTATCTTTGCAATACATATCCAGCTGCCCGTTCGGGAAGCAGTAGCGCATCCGCGTAAAAGCATTGGTGATAAAACGTAGCCGCGCCAGGCCGCTGAGGTCATCACTCCAGTTATTCGGCATGTCGCCGTACATCGCATCGAGGAAGAACGGGTAGGAGTCGCTCGCCAGCACCGCTTCGGCGTCGCGCGCACAGGTTTTTGCCGTCTCAAGATCCCACTGAGGCGTGATGCCGGCATGAGCCATCACCAGCTTTTTCTCTTCGTCAATCTGTAGCAGTGGCTGGCGACGCAGCCAGTTGAGCAACTCATCGGCATCCGGTGCTTCCAGCAGGGGGGTAATGCGATCTTTCGGCTTATTACGGCTGATCCCGGCGTATACGGCCAGCAGATGCAGATCGTGGTTGCCCAGTACCAGCCGCACGCTGTCGCCCAGAGATTTGACGTAACGCAGGACGTCAAGGGAGCCAGGGCCGCGCGCCACTAAATCGCCTGTAAGCCAGAGCGTGTCCTGCCCGGGAGTAAAATCGACCTGTTTTAATAATGCGATCAGTTCATCGTAGCAACCGTGAACGTCGCCAATCAGATATGTAGACATTAGATTAATGAATAAGTGTAGGTACGGCGAGACGGAACACAGGAATAGCAATGCGGAAAGCATTACCGTCGGCATCGACCATTTCGTAATGGCCTTGCATGGTACCCAGTGGCGTTTCAATGACCGCACCGCTGGTGTACTGATACTCTTCGCCAGGGGCGATATGGGGTTGTTCACCGACCACACCTTCACCCTGGACTTCAATTTCGCGGCCATTGCCGTTGGTGATAAGCCAGTAGCGCCCGAGCAGTTGCACAGGCATCCGCCCCAGATTGCGAATGGTTACGGTATAAGCAAAGACAAAACGTTCTTCATCCGGTGTGGATTGGGACTCAATGTAGACGCTTTGAACCTGAACACAGACGCGGGGCGAATCAATCATGGCTTAGCTCTCCTTCGGCGGCGCATTGTCGCTGATGTAATTAGCCAGCTTGCAGTACTGCTCTACGGAAATATTTTCCGCACGCATTGCCGGGTCGATGCCCAACTCAGCTAACACGTCAACGGTAAACAGATTGCCAAGGCTGTTACGAATCGTTTTACGGCGCTGGTTAAAGGCTTCTGTTGTGATACGGCTCAGCACGCGCAGGTCTTTGACCGGATACGGCATCGTTTTATGTGGCACCAGGCGCACAACCGCAGAATCCACTTTTGGTGGTGGCGTGAACGCGGAAGGCGGCACTTCTAATACCGGGATCACGTTGCAGTAATATTGCGCCATCACGCTTAAACGACCATACGCTTTACTGTTCGGCCCTGCAACCAGACGGTTAACGACCTCTTTTTGCAACATGAAGTGCATGTCGGCAATGGCATCAGTATAGCTAAACAGATGGAACATCAGCGGGGTGGAGATGTTGTACGGCAGGTTACCGAACACGCGCAGCGGCTGTCCCATTTTTTCTGACAGTTCGCCAAAGTTCATGGTCATCGCATCCTGCTGATAAATCGTCAGCTTCGGCCCGAGGAAAGGGTGCGTTTGCAGACGCGCGGCCAGATCGCGGTCGAGTTCGATAACGGTCAGTTCGTCAAGGCGTTCGCCTACCGGCTCGGTCAGCGCGGCAAGACCCGGGCCGATTTCGACCATGGCCTGGCCTTTCTGCGGATTAATGGCAGAAACGATACTGTCGATCACAAACTGATCGTTGAGGAAGTTTTGCCCGAAGCGTTTACGGGCTAAGTGGCCCTGATGGACTCGATTAGTCATTGAGTATTAACAATCATTTTGATGGCGAGATTAAGCGCCGTGATAAAACTGCCGACATCCGCTTTTCCCTGGCCTGCCAGATCCAGCGCAGTACCGTGGTCAACGGACGTTCGAATAAAGGGTAAGCCGAGGGTGATATTCACCCCGCGACCAAATCCCTGGTATTTTAGCACGGGCAGACCCTGATCGTGGTACATCGCGAGTACGGCATCGGCTTTATCCAGGTATTTGGGCTGGAAAAGGGTGTCGGCAGGCAGTGGCCCGCTGAGGTTCATCCCCTTCGCCCGCATCTCCTCAAGCACCGGAATGATGGTGTCGATCTCTTCAGTGCCCATATGTCCGCCCTCACCCGCGTGCGGATTCAGGCCGCAAACCAGCACATGCGGCTGCGGAATACCGAATTTGGTTTGCAGATCGTGATGCAAAATGCCAATGATCTCACGCAGGAGTTCAGGCGTAATGGCATCCGGAATGGCTTTGATCGGCAGGTGCGTTGTTACCAGCGCAACGCGCATTGCTTCGGTTGCCAGCATCATCACCACTTTCGGGCTGTGCGAACGCTCTTCGAAAAATTCGGTATGCCCGGTAAACGGAATGCCCGCGTCGTTGATTACGCCTTTATGCACCGGACCGGTGATCAGGGCGGCAAATTCGCCCTGAAGGCAACCGTCACAGGCGCGCGCCAGCGTCTCGACAACGTAGTGGCCGTTTTCGATGTGTAACTCACCGGGGACAACAGGTGCACGGAGCGGAACTGAAAGCAGGGTGAGAGTACCAGCCTGCTGCGGTGCGGGCTGTTGGCCTTCAACGTAAGGGAGGAGCGTTAAAGGCAGACCGAGCAAGGCTGCCCGGTCTTGTAACAGTGTTGCATCTGCGCAAACAACCAACTCTACCGGCCAGCTGCGCTGGGCGAGCTGAACCACAAGGTCAGGCCCAATCCCGGCGGGTTCGCCGGGAGTGATCACAACACGATGCGGTTTCATTAGTTGCTCAACACTTTCACGTAAGCGCTGGCGCGTTGTTCCTGCATCCAGGTTGCGGCTTCTTCAGAGAACTTACGGTTAAACAGCATGCGATACGCACGATCTTTCTGCGCCGCGTCGGTTTTATCCACGTTGCGCGTGTCCATCAGCTGGATCAGATGCCAGCCGAAGGAGGAGTGCACTGGCGCGCTCATCTGACCCTTATTCAGCTTCATTAACGCATCGCGGAAAGCTGGATCGTAAATATCCGCTGCCGCCCAACCCAGGTCACCGCCCTGGTTTGCAGAGCCAGGATCCTGAGAGAACTCTTTTGCCGCTTTATCGAAGGTGGTTTTACCGCTCTTGATGTCTGCGGCGATCTGTTCCAGCTTCGCACGGGCCTGATCGTCAGTCATGATCGGAGACGGTTTGAGCAGGATATGGCGCGCATGCACTTCGGTAACCGAAATGTTCTGGCTCTGACCGCGCAGGTCGTTCACTTTCAGAATGTGGAAGCCCACACCGGAACGGATTGGACCGACGATGTCGCCTTTCTTCGCCGTGCTCAGCGCCTGGGCAA
>OJWM01000189.1_pt1 | contig 12038 bp, 10 predicted proteins | sample 1600481 | NCBI WGS metagenome assembly OJWM01 (sample SAMN04436720, study PRJEB24849) | human gut metagenome | biome: human gut; feature: NICU; material: stool | host: Homo sapiens | place: USA: Saint Louis, MO | collected 2010-10-12 | reverse complement strand
GTGATCATCAGAATGCCTTCGTCTTCGTAGATGTCAGACGCGGGCTGGGTGGAAGAGGAGCACAGGTGACCGATAACGTATTTGATCCCGTCATTTACCACTTTGTTCGCCACCGCGACCGCCTGTTTCGGGTCACAGGCATCGTCATATTTTACGATTTGCAGCTTTTCGCCCTTGATGCCGCCCTTGGCATTAATGTCTGCAACCGCCTGTTCCGCGCCCGTAAATTCCTGGTCGCCGTACTGTGCTACCGGACCGGACATCGCGCCCACCACGGCCACTTTAATATCGGCCTGCGCCATAGTGCTGAATGCCAACGCGATACATCCTGCCAGTAACGCTTTACCCTTCATGTTCATCCTGAGATTCCCCATTATTATGGTTATAACGATTGTTGTGATGTTGTTGTGTAGCGCTTTATTTCAATTATAGGCGTGCTGTTCGCGCTTTTTCAGCATACTCTGCTAAAACATACCCCATTTTTATGATTTTGGAATAGCTAATTTGAAATGAAAATATGATAAGCCCGACTGTCATTTGAGCCGGGCTTTTGGCTTTATCGTGTCAGCGAGGCGGAAATAATATCCAGCGCTTTACGGAACTGCGCTTCGGGGATGGTGAGCGGGTAGAGGAAGCGGATAACGTTGCCGTAGACGCCGCAACTCAAAAGCAGCAGCCCTTCGTTCAACGCGCGTTCCTGAACCTGACGGGTAAATTCCGGCGACGGCTGTCCGGTTTGCGGATCGGTAAATTCCACCGCCACCATCGAGCCCTGCCCACGGATATCGGCGATCCAGGGACAGCCATCCTTCGCTTTATTCAGCACCTCAACAAGATGATGGCCGAGATGAGACGCGCGCGTGCAGAGATCTTCCTCGTCAATCACGTCCAGCACCGCATGGGCCGCCGCAATCGCCAGCGGGTTACCCGCGTAGGTGCCGCCCAGTCCGCCCGGAGCGGGCGCGTCCATCACCTCTGCCCGGCCAGAGACGGCAGAGAGCGGCATTCCGCCCGCCAGGCTTTTCGCCATGGTGATCAGATCGGGCTTCACGCAGTGGTTTTCCATGGAGAATAGCTTGCCGGTACGGGCGAAGCCGGTTTGCACTTCGTCGGCAATCAGTAAAATCCCGTGGGTATCGCACAGGGCACGCAGCGACTGCATAAAATCAGCGGGCGCGACGTTGAATCCGCCCTCGCCCTGAACCGGTTCAATAATGATTGCCGCCACCTGATCGGGCGCGATATCGGCTTTGAAGATGCGCTCCAGGCTTTTTAACGCTTCGGCGGTACTGACGCCGTGCAGGCTGTTGGGGAATTGCGCGTGGTACACCGAGCCGGGGAACGGGCCGAAGCCGAGCTTATAGGGCGCCACTTTGCCGGTCAGCGCCATGGTCATAAAGGTACGGCCGTGGAACGCGCCGCCGAAGGTGATAAGGCCGGGACGTCTGGTGTACGCGCGGGCAATTTTCACCGCGTTTTCGACCGCTTCTGCACCCGTTGAGAAGAAGGCGGTTTTGGCTGGCCCCTCTATGGGTACGCGCTGGTTGATGCGCTCGGCAAGCGCCACATAACCTTCATAGGGGACGATCTGGTAAGCGGTATGGGTAAAGGCATGAAGCTGTTTTTCGATGGCGGCGATAACTTTAGGATGGCGATGCCCGGTATTCAGCACGGCGATCCCGGCGGCAAAATCAATATACTCGTTACCTTCTACATCCCACACCGTGGCGTTTTCGGCTTTATCGGCATAGAAGTTACACATGACGCCGATACCGCGCGGCGTCGCCTGTAAACGCCGGTCGTTCAGTTCGTTATTTTTCACCCTGTCACCCTCTGAAAGTCGCCTGCTTAGCGCATCAGTAAGTGTTTGCCAGGGGGAAGAAATTCGCCAGAGCGGGCGCTAAAAAAACAAAACCCCCAGACTCTCATCCAGGGGTTCTCGGTGTACTTCGCGGAAATTACGCTTCGATAGCGGCGCGAAGTTTTTTCATGGCGTTCTTCTCAAGCTGACGCACACGTTCAGCGGAGACGCCGTAGCGGTCGGCCAGTTCCTGCAACGTGGACTTGTTATCTTCGTCCAGCCAGCGGGCACGGATGATATCCTGGCTACGCTCGTCGAGGCCTTCCATCGCGAAGGTCAGCTTGTTTGCCGCCTGGTCTTCCCAGTTATCCTCTTCAATGCCTTCAGCAAAGTTAGAGGTTTTATCCTGCAGATACAGGACCGGGGCCATCGGCTGGCTGTCGGAGGCATCGTCGTCGGCAGACATATCAAACGTCATGTCCTGCGCGGCCATACGGGATTCCATCTCGCGGACGTCTTTGCTGGAAACGCCCAGCTCGCGCGCCACCATTTCCACTTCATCCTGATTGAACCAGCCCAGACGCTGCTTGGTTTTACGCAGGTTGAAGAACAGTTTGCGCTGCGCTTTCGTCGTAGCGACTTTCACAATACGCCAGTTACGCAGGACGTATTCGTGAATTTCCGCTTTGATCCAGTGCACGGCGAAGGAGACGAGTCGCACACCCACTTCCGGGTTGAAGCGACGTACCGCCTTCATCAGGCCAATGTTACCTTCCTGAATCAGGTCCGCCTGCGGCAGGCCGTAGCCCGCATAATTACGAGCAACGTGAACAACAAAGCGCAGGTGAGACAGGATCAGCGTTTTAGCTGCTTCCAGATCGCCCTGGTAATGCAGCTTTTCAGCAAGCTCCTTTTCTTCCTCAGCCGTTAACATCGGCCAGGTGTTCGCAGCCCGGATGTAAGATTCCAGGTTACCAACAGGGGCTAAAGCTAAAGTTTGCATTTCTTTGGTCATTCATTCCTCTCAATGTTTCTTCTGGTCCAGGTTGTCCCCGTCAGGCAACAACCATGCCAAAGCGTTTGAGCAACGAGATTAGCATTCACTCTTTTATCAGACAGTGATTTTATCCACAAGTTCCAGGTGCAACAGTGAATAAATTACGCACAAAATGTGACATGAAGATGATTACAGGGGAAGAGACAACAGGGACGCTTTCCCTGCAAGCGAACATCTCGGTGCAGGGAAAGATTATATCACGCTTTTATTAGTCGGGAGTAAAGTGGCGTAAATGTTGAACCGTTGCCAGCCATGCCGCCACCCAGCCGATCATGGAGCAGACCAGCAGCAACAGCAGGCACTCATCGAACCCTAAGCCACTGATATCAAACTTCGTTCCGAAAACCTGCGCCACCTCGGTGACGGCAGACGACAGCCGCATCACCAAAATTTCTGACAAAATCAATGAAAGAAATGCACCAGAAAAACCTAATAACGCGCCGCCATAGAGGAACGGGCGGAGGATGAAACCATCCGTTGCGCCAATCAGTTTCTGCACGTTGATGGTATCGCGACGGGCGAAGATGCTCAGGCGCACGCTGTTACCGATGACGAGGAACACCGCCGCCACCATCAGCACGCCGATCATCGCCGATACGCGCCCCACCAGCCCGGTCAGGGCGGCAAGACGGGCAAACCAGCTGTCGTCCATGCGCACTTCATCAATCCCATTGATGCGGGTAATGCGGTCGCGCAGGGTGTTGAGCGAATCGGTGCCCTGGAAATCGAGCTTCGGGATCACCACCGCCACGGCGGGCAGCGGGTTCTCTTCCAGCATATCCAGCGCGCCGCCGAACCCGGACCAGTTGCGGAATTCGCCCAGCGCTTCATCGCGGGAAAGATAGTTCACCTTCTCCACGCCCTGCTCGGCCTGAATCTGCCCCACTACCTGAGCCGCCGCGTTATCGTCGAGGGCTTTATCCAGATAAACGGTAATCTGCGGCGACGGATAGTACTGGGACGCCGCCTGGTTTACGTTTTTGTAAACCATGTAGCAGACGCTCGGCAGCGTCAGGGAGATGGCAATCACCATCACCGTCAGGAACGTCGCCAGCGGTTTGCTTTTTAGATCCTGCAACGCGCCCTGGAAGGCGTAGCGCACCTGTTCGTTGAAGACGTTGGTTTTACGGGAGTTCGGTTTCGGTGTCGCTTTGGCACGCTTAGGCGCATGGCGATTGCCGTCCCCGCCGCCCTGAGGCTTGCGGAAACGGTCAAACCGGTTGCTGAACTGCCGAATCTGGTTCATTGCATCGCGCTTATTCACCGTGGCCTCCGTGCAAATGCCCGTCGCTCAGGGTCAGCATGCGGTACGAACGGCGTGAGATAAGCCCCATGTCGTGCGTCGCCATCAGTACCGTGACCCCCACGCGGTTAAATTCCTCAAACAGACGCAGGATCCCTTCAGAGAGGGCATCGTCCAGGTTACCGGTCGGTTCATCCGCCAGCAAGACGGCAGGCTTGTTCACCACCGCACGGGCGATGCCCACGCGCTGCTGCTCACCGCCGGAGAGCTGGATCGGGAAATTCTTCGCTTTGTCCAGCAGCCCGACCTTATCCAGCGCCGCCGAAACGCGTCGGCGGATATCATCGTAACTGGCGCCGGCAATAATCAGCGGGATCGCGACGTTATCGAAAACCGTGCGATCCATCAGCAGGTGGTGATCCTGGAAAATCATGCCAATCTGACGACGCAGGAACGGCACTTCACGGTTCTTAAGACGGCTAATTTCATGGCCGCTGAACCAGATTTTCCCGGCACTTGGCCGCTCGATCCCACAGATCAGCTTGAGCAGGGTACTTTTCCCCGCGCCGGAATGGCCGGTCAGGAATGCCATCTCGCCTGGCTGGAGGTGGAATGTTACCCCCTGTAGCGCTTGTCTCCCGCCGAGATAGGCCTTGCTGACGTGTTCAAAGCGAATCATTGTTAGTCCTCTCGGGCAAATAGTGCCTCAATAAAGTCGTCCGCTTTAAACGGACGTAAATCCTCAATACGCTCGCCCACACCGATATAACGGATAGGAATGCCGAACTGGTCGGCCACGGAGAAGATCACCCCGCCTTTCGCGGTGCCGTCCAGCTTGGTCAGCGTGATCCCGGTCAGTCCTACCGCTTCATTGAACAGCTTCGCCTGGCTGATGGCGTTCTGTCCGGTGCTGGCGTCGATAGTCAGCATAATTTCATGCGGTGCATCTTCGTCCAGCTTCTTCATGACGCGAACGATTTTCTTCAGCTCTTCCATCAGGTGCGATTTGTTCTGCAAACGCCCTGCGGTATCTGCAATCAGCACGTCCACATTACGCGACTTCGCCGCCTGGATGGCATCGAAAATCACGGACGCGGAATCCGCGCCGGTGTGCTGGGCAATGACCGGAATATTGTTGCGCTGGCCCCACACCTGGAGCTGTTCCACCGCTGCCGCACGGAAGGTATCGCCCGCCGCCAGCATCACCGATTTGCCCTGCTGCTCAAACTGGCGCGCCAGCTTGCCGATGGTGGTGGTTTTACCCACGCCGTTGACGCCAACCATCAGAATAACAAAGGGCATTTTGCCTTCAATATTAAGCGGTTCGTCAACTTTTGCGAGAATTTCACCCATCTCGTCTTTCAGCAGGCCGTACAGCGCCTCGGCGTCACGCAGCTGTTTGCGGTTCGCCCCTTCGGTCAGGTTGGCGATGATTTTCCGGGTGGTTTCCACGCCCACGTCCGCAATCAGCAGTTGCTCTTCCAGCTCCTCAAACAGATCGTCGTCGATCTTCTTGCCGCGGAACAGACTGATAAATCCGGAACCTAAGTTTTCTTTGGTTTTGAGCAGGCTGCGCTTCAGGCGCGCGAAGAAACCTTCTTTGGTCGGTTTTTCCTGCTCCTGAACGATCTCTTCTTCGGCCTGCTCTTCCACCGGCACGACGATGACCGCTTCTTCAGCCGCTTCCGCCGCCAGCGCCTGGGCCTCCAGCTCTTCGTCGGTCAGCTCTGGCTCAAGGGCCGCTTCTTCTTCCACCGCCTCAACAATTTCAACGGTTTCCGCTTCGGCCTGCCACTCTTCGGCAGAAACTTCTTCAGCTTTCACCTCTTCCGGCAGCGGCAGCGCTTCGTGTTCGATAGCGGCCTGCGGCGCTTCGGTAAGGGTTTCAACGATAACCGGCTCTGGTTTTTCGCTCTCCTGAACCTGTTCGGTAACCTCAACCACCTCTTCGGCAAAGGATTCAATCTCTTCTTTGCTGTGGGCTGGCTCTTCCGCTTCGACAACCGCAGCGGTTTCGACAGGCGTTTCAGGCTGTGACTGCTCTTCTACAACCTGCTGTTCTTCGGTTTTCTGTTCTGTTTCTTGCTCTTTTTCACCGAAACCCAACCAGGAAAAGAAGCCACGTTTTTTTTGTTTTGCCATCTGCGACTACACTCCTCGCGGCGCTATATACAGGGAAGCTAAAAAAATGATGAAATAGTCTAACACTTTACTTAATTGACATCACCGCCCGCAATCGCAGGGCATTGTTAACAGAGCTTTCCTGAGATGAAGAAACCCACCCGCGCCCCGGCCGGACAAATTCGCATTATCGGCGGTCAGTGGCGAGGCCGGAAATTACCGGTGCCGGACAGCCCCGGTTTACGCCCTACCACGGACCGCGTTCGCGAGACGCTGTTTAACTGGCTCGCCCCGTCAATGGTAGACGCCCATTGCCTGGACTGCTTCGCCGGAAGCGGTGCATTAGGGCTGGAAGCGCTGTCGCGCTATGCTGCGAGCGCCACGCTGCTGGAGATGGAGCGCGGCGTCGCGCAGACGTTGCAGCAAAATTTGGCTACGCTGAAAGCAACCAACGCCAAAGTGGTGAATACCAACACGCTGAGCTTCCTCGCGCAACAGGGGACGCCGTTCAACGTGGTGTTTGTTGACCCGCCGTTCCGTAAAGGGCTGCTGGAAGAGACACTATCCCTGCTGGAGCAAAATGGCTGGTTGGCGGACGACGCGCTGATTTACGTTGAAAGCGAAGTGGAAAATGGTCTGCCGCCCGTTCCCGTTCACTGGGATCTGCACCGCGAGAAGGTCGCCGGCCAGGTGGCTTATCGTCTATATCACCGTCAGGCACAAGGAGGATCCGATGCCAGTACTGATTAACGTAGGGCGCTTGCTGATGCTGGGCGTCTGGGCTTTTTTGATTTTGAATCTGGTGCACCCGTTCCCGCGTCCGCTGAATATCTTCATTAACGTGGCGCTGATTTTTACCGCGTTTATGCATGCCTTACAGATGGTGATGCTGAAAAACGGACTGCCGAAAGATAGCCCACCGATGACCGGCTGGCAGCAGCTGCGGGTGTTTATTTTCGGCGTATTTGAGCTGCTGGTGTGGATGAAGAAGTTTAAGGCGCAGGTGAAGAAGTAACCCCCTCACCCTAACCCTCTCCCCGAAGGGGAGAGGGGACGCTTACACCCTCTCCCCTTCGGGGAGAGGGCCGGGGTGAGGGGAAAATTACTGCTCCGGTTCAAACCCTTCAAACCGCGACCCTTTGTAGCTCAGCGTGCCTTTCTCCCCCACCGTCAGCTGGTGGTACTGCTGCGCCTCCAGTCGGAAGGTCATCTCCAGCCCGCCGGTTTCCGGCTTAAAGCTCGCTTCATAGCGCATCGTTGTGCCCGCAGGCGTCACCTGCTGCTGGCGGGATCGGCGGTCATTAAGCGGTTTCTCGCGCTTGTTCGTCACCACCACGCGCTTTTGCATCAGCGGTGCGGCATCGTTGTCGGCCTTCTCACGGCGCTGCTGCACGAAGCGAAACGAGGCGGCAATGACGATAATCGCCAGCACGACAATAAAAAACAGCGGCATCTTGCTCATTGAAAAATCCCATCAGATTATGCGGAATTCAGGATACCTCGCCTGCCCCGGCATTGCCAAACGCCCGCTCGCGTCACTACACTGGATCAGAAACTGATCATTCAGCCTCAACAGTTACAGGGAGTTAATATGCTTTGGTCATTTATCGCTGTCTGTTTTTCCGCATGGCTTTACGTCGATGCGTCTTACCGTGGCCCAGCCTGGCAGCGCTGGTTGTTTAAACCCGTCACGCTATTGCTCCTGCTGTTGCTTGCCTGGCAGGCACCGATGTTTAACGCCATCAGCTATCTTGTCCTCGCGGGGCTGTGTGCGTCCCTGATTGGCGATGCCTTAACCCTGCTGCCGCGCCAGCGTCTGCTGTACGCCGTGGGGGCATTCTTCCTGTCGCATCTGCTCTATACCATCTACTTTGCCAGCCAGATGACGCTCTCCATCTTCTGGCCGCTGCCGCTGGTGCTGCTGGTGATTGGCGCCCTGCTGATCGCGGTGATCTGGTCGCGTCTGGAAGAGATGCGTCTGCCGGTGTGTACGTTTATCGCCATGACGCTGGTGATGGTGTGGCTGGCGGGCGAGCTGTGGTTCTTCCGTCCGACAGCGCCTGCGATGTCCGCGTTCTTCGGTGCCGTACTGTTGCTGTTGGGTAACATCGTCTGGCTGGGCAGCCACTATCGCCGCCGCTTCCGTGCGGATAATGCGATTTCTGCCGCCTGTTACTTTGCCGGACACTTCCTGATTGTGCGTTCACTGTATATCTAAATAACGCTTGACTCTGGAGTCGACTCCAGAGTGTATGCTGCGGTTAATGAGAAAATTATCATTACCGGAGACTGCCATGTCGACTCCAGAAATACCTAAAAAAGTTCCCAAATTCTCGGCACTTAAGCTCAGCCCGGTTCCGCCAAAAGAGGACTGCTGCTGCGAGGGCGCATGCGAAACGCAAACTCAAACGCTGCCTGAAAGCGGCAATCACTACAGCTGGGTCGTCAACGGCATGGACTGCGCGGCCTGCGCCCGCAAAGTGAAAAACGCGGTGAAGCAGGTGCCGGGCGTGAGCCACGTTCAGGTGCTGTTCGCTACCGAAAAGCTGCTGGTCAGCGCCGAAAACGACGTCAGCAGACAGGTTGAAGCCGCCGTCAGCAAAGCGGGTTATACCCTGCGCAGCGAAACGGCGCCCGCAGAAAAAACGTCCCCGCTAAAAGAAAACCTGCCCCTTATCACCCTCATCATGATGATGGCCCTGAGCTGGGGGCTGGAGCAGATCAACCACCCGTTCGGCAACCTGGCGTTTATCGCCACCACGCTGGTTGGCCTGTTCCCGATTGCCCGTCAGGCGCTGCGTCTGATGAGAAGCGGCAGCTGGTTTGCCATCGAAACGCTGATGAGCGTGGCGGCTATCGGGGCGCTGTTTATTGGCGCGACGGCGGAAGCGGCGATGGTGCTGCTGCTGTTCTTAATTGGCGAACGCCTTGAGGGCTGGGCGGCGAGCCGGGCGCGTAAAGGGGTGAGCGCGCTGATGGCGCTAAAGCCGGAAACCGCCACGCGGGTTATTGATGGTCAGCGTGAAACGGTCGCCATCAACACCCTGCGACCGGGTGACGTGATTGAAGTGCCCGCAGGCGGACGTCTGCCAGCCGATGGGGCCCTCGTTACCGCCACCGCAAGTTTTGACGAAAGTGCCCTGACCGGGGAATCCATCCCGGTAGCGCGCGCGGCGGGTGAAAAGGTGCCTGCGGGCGCCACCAGCGTCGACCGACTGGTGCAGTTGACGGTCCTTTCCGAACCGGGCGACAGCGCCATCGACCGCATCCTCAGACTGATTGAAGAGGCCGAGGAGCGCCGCGCGCCGGTAGAACGCTTTATCGATCGCTTCAGCCGGATTTACACCCCCGCCATCATGCTGGTGGCGCTGCTGGTCACCGTCGTCCCGCCGCTGTTCTTCGGCGCACCGTGGGAGGGCTGGATTTACAAAGGGCTGACGCTGCTGCTGATCGGCTGTCCGTGTGCGCTGGTGATCTCCACCCCGGCGGCGATTACCTCCGGGCTGGCGGCGGCGGCACGTCGCGGGGCGCTGATTAAGGGCGGCGCGGCGCTGGAGCAACTGAGTCAGGTCCAGCACATCGCCTTCGATAAAACCGGCACGCTGACCGTCGGCAGGCCGCAGGTGACCGGCGTGTATTCGCAGGACATCAGTGAAGACGCCCTGCTGACGCTGGCCGCTGCCGTGGAGCAGGGTTCCACCCACCCTCTGGCGCAGGCGATTGTGCGTGAAGCGAAGGGCCGCGGGCTGAACATCCCTCCGGCAACGGCCCAGCGAGCGCTGGTCGGGTCAGGGATTGAAGCTGTGGTCGAAGGCAAAAAAGTGCTGATCGCCGCGGCGGACGCGCGCTCTACTCCACAGGTTGAGGCGCTGGAGCAGGCCGGGCAGACGGTCGTTACCGTGATGCAGGACGGTGTGCCGATGGGCATGCTGGCGCTGCGCGACACCCTGCGTGACGATGCGAAAGAGGCCGTCGACGCGCTACACAGGCTGGGAGTACAGGGCGTGATCCTGACCGGCGATAATCCGCGCGCGGCGGCGGCGATTGCAGGCGAGCTGGGGCTGGAGTTTAAGGCCGGATTGTTGCCTGCGGATAAAGTCAGCGCGGTAACCGAGCTGAACAGCAACGCCCCGCTGGCGATGGTCGGGGACGGAATAAACGATGCCCCGGCAATGAAAGCTTCCACCATCGGCATTGCGATGGGCAGCGGCACCGACGTGGCGCTGGAGACCGCCGACGCGGCGCTGACGCACAACCGCCTGACCGGGCTGGCGCAGATGATAGAACTTGCGCGAGCGACGCGCGCCAATATTCGGCAGAACATCGGCATTGCGCTGGGTCTGAAGGGGATTTTCCTGATCACCACGCTGCTCGGCATGACCGGACTGTGGCTGGCGGTACTGGCGGATACGGGGGCGACGGTGCTGGTTACGGCGAACGCGTTGCGGTTGTTGCGTCAAAGGTAAAAGTGAAACGGCAACCGGGTTGCCGTTTCTCGTGTTTGCCCCCTCTCCCCGCGGGAGAGGGCCGGGGTGAGGGCATCAGGCCGCACGCGTCACTGCATCCCTAACAGCCCCGGCAACCACAATGAAATCGCCGGAATGTACGTCACCATCCCCAGCACGACCAGCAACATACCGTAAAATGGCAGCATCGCCCGCACCACGTGTTCGATCTTCTGCTTACTCACCGCACTCGCCACGAACAGCACCGACCCGACCGGCGGCGTGATCAGCCCAATCCCCAGGTTAACCATCATGATCATCCCAAAATGCACCGGGTCGATACCCAGTGCATTGGTCACCGGCAGCAGCACCGGCGTCAGGATCAGGATGATCGGCGCCATGTCCATCAGCGTGCCAATCAGCAGCAGCATGATGTTGAGGTACATGAGGATCACGTACTTGTTATCGGAGAGCGATGTGAAGAATTCGGTGATGCGCATCGGCAGTTGCATGTAGGTCATCACCGCCCCAAACGCCGCGGCAAAGCCGATTAAAATCATCACGATGGTGACGGTTTTCACCGTGCGGCACATCAGCTTCGGCAGTTCGCTCCACTTGTAGTCGCGGTAGATAAACATGGTGACGAAGAACGCCCACAGGCAGGCCACGGCGGCAGATTCGGTGGCGGTAAAAATCCCGGACAAGATCCCGCCGAGGATAATCACCACCGTCATCAGCCCCCACAGGGCATCGAGCATAATTTTCAGCGCCTGCCTGAACGGGATTTTGTCCCCCTTCGGGTAGCCGCGCTTGCGGGCGAAGCACAGGCAGAGCACCATCAGGCTCACGCCCAGCAGCAGGCCCGGCAGCACGCCCGCGATAAACAGCGTGGCGATGGAGACCGTTCCCCCCGCCGCCAGGGAGTAAATCACCGAGTTGTGGCTGGGCGGGATCAGAATCGCCTGCACCGACCCGCTGGCCGTCACCGCCGCCGCGTATTCGCGCGGATAACCCTTCTTCTCCATCTCCGGGATCATCACGCTGCCGATAGACGCCGTATCCGCCACCGACGAGCCGGAAATCGCGCCGAAGAACGTCGAGGCGACAATGTTCACCAGCGACAGCCCACCGCGGATAAAGCCGACGAACACGTAGGCGAAATGCACCAGCCGTCGGGCAATGCCCCCTTCCGCCATGATCGCCCCGGCAAGAATGAAGAACGGGATTGCCAGCAGGGTAAATTTATTGACCCCGCTGGTGATCTGGATCATCAGCGCCTCCAGCGGCAGGTCAATCCACAGCGCGCCCGCCACGGCGCTTAAGCCGACGGCGAAGGCCACCGGCATCCCCAGCGCCAGCAAAATGGCGAGG
>OJWM01000185.1_pt1 | contig 12660 bp, 10 predicted proteins | sample 1600481 | NCBI WGS metagenome assembly OJWM01 (sample SAMN04436720, study PRJEB24849) | human gut metagenome | biome: human gut; feature: NICU; material: stool | host: Homo sapiens | place: USA: Saint Louis, MO | collected 2010-10-12 | reverse complement strand
TCCTTTAGCAGGAGCGTGTCATGGAATTCTTAATGGACCCGTCAATCTGGGTAGGCTTGCTTACGCTGGTCGTGCTGGAGATCGTTCTCGGTATTGATAACCTGGTGTTTATTGCCATCCTTGCGGATAAGCTGCCGCCGAAACAGCGTGATAAAGCCCGTCTGATCGGCCTCTCGCTGGCGCTGATCATGCGACTGGGCCTGCTGTCCGTGATCTCGTGGATGGTTACGCTGACTAAGCCTCTGTTCACCGTCATGGATTTCACCTTCTCCGGCCGTGATTTAATCATGCTGGTGGGGGGGCTTTTCCTGCTGTTCAAAGCTACAACAGAGCTGCATGAACGGCTGGAGAACCGGCAGCATGATGATGGCCACGGTAAGGGGTATGCCAGCTTCTGGGTGGTGGTCCTGCAGATTGTGGTGCTTGATGCGGTCTTCTCACTGGATGCGGTGATTACAGCGGTTGGCATGGTGAACCATCTGCCGGTGATGATGGCGGCTGTTGTGATTGCGATGGCGGTAATGCTGCTGGCGTCGAAACCGCTGACGCGTTTCGTCAACCAACATCCGACGGTCGTCGTGCTGTGTCTGAGTTTCCTGTTGATGATTGGTCTGAGCCTGGTGGCAGAAGGTTTTGGTTTCCATATACCGAAAGGCTACCTGTACGCCGCGATTGGCTTCTCGATTCTGATCGAGCTGTTTAACCAGATTGCGCGCCGTAACTTCATTAAGCAGCAGTCGAATCAGCCGCTGCGCGCGCGTACCGCCGATGCGATCCTGCGCCTGATGGGCGGGCGTCGTCAGGTGAACGTGCAGGCGGATAACGAGAACCGTAACCCGGTTCCGGTGCCGGAAGGCGCGTTTGTGGAAGAAGAACGCTACATGATCAACGGCGTGCTTTCGCTGGCCTCCCGCTCCCTGCGCGGCATTATGACGCCGCGCGGTGAAATCAGCTGGGTGGACGCCAACCTGAGCGTCGACGAAATTCGCCAGCAGCTGCTCTCCTCGCCGCACAGCCTGTTCCCGGTCTGTCGGGGCGAGCTGGATGAGATCATCGGTGTGGTGCGCGCGAAAGAGATGCTCGTGGCGCTGGAAGAGGGCGTCAACGTCGAGGCCGTAGCGGCCGCGTCGCCTGCCATCGTGGTGCCGGAGACGCTGGATCCGATTAACCTGCTGGGCGTGTTGCGTCGTGCTCGCGGGAGCTTTGTTATCGTCACCAACGAATTTGGTGTGGTACAAGGTCTGGTAACGCCGCTGGACGTGCTGGAAGCCATTGCCGGTGAATTCCCTGATGCGGATGAAACGCCAGAAATCGTTGCCGACGGTGACGGCTGGCTGGTGAAAGGCACCACCGACCTGCATGCGCTCTCGCACACGCTGGGCGTCGAAAACGTGGTCAATGACGATGAAGACATCGCCACGGTAGCGGGACTGGTGATTGCCGTTAACGGGCAGATCCCGCGTATCGGTGATGTGCTTGAGCTGCCGCCGCTGCAAATTACCATCGTTGAAGCCAACGACTATCGCGTTGATATGGTCCGTATTGTTAAAGAGCACTCTGTACACGACGAAGAAGAGTAACGCTATCTAGCGTAACGGCAGTAAGGGCACGATGTGTCCGTTGTGGCGGGCTGGCGGAGAGTGACTTTCCGCCAGCCATTTCGGAAACTCCCGCAGCGGCATCGGCCGCGCATACAAGTACCCCTGCAAAATATGTACGCTGTGGCGGCGCAAATAGCGTGACTGCTCCTCGGTTTCAACCCCTTCTGCAACCAGTTCAATATTCAACCTCTGGCCCAGCGCAATAATAATATCCGTTACCGTTGAGTTCACGGCGTCGGTGCCGATCGCGGTGGTGAAGGATTTATCAATTTTCAGCACGTCCGGGTGAAGTTTTTCAAGCCACGAAAGAGAACTATTGCCCGTACCAAAATCATCAATCGCAAGCTTCACCCCTTTGCGATGCAGCTCCCGCACGATGCGGTAATCCACATCGAGCAACGCATCGCGCTCGGTTAACTCTACAATCAACTTTTGAACAGGGTTCGCCTTAAACCAGATGCGGTTAAGATCCCGGATCAGCGCAGCGCGGCGAAAATGGCTGGCGGCCACGTTGATGCCAATATGGAAATCCCGTGAGGCCGGGAAAAAGCCTATCTGCCGCACCGTTTCGCTGATGACGTAGCGGGTAAGCGGAACAATCAGGCTATGTTCTTCAGCCAGGGGGATAAAGACATCGGGAGAAATCCAGCCCTGACGCGGGTTGTTCCAGCGCAGGAGGATCTCGACGCCAACGCATTCCCGGGTGCGGGCGTTTACCAGCGGCTGGCAGAAGAGTTCAAACTCCCGGGCAGCAATCCCCATATTAATTTCCCAGGTGAAACTTATGCGTCGCGCCGTGGCAAGCCAGGCGATATAGCCCATCAGTAAACTGAGCATCAACGCCAGCGGTAGCTGGGTGGGCAGATTTTTCAATGCCATTTGGCCTGCCCCCGGGCCGCTGACCGTGACGCTGAAAGGGTAGTGCTGTGAAGACTGTTCCAGCAGGGAGGCGTGTTCATCGAAGGTCGGCGTATTCGTCACCTGCTGCCCGTCGCGGAGAAAATTATCGCCTACTCTCAGGACCACGTCGGTGATTTGTGGCCGCTGTGGCTCCAGAATCATTTTGGTGATGAGATCGATATTCACTACCTCCATCAACCCGTCACTGCCGTCGCCCGCAAGGGGTGACCACTGAATCAGTACCGGACTGCCCTTTAACAGCCACCGATCGGTCAACAAGATCAGCCTGGGTTCACTGGACGGAAGCATCGGCTCAATGTCACTGACGGGCATATTTCGGCTGCCAAATACGCTCGAGCAATACAGTATTCCGTCTTTGACGAGGGCGATCGAGCGCACGGTCTGGAGGATCGCCGCCTGTTTTCGCAGAATCGGATTCGCTTCAGCGCAGGGTATATCAACCAGAAAACGTAGAGTTTCACGCTGGGTTTCTAACGCAAGAAGCACCTTATCAAGCGCACGCACTGTGTAGTGAGTAAAGTCGTGGATCCGATCCTGATTTATGTTGCGCTGTGAAATAAAGCGAATGCCCAACGTCAGGACGAGCGTAACGAGCGCAACCGTAACACAGACGATAACGCGCTTTCGGCGATAGTCTTTAATGATCGTTTGTGCAGTTTGCATGAACGGTCGCCTGATAAGCACCGGCCGGAAAAGCCAGACGCAACAGTGACAGTGTAGTGGGGAAAACGTGAAGCGACGAGAGGCGGTGGGAAAATTCGCCCATCTGTTGCAGATGGGCGAAAAGGAAGGTTTAGTCGCACTGCACCTTAATGGCCAGACCGCCGCGCGAAGTCTCACGGTACTTCGCGTTCATGTCCTTGCCGGTTTCGTACATGGTTTCAATAACCTTATCCAGTGACACGCGTGGCTCGCTGGTACGGCGCATCGCCATACGCGAGGCGTTGATCGCTTTGACGGAGGCGATGGCGTTACGCTCAATGCACGGTACTTGCACCTGGCCGGCAACCGGGTCACAGGTCAGACCGAGGTTGTGCTCCATGCCGATTTCCGCCGCCACGCACACCTGCTCAGGGCTTGCGCCCAGCAGTTCCGCCAGACCGGCCGCCGCCATAGAGCAGGCCACGCCCACTTCACCCTGACAGCCTACTTCGGCACCGGAGATGGAGGCATTCATCTTGTACAGCGCGCCGATAGCGCCTGCCGCGAGGAAATAACGGATATAGATCTCCGGTGTCACGGGCTCAATAAAGTGATCGTAGTAGGCCAGTACCGCCGGAACGATACCGCACGCGCCGTTGGTTGGCGCCGTCACCACGCGACCACCCGCTGCGTTCTCTTCGTTAACCGCCAGCGCAAACATGTTCACCCAGTCAACCACATTCATTGGATCATTGGAGAATTTGTCGGTGGTGACCAGCATACGGCGAAGCGCAGAGGCACGACGTGGCACACGCAGTGGCCCAGGCAGAACCCCCTCGGTGTTCATCCCGCGGTCAATACAGGCGCGCATGGTTTGCCACACGTTAGCAAAATAGTCTTCGATCTCTTTCTTGCTGTGCAGCGCCAGTTCGTTCTGCATCACCATGCCGGAGAGGGAGAGACCGGTCTCTTTGCAATAGGCCAACATCTCGGTGGCAGATTTAAACGGATAGGGCACATTCACATCGCCCGCGCTCTCTTTGCCAAAGTGTTCTTCGTCAACGATAAAGCCGCCGCCGATGGAGTAGTAGGTTTTACTGTAGATCTCTTTTTCGCCGCTCCAGGCGTGGATGGTCATACCGTTTTCATGCAGCGGCAGGTTGTCGCTACGAAAACGCATCCCGTCATCCTGCGGGAAGTCCACTTCGTGCTGACCGTTAGCCAGCAGCAGACGACCGCGCGTTTCCACGTCGCGGATAAATGCCGGAATGGCATCAATATCAACTGTGTCCGGCATATTGCCCGCCAGACCCATAATAATGGCGATATCGGTGTGGTGGCCTTTACCCGTTAATGACAGTGAACCGTAAACGTCTACGGCGACACGGGTAACGCTTTCCAGTAATCCTTTTTCGACCAGATCATCGACGAACTGTTTACCGGCCTTCATCGGCCCTACAGTGTGGGAAGAAGATGGACCAATCCCCACTTTGAACATGTCGAATATACTAATCACTTTCACACTCCTGACAGGGTTACTGGGGTTCCAGTAACGATGTTATAACTGCGCATAGTGTAAGAGGGAACACTAACCTCGGCTTAACTATTCACATGAATTAAACTAATGATTAACGATGGTTTAGCTAATAGCGCGACGCCGATCGCAAACCTGCCAGAAAAGGGTGGAATGTAAAGTATAGTCAAGGCTTCAGGCCGATTTGTAGCGCAAGCTCACGAATGATGCCTGCCGTCATGCCCCAGACAAAATAATGCTGATACCACGACAGCCAGACCCGATGATCGTGCCCGCGGCGGTGAATATCCAGAGGATGATAGCGGCCCAGACGAAGGGCCTCTTCAAGCGGCATTTCGAACACCGCTGAAACTTCATCGACGCTGGCGTGATACTGAAGATCGGGCGGAATAATGCCGACGACCGGCGTGACCTGAAAACCGGTTACGCTGTCCACTGGGGGCAGCACGCCAATTACCTCGACCGCCTCCGGGGGGATCGCCACCTCCTCATGCGCTTCGCGCAGCGCGGCGGCAATCAGGGAAGCATCGGTGCTGTCCACCGCGCCGCCCGGAAACGCAACCTGACCGGCGTGTTTTCGCATATGCGGTGAGCGCTGGGTAAGCAACAGACCCGGCTGTTCACGACGCACGACCGGGATCAGTACCGCCGCCTGACGTTGATTCAGCGCGGCGCGGTTAACCTGGGGCCGCAGAAGCTGAAAACGCGACAGAAAATCATCCAGCGTCAGGTTGTCTTTCTTCACCGTGAGTTCTCCAGTTGTTTCAGGATACGATTCACTTTATCAAAGGTTTCCTGATATTCCGCTCCGGCCTGGCTGTCGGCCACAATGCCGCCGCCTGCGGAACAGTACAGGTTACCGCCGCAGGCCGTCAGGGTGCGAATAGTGATACTGGTATCCATGGTTCCGCACAGGCTCACATAGCCGATGCTGCCGCACCAGGCGTTGCGGCGATGCGGTTCCAGTTCGTCGATAATCTCCATCGCGCGGACCTTCGGCGCGCCGGTGATGGAGCCGCCCGGAAACGCGGCGCGGAGCAGATCGCAGGCGGTCCGCGAGGCCGGCAGGCGTGCAGTGATAGTACTGACCAGATGATGTACCGCCGGGAAAGGCTCCACAACGAACAGCTCCGGCACGCGCACGCTGCCCGGCTCGGCGACGCGGCCAATATCATTGCGCATCAGATCGACAATCATCAGGTTTTCAGCGCGATCTTTCGGCGAGGCCGCCAGCGTCTCCGCCTGCTGGCGGTCGGCGTTAGCATCGGCAAGGCGCGGCAGGGTGCCCTTGATCGGGCGGGTCTGAATAATACCGTCAGCCAGATGAATAAAACGCTCAGGCGAAAGGCTGAGGATGGCGCCGTGTTCAAGGCGTAAAAATGCGCTAAACGGGGCCTTATTGCTGGCATTGAGGCGAGTAAATGCCTGCCATTCGTCTCCCCGGTACGCCGCCTGGAAACGCTGGGCAAGGTTGACCTGATAACAGTCGCCGCTGTGAAGATACGCCTGCACGCGAGAGAATTTTTCCGCATATTCCGCCGCGCTCATGTTCGAGTGCCAGCCAGAGGTCAGCATAAAGTGTTCCGCTGTGGCGGGCTGTTGCGCCTCAAGCCAGGCCAGACGCGCCTGCACGTCTCGGTGGCTAAGCAGGGAAACCGTCTGCTTACGGTGATCCACGATTAGCGCCCAGTCATACAGCCCGACCGCCATATCCGGCAGGGAAATATCCGCCTGTGCATGCTCGGGCAGCTTTTCGAAACGGCGACCCAGATCGTAACCAAACAGGCCCAGCGCGCCTCCCTGGAAAGGCAGATCCGGATCCGGTGTGGCAGATAAGCCCAGAGCATGGATCTCGTTCTGAAGCCGCATCAGCGGATCGTCCGTGGGTGACAGCGCATCGGTCGTCAGCGTTTTAACCGGGTCGGCCACCAGAATATCAAAGCGGCTGTAGGGGTGATCCGCATGCCCGGAGTGCAGCAGCATGGCAAAAGGAAGGTGGCTCAGACGGGCAAACCAGAACTCGGCGGCGTCTGCACGCCAGGGTAAGGTAATAACAGTGGGGAAGCGCATGTTCATGTATGGCATACTACCGGGTAGCGTGAAATAATTAGCGCGAATAATTTAGCAGGAGTTAACGATGTTTGCAGGTTTACCTTCTCTCAGTCATGACCAACAGCAGAAAGCGGTAGAGCGGATTCAGGAACTGATGGGCCAGGGTATGAGCAGCGGAGAAGCGATCACCGTCGTCGCTCAGGAAATTCGCGCCAGTCATACTGGCGAGCGGATAGTGGCGCGATTTGAAGATGAAGATGAATAACCGGGCTTAAACTGCCGCGATAATCTTAATCTCCACCTTATACTCCGGTTTCATCAGCGTGGCCTGTACGGTGCAGCGTACAGGCGCGTGACCCGCCACTACCCACGCATCCCAGGCTTTATTCATCTCCGCGAAGTCGTCTTTATTCGCCAGGAAAATCGTCGCGTCCAGAATGCGGGATTTATCGCTGCCCTGTTTTTCCAGTACGGCGTCGATCTGCGCCAGGGTGTTAGCGGTTTGCTCGAAGGCGTCGGCGTCCAGATTGGCAGGGACACCGGTGTAGTACAGCGTCTGGTTGTGGATCACCACATCAGACCAGCGGGCTTCGGCATCAATGCGCGTAATTGTCATAAACGTATCCTCGTTATCTTTCATCGTCAGGCGGCAAGACTGCCATATTGTTCCGCCGTCGTCACTATTTGGGGTGGCACCGGAGAGAAGGGGCTGACATAATCCCTGTGCAAAAATACAGTGAGAGAACACCGTGGCAGACGATTTTTCCCCTGAAGGTCAGTTAGCACAGGCAATTCCCGGTTTTAAACCGCGCGAACCCCAACGTCAGATGGCGCACGCCGTCGCGCACGCCATCGACAAGGCGCAGCCGCTGGTTGTGGAGGCCGGCACCGGTACTGGGAAAACCTACGCTTACCTCGCTCCTGCGCTGAGGGCGAAAAAAAAGGTGATCATCTCTACGGGATCAAAAGCGCTCCAGGATCAGCTCTACAGCCGCGACTTACCTACGGTGGCGAAAGCGCTGAAATACAAAGGTCGTCTGGCCTTGCTGAAAGGGCGTTCTAACTATCTGTGTCTGGAGCGTCTCGAACAGCAGGCACTGGCGGGCGGTGACCTGCCGGTACAAACACTCAGCGATGTGATCGTCCTGCGCGCCTGGGCCAACCAGACGGAGGAGGGGGACATCAGCACCTGTGCGAGCGTGCCGGAAGACTCCCCGGCCTGGCCGCTGGTGACCAGCACCAATGACAACTGCCTCGGCAGCGACTGCCCGCTGTATAAGGACTGTTTTGTGGTGAAAGCGCGTAAAACCGCGATGGACGCCGACGTGGTGGTGGTGAACCATCACCTGTTTCTTGCGGATATGGTGGTCAAGGACAGTGGTTTCGGCGAGCTAATCCCCGAGGCGGAGGTGATGATCTTCGATGAAGCCCATCAGCTACCGGACATCGCCAGCCAGTATTTTGGTCAGTCGCTCTCCAGCCGTCAGCTTCAGGATCTGGCGAAAGATATTACCATTGCCTATCGCACCGAACTCAAAGATACCCAGCAGTTGCAGAAGTGCGCGGACCGCCTGGCGCAATGCGCACAGGATTTCCGCTTACAGCTTGGCGAGCCGGGCTATCGCGGCAACCTGCGCGAACTGCTCGCAGACAAAAATATCCAACGCGCGCTGCTGCTGCTCGATGATGCCCTTGAACTCTGTTACGACGTGGCGAAGCTATCCCTCGGACGTTCAGCGCTGCTGGACGCCGCCTTCGAGCGGGCCACGCTCTACCGTGGGCGGCTGAAGCGGCTGAAAGAGATCAACCAGCCGGGCTACAGCTACTGGTATGAATGTACCTCGCGCCACTTCACCCTGGCGCTCACACCGCTGACCGTTGCCGATAAATTCAAAGAGGTGATGGCGCAAAAGCCCGGCACCTGGGTCTTTACCTCGGCCACGCTGTCGGTCAACGACGATCTGCACCACTTTACCGAGCGTCTCGGCATTGAGCAGGCTGAATCCTTACTCCTCCCAAGCCCGTTCGACTATGAGAAACAGGCGCTGCTGTGCGTGCCACGCAATCTGCCGCTGCCTAACCAGCCAGGGGCGGCGCGCCATCTGGCGGCCATGCTAAAGCCGATGATTGAGGCCAACAACGGACGCTGCTTTATGCTCTGCACCTCTCACGCCATGATGCGCGATCTGGCCGAGCAGTTCCGCGCGACCATGACGTTGCCGGTGCTGTTGCAGGGGGAAACCAGCAAAGGCCAGCTGCTCCAGCAGTTTGTCAGCGCCGGTAATGCCCTGCTGGTGGCGACCAGCAGCTTCTGGGAAGGGGTGGACGTGCGCGGCGATACGCTCTCGCTGGTGATTATCGATAAGCTGCCATTCACATCGCCGGACGATCCGCTCCTGAAAGCACGCATGGAGGACTGCCGTCTGCGCGGGGGCGATCCGTTCGACGACGTCCAGTTGCCGGACGCGGTTATCACGCTTAAACAGGGGGTAGGGCGACTGATACGCGACGTCACCGACCGCGGAGTGCTGGTGATCTGCGACAATCGCCTGGTGATGCGTCCCTACGGCGCCACCTTCCTCGCCAGCCTGCCGCCTGCGCCGCGCACACGGGATATTAAACGCGCGGTCCGCTTCCTGGCGAACCCGACGGCGGAGTAATTCTTCCCGGAGTGTGTTAAGATGCGCGCCATTTTGTGACTGACCATTGCGAGAGCGCGACGACTGATGCGAATTCTGGCTATTGATACCGCGACAGAGGCCTGTTCCGTTGCCCTGTGGAACGACGGTACGACTTTTGCTCACTTCGAAGAGTGCCCACGGGAACACACCCAACGTATTCTGCCCCTGGTAAAAACCATTTTAACCGAGGGCAACACCGCCCTGACTGACCTCGACGCGCTGGCCTACGGCCGTGGCCCGGGTAGCTTTACGGGCGTCCGTATCGGGATTGGCATTGCGCAGGGGCTGGCGCTGGGCGCTGACCTGCCGATGATCGGTGTTTCAACGCTTGCGACTATGGCTCAGGGTGCCTGGCGCATGACCGGTGCCACCCGCGTGCTGGCCGCGATTGATGCCCGCATGGGTGAAGTCTACTGGGCGGAGTACACCCGTGACGAAAACGGCGTCTGGCACGGCGAAGAGTCGGAAGCCGTGCTTAAACCTGAAGCCGTCACCGAGCGCCTGAAACAGCTCACCGGTGAGTGGGCGACGGTCGGAACCGGCTGGCCGGCATGGCCTGAGATGGCGAAGGACACCGGCCTTACGCTGGTGGATGGTAACATGCTCCTGCCTGCCGCCGAAGATATGTTGCCTGTTGCCTGTCAGCAGCTTGCCGCAGGAAAAACCGTGGCCGTTGAACACGCCGAGCCGGTTTATTTACGAAACACCGTCGCATGGAAGAAACTTCCTGGCCGCGAGTGAATCTCAGTAACAGGAACTGAGAAAAAGGAGTCGCATCATGGCGGTTCAGACTAAAGTTGTACGCTTTTTTATGGCAGGCGCGGTTGCCATAGCACTGAGCGGGTGCGTCACCGTTCCTGATGCGATCAAGGGCACCAGCCCGACGCCACAGCAGGATCTGGTACGCGTGATGAATGCTCCGGAGCTGTATGTCGGGCAGGAAGCGCGCTTTGGCGGCAAGGTGGTTGAAGTGCTAAACCAGCAGGGGAAAACCCGGCTGGAGATTGCCACCGTTCCACTGGACAGCGGCGCACGGCCTGTTCTGGGTGAAGCCTCGCGCGGGCGGATCTACGCTGACGTCAGCGGCTTCCTCGATCCGGTAGATTTCCGCGGGCAGCTGGTGACCGTCGTCGGGCCGATTACCGGTTCGGTGGCGGGGAAAATCGGCAATACACCATACAAATTTATGACCATGCAGGTGAACGGTTACAAACGCTGGCGTATCGCCCAGCAGGTGGTGATGCCGCCACAGCCAATCGATCCGTGGATGTGGGGTCCACATCCGTATCGTTACGGCTACGGTGGCTGGGGTTGGTACAATCCAGGCCCTGCACAGGTTCAAACAATCGTAACTGAGTAACTTACTGTTATTGTTAGGAAAGAGACAGCGGCTCAGCCGCTGTCTCTGTTTTTTTACGGATAAAACGAAAAAAAAGAGTGACGCGCTTCGCAACCTGCAATCTGAACAATTAATAAACTGGTACGCTGAGTTAATATAATGTTAACAAACTGTTTATTATCGGGGCTGTGATGACGACGAACACTCATTTCAGAGGTGATGCATTGAAAAAGGTTTGGCTTAACCGTTATCCCGCGGATGTCCCTGCGGAGATCAATCCTGACCGTTATCAATCCCTGATTGAATTATTTGAACACTCGGTACGGCGCTACGCTGACCAGCCCGCATTTGTGAATATGGGCGAAGTGATGACTTTCCGTAAGCTGGAAGAGCGCAGCCGGGCGTTTGCGGCCTATTTACAGGAAGGGTTGGGCTTGCAGAAAGGGGATCGCGTCGCGCTGATGATGCCAAACCTGCTGCAATACCCGGTGGCGCTGTTCGGGATCCTCAGGGCGGGGATGATCGTGGTTAACGTTAACCCGCTCTATACCCCGCGCGAGCTGGAACATCAGTTGAATGACAGCGGTGCGGCGGCGATTGTGATTGTCTCCAACTTTGCCCACACGCTGGAAAAAGTCGCTGAAAGAACTCAGGTTAAGCACGTCATTCTGACGCGCATGGGCGACCAGCTCTCTACCGCGAAAGGTACGCTGGTCAACTTTGTCGTGAAATACGTTAAGCGGCTGGTGCCGAAATACCACCTGCCGGATGCCATCTCTTTCCGCCGTGCGCTGCATGCGGGCTATCGGATGCAGTACGTTAAGCCGGAGATCGTGTCAGAAGATCTGGCGTTCCTGCAATACACCGGCGGTACCACCGGCGTGGCTAAAGGGGCGATGCTGACCCATCGTAATATGCTGGCGAACCTTGAACAGGTGAACGCCACCTACGGGCCGCTACTGCACCCGGGCAAGGAGCTGGTGATCACCGCGCTTCCGCTGTATCACATTTTTGCGCTGACCATGAACTGCCTGCTGTTTATCGAGCTTGGCGGTCAAAACGTATTGATCACCAACCCGCGCGACATTCCGGGGCTGGTTAAAGAGCTGGCGAAATACCCGTTCACCGCCATGACCGGCGTGAACACCCTGTTTAACGCGCTGCTTAACAATAAAGAGTTCCAGCAGCTCGATTTCTCCACGCTGCATCTTTCTGCGGGCGGCGGGATGCCGGTTCAGCAGGCGGTTGCCGAGCGCTGGGTAAAACTCACCGGACAGTATCTGCTGGAAGGCTATGGTCTGACGGAGTGCGCCCCGCTGGTCAGCGTCAACCCGCATGACATCGACTACCACAGCGGCAGTATCGGTCTACCGGTCCCGTCGACGGAAGCTAAACTGGTGGACGATGAGGGTAACGAAGTGCCTCACGGCGAACCGGGCGAGCTGTGCGTCAGAGGGCCGCAGGTGATGCTGGGCTACTGGCAGCGCCCAGATGCCACGGATGAGATCATCAAAGACGGCTGGCTGTACACCGGCGACATTGCGGTGATGGATGACGAAGGTTTTCTGCGTATCGTCGATCGCAAGAAAGACATGATCCTCGTTTCCGGTTTCAACGTCTATCCGAACGAAATCGAAGACGTGGTGATGCAGCACAGCGGCGTGCTGGAAGTGGCAGCGGTGGGGGTTCCTTCCGGCAGCAGTGGTGAAGCGGTGAAGATATTTGTGGTCAAGAAAGATCCTTCTCTTACCGAGGAAGCGCTGATAACGTTTTGTCGCCGGCAGCTGACGGGCTATAAAGTGCCGAAGCTGGTGGAATTCCGCGATGAGCTGCCGAAATCCAACGTCGGGAAGATATTACGACGAGAATTACGTGACGAAGCCCGTGCCA
>OJWM01000135.1_pt1 | contig 18238 bp, 16 predicted proteins | sample 1600481 | NCBI WGS metagenome assembly OJWM01 (sample SAMN04436720, study PRJEB24849) | human gut metagenome | biome: human gut; feature: NICU; material: stool | host: Homo sapiens | place: USA: Saint Louis, MO | collected 2010-10-12 | reverse complement strand
CCGACAGCATCCTGCGCTTTAAACATTACTTCAGATCGGCCTGCACCTGATGAATTGGCTTCGCCCACGGGTTTTTCGCCTGCACATCGGCAGGCAGCGTGGAGACGGCTCGTTTTGCTTCATCTTTTGAGGCATAAACTCCGCTTACCAGAACGTACCAAGGCTGTCCGTTACGGGTCGTCTGATAAACCACATAGTTTTTCAGATTCGATTTCTTCGCCCAGGCGTTGAGGTTGTCGTAGTTAGACGAACTGCTCAGCTGCAACGTGTAGTTGCTGGATGATGCGGATTTCAGAGAACCCACGTTACCCGTCGTTTTACCTGCCGCGGTGCTGGATGCGCTAGCGGTTGGCGTAGCAGCCGGTGCCGCAGTTGCAGCAGGCGCGGTTGTGGTCGCCGTTGCTTTAGGTGCAGCGGTTGCCGCAGGCGTTGGCGCTTTAACCGGTTGGCTCACCGCAGGTTTTGTCTGCGCTGGCGCTTTCGTTTCTGGCGCTTTTGCCACGGTCTGCGGTTTCGTCTCACGCTTCGGCTCAATCACAGCCTGCTTACGCTCCTGACGCGGCGCAGTCTGGGTATGGCGCGGTTTGGTTTCCGTTGCCGCCGTTTGCTGCTGGGCATTGCTGCCATGAACTGGCGCAACGGTGGCAGGTTCAGTAGGCAGCGTGGAGTTCACCACGGCAGCGTTAACCTGCTCCTGATTCTGCGGCTGCGTCAGCGCGTTATTCAGATCGCCCTGAACTTCAACACGCTGCTGGCCCTCCGGCGTAACAGGCGCCTGGCCCTGAGTTGGGGTCGCAGAGACGGGCGGCAGAGAGATATCCTGACCGGCGCTGGTGTTACCTGCGGTCTGCTCTGCGGAAGTGGTGCCCGGCGCTGGCTGAGCGCCATTCGCCTGGTTGCTCGCATCGTTACCAGACAGGTCGATGCTCTTCTCGGCAGACGCTGTCTGCTCGGTAGAATGGGTAGAAGGTGCTTTTAGCGCGGAACCAATGCCGACAATCAGCAATACCAGAACCAAAACGCCAAGGCCCATCATGATGTACTGACGGGAGGCCGGTTTTGCCGCTACCGCTTTTTTACGTTTGCGCGGACGACGTTCAACAGGCTGTTCATCCATTAACTCTTCTTCGGATTCATACTCCTCGTCTTCACGCTCATTTCGCGCATTACGGCTACGCGAAGGGCGACGATCGTCTGCATCCAGATCGACATCGTCAAAGTTGATCTGCGGCTCGTTATCACGTTCTGAAGATTGACGAGAACGACCAGTACGACGATCGCTGGGATCGGGTTTCAGCTCGTCTTCTGGTTTGAATTCATCCATTTAACACCCCACTCAAAGGCTTCTGCCAACGACTCTGCATTTACCTGAAGCTAAAACGACCACCTGTTACAGCAGCCTGACCTTTCTAGTTGTTACGCCTGCTGACAATCAGCAATAGCGCCAAGTACGACTTCGTGCGGCACTCCGCCGCGCACTTCACTTTTCCCTATTGCAAGCGGGAGTACCAGACGCATCTCACCTGCCAATACTTTTTTATCGCGCATCATGTGGGGAAGGTACGCTTGCGCAGACATTTCCTGCGGACCATTCACCGGCAAGCCAGCACGTTTAAGCAACGTGATGATACGTGCTGTCTCTTCCGGCCTGAACTGCCCCAGACGTTCAGAGGCACGGGCCGCCATGACCATTCCGGCAGCGACAGCTTCACCGTGAAGCCAGTTACCGTAGCCCATTTCGGCTTCGATCGCATGACCAAACGTATGCCCCAGATTCAGTAAAGCACGTAAGCCGGTTTCACGCTCATCTGCGGCAACGACTTCTGCTTTCAGCTCACAGCACCGGCGAATACAGTAGGCCATTGCCTGCCCATCGAGGCGCAGCAGCGCATCCATATTCTCTTCCAGCCAGGTGAAGAACTCACCGTCAAGAATAATGCCGTATTTGATCACTTCTGCAAGGCCGGACGCCAGTTCGCGCGCTGGCAAGGTTTGCAGACAGTCGAGATCCACCACCACCGATGCAGGCTGGTAGAACGCGCCAATCATGTTTTTGCCGAGCGGATGGTTAACCGCCGTTTTACCGCCCACAGAAGAATCGACCTGTGAGAGCAACGTGGTTGGAATTTGAATAAAGCGCACACCGCGCTGGTAGCTGGCGGCTGCAAAACCGGTCAGATCGCCCACAACACCGCCGCCCAGGGCAAGCAGTGTTGTATCACGACCGTGCGGTTTTTGCAGAAGTGCGGTAAAGACGGTATCCAGTACCGTCAGGCTTTTGTACTGCTCGCCATCGGGCAGAATCACACTGTCGACCTTCACGCCCGCCTGCTCAAGCAGGTGGCGTACACGGTCGAGATAAAGCGGAGCCAGCGTCTCGTTGGTGACCAGCATCGCCTGATCACCCGCTTTCAGTGGTAAGAAGGAAGCTGGATCGTTAAACAAACCAGCCGCGATGGTGATAGGGTAACTACGTTCCCCGAGAGTAACTGTAATCCTCTCCATGACGCGACATCCACCTTAAATGCTTTTACCCGCAGGCGAGTGTATATAAAGCCAGAATCAGTTGCTTTCCAGCATATGAATAATCTGGTTTGCAACCACTTTAGCGCTTTGATCGTCAGTACGAATGGTCACATCAGCAATCTCTTCGTACAGAGGATTGCGTTCATCGGCCAAAGCTTCCAGAACTTCACGTGGCGGTGTTTCAACCTGCAACAACGGGCGCTTTTTATCACGCTGCGTGCGTGCCAGCTGTTTTTCGATGGTCGTCTCAAGATAGACCACTACGCCACGGGCGGAGAGACGGTTGCGGGTTTCGCGAGATTTTACAGAGCCGCCGCCTGTTGCCAGCACAATGCCCTGTTTTTCCGTGAGTTCGTTGATCACTTTTTCTTCTCGGTCACGGAAACCTTCTTCGCCTTCTACGTCGAAGACCCAGCCCACATCCGCTCCGGTTCGTTTCTCAATCTCTTGATCAGAATCGTAAAATTCCATATTGAGTTGTTGAGCTAACTGACGCCCAATAGTGCTTTTGCCGGCACCCATAGGCCCAACCAGAAAGATATTGCGTTTCTCTGCCATTTTTTCGGTACTACTAAGACTATTCGTTAATGGTAATCCCCGCTGCGCAGACACCCGGCGTAGCAGGACATGAACTGAAACCTCATTTGCAATAGAGCGAGAGTCAGACGAAAAATTATCTCAATACTCCGGCTTGTTTGGCAACTGATTAAATCACCGTTCCCGGCGCATAAGGAAATAAGACGTAAGTCCAACTCAAATCGGTACTCCTTGTATGCTAATTCATGCCCCACGTCAAACATCTGCAACAAACTGAATGCAAAATCATTGCGGGGATCGTTACCCATTAATGAATACTGACCAGACGTGGCGTGATAAACACCACTAACTCGCGCCGTTCGTTATCTTTTCCGTCATGGCGGAACAACTGACCCAGCCACGGAATGTTGCCCAGCACGGGCACGCTGTCGCGTCCGGTTTTATTCTTTTGCGAAAAGATCCCGCCCAGCGCGAGCGTTTCCCCACTTTTTACCTCTACCTGCGTTTCGATCTCCTGCTTATCAATCGCCAGCGTTTCGCCGTCCGCCTGTTGCAGCACCTGGCCAGGCATATTTTCACTGATATGCAGCTTCAGACGAACGCGGCCGCCCGGGAGCACCACCGGCGTGACCTCCATGCCTAATACCGCCTCTTTAAACTCAACGGAGGTCGCTCCGCTTTCGCCGCTGGAAACCTGATACGGGATTTCGCTGCCCTGCTTGATGCTGGCCGGCTGCATGTGCGACGCCAGTAGCCGCGGGCTGGCGATGATATCCACCTGCTGCTTTTGCTCAAGCGCCGACAACTCAAGATCCAGCATCCTGCCGTTGATGCGCCCGATATTAAACCCAACGTGTGTGGTTGCACTGGCCACCGACAGGTCAGCGCCCAACGTCGTGACCTGACCCACCTTACCGGCCTCCGTTGCGTCAGCGAGGTTCCATTTCACCCCCAGTTCACGCAGGCTTTTTTCACTGATGGTCACAATCTGCGCCGCCAGTTCTACCTGCTCGACGGGCAGATCCATCTGCGCTGCCCAGCGCTGGAGCATATCCACCACCGACTTGTTATCCCTGACCAGGAGACGGTTGGTGCGCTTGTCGACGGAGAGACTGCCTTTCGGGCTTAAGAGCTTTTCCGCCGCTTTTTGCAATTCGGCCGCATCCGCATAAGCAAACGGAATGCTGTGAGAGAGCAGCGGAGCGTCGAGCAGACGCTGGGCCCGCTCCTGCTCTTTACGCGTCTGTTGCTCCCGCTGCCAGGCCGCCGTATGCACATAAAAAATGCCGCCCTCTTCCCGCAATACCAGCCCGGCACTGTTCACTACCGTCTGAAGCGCCTGCCTCCAGGGCACCCGCGTTAGATTCAGCGAAAGCGAACCGCTGACATCCGGCGACACCACCAGATTGCGATCCTCCTGCGCTACCATCGCCTGTAATACCTGCACCACCGGGACATCATCCACCAGCAGGGTGACCGGTTTTGGCGTCGCGGCCCACAGGGGCTGGCTGAGTGCCGCCAGTAACAGCCCTATCCATATCTTCACTTTTTTTCGTTCCTTCTCGCTGCCATGTCCATCGCTTCGGCTCGCACATCTCGCCGACATCAACGGTCAGTTGTTGTGTATCTATCGCACTCACCCGCCAGCCTGGCGGTAACCGTATCTGCGTTTTTACCCGGTGCCAGCGGTTCTGCCCGTCCTGCATAAGGCCGATATCCCTGCTGCCGCTGACGACTCCCTGATACCGCCACTGGCTGAGTTGCCCTGCTGCGCAACGCTCTTCCGGCACGGAGAAGGGATCCCGCATCCCGGTCAGGAAAAGCGGAGAAAGCAGGATCAGCAAACGGGTTTTACTGCGCATGGCCTATCTCCAGTTGCAGGCTAAGGCGTAGCTGTTTTCCCTGTGGGGTGATGGAAAACGCGCTCACCCGCACGTTCTCAAGCGCCAGCCGGGAAAAGAGCGCCGGAACTGCGCCCCACAAGGCATCCAGCGCCAGCTCTCCCCCACTCTGCTGCGGTTTCCAGTACACCAGCCTTGCGTCCTCACGCTGAAATGCCAGCGGAGAAAAGGGCTGCACCGGCTTCACTTGCGTAACCACAGGTCGCCGCCCGGCCTTCGGCCACAGCGAGGCGTTGATTCGCTTCGCACTGCTGGCCTGCACCTGAATATCGGCGTAGCACAGAGCAGCGGGTCTGAGCAGTGCTCCCCAAATCGCAAACGCAACGATCCCCGACGCGATCAACCAGCAAAGGACGCGCCGGGAAGGACGTGCATCTGTCCAGCGTTGATACCAGATGCCCACTGGCTACCTCCGGCTATGCAGTTGAAAAGAGAACATCCATCGCCCCTGGCTATCCTGTTGCAATTCGCCTGCCGGTCCGGGGTTAAACCCCGTCACCCTTTTCAGCGCATCGGTCATGGCGGAGAGCGTCGGGAGTGAGGTGGTATAGCCCGTCAGGATCAGCGAGGGTGGCTGATAACGCAGCGCCGTCAGCCACGCCTGCCGGGGCATTGCACTGGCAAGGGATTCAAGCGCGGGTTGCCATGCCACCGTCTCAGGCGGCTGCGAAAGGGGTTCCAGCCCCGCAGACTGCGGCTGACGGGCTTTCAATACCTTCTGCACCGCACGCGTTCCCGCCAGATCGCTCTGCAACGCCTGTGACGCGAGAGTCTGCGTCGCCCGAAGGCTGACGCCTCCCGCCAGCATCACCAACAATGAGGCGGTAAACAGCAGCCCCCAAAAACGCAGGCGCTGATTACGTTGCTGCCGACGCCAGGGTAAAAGATTGGGCATGCTCATTACGGCGCCTCGCTCATGGCCAGCGCCAGGGCGACGGTGTAATTAGCACCACATTCTGGCAACGGCGGCTGACACAGCGTCACCGCTTCCCACGGATCGCGGGCAGCATCAAACACGGCGATATCAGAAGGAGAAAGCGCAAGCAACGCCGCCAGCTCATTCACCGTCGCCGCTTCTGTGGTGTAGCGCCGCCCCCACTGGTGACGCATCGCCCACAGCCACTGGTGTTTATCCCTCCAGGCTACGCACCGGACGGGGGCAACAGCAGAGAGAAGATTAGCCAGTGCGCCGGCATCCGGGACGATTGCGGCCAGGCGCAAACGCAGCGCTTTCGCCAGCGACAACAGGGCATCGACCTCTCTGTTTTGCGCGGCGGTAACCTGAAAAGTGTTGCTGAACGTATCCTGCGCGTAGTCAAAGCAGAGCGTATCGGGAGGCATCTCCAGCTCACGCGCTAATGCGGCGCCTACCCAGGTGAGCTGTTCGCTGTCACGCAAGTTAACGGATGGACGGGGCAACGCGCGTTGCAGAACGCGCGTTGCCGGAAATGAGAGAAATACCCGATGCGAGTGCGGCAATGTTTTCCGCCAGCCACGTAATGCGTTAACCAGTTGTTCTGGCTTAAGTATTTTGCCTTCACCCATAACCCCGTCCGACAGCGGCACCGCCCACCAGCGCCGTAAACGCCAGCCGGCCCGCTCTCTGGTCAGCGCCACGGCAATCACCTTATCCTGTTGAATATGAACGCCTGTTTGCCACGTTTTAAAAGCCATGCTTCACGATCTCCTTATCGCCCGTCGGAGTGACGGCTATATCAATGAATCAGGCTTGCCTTTATACTACCGCGCGATTGTTTAGAAACTGCCCAGGCTAAACCAAATGGGAAATCTCCGGTGAAGTTCGTAAAGTATTTATTGATCCTTGCAGTCTGTTGCATTCTGCTGGGAGCAGGCTCGATTATTGGTTTGTACAAATATGTCGAGCCGCAACTCCCTGATGTCGCCACACTTCGTGATGTGCGGCTTCAGATCCCTATGCAGGTCTATAGCGCCGATGGTGAACTGATGGCGCAATACGGCGAGAAACGTCGTATCCCACTGACCTTAAATCAAATTCCACCCGTGATGGTGAAGGCTTTTATCGCCACCGAGGACAGCCGTTTTTACGAGCACCACGGTGTCGATCCGGTCGGTATTTTCCGTGCGGCAAGCGTGGCGCTGTTCTCCGGTCATGCCTCTCAGGGGGCAAGTACCATTACCCAGCAGCTGGCGCGTAACTTCTTCCTCAGCCCGGAAAAGACGCTGATACGTAAGATCAAAGAAGTGTTCCTCGCGATCCGCATTGAGCAACTGCTGAGCAAAGACGAGATCCTTGAGCTTTACCTCAACAAGATCTATCTGGGCTACCGCGCCTATGGTGTAGGGGCTGCGGCTCAGGTCTATTTCGGTAAGTCGATCGATCAGCTCACGCTGAGCGAAATGGCGACCATTGCCGGCCTGCCAAAAGCGCCATCAACGTTTAACCCGCTCTACTCGCTGGACCGCGCCACCGCGCGCCGTAACGTTGTGCTATCGCGTATGTTGAGCGAAGGCTACATCAGCCAGGATGAGTACGATCGGGCACGCAGCGATGTGATTGATGCCAATTACCATGCACCGGAAATTGCTTTCTCATCGCCGTATCTGACGGAAATGGTTCGCCAGGAGATGGTGCGCCGCTACGGCGACAAAGCATATGAAGACGGCTATCGCGTTTATACCACCGTGACCCGCAAGGTGCAGCAGGCTGCCCAGCAGGCGGTGCGTAATAACGTGATGGATTACGATATGCGTCACGGCTATCGCGGCCCGTCCAACGTGCTGTGGAGAGTGGGCGAAGGCGCATGGGACAGCAAAAAAATTACTGATTCCCTGAAAGCGCTGCCGACCTATGGCCCGCTGCGTCCGGCTGTGGTCACCCAGGCCGATCCGCAGGAAGCGGTGGCGATGATGGCCGATGGTACATCCGTTTCGCTGCGTATGGAGGGTATCCGCTGGGCGCGTCCGTACCGTTCTGACACCCTTCAGGGGCCTACTCCACGTAAAGTGACGGATGTGGTACAAACCGGACAACAAATCTGGGTGCGTCAGGTAGGCGATGCCTGGTGGCTGGCACAGGTGCCGGACGTCAACTCTGCCCTGGTCTCCATCAATCCGCAGAACGGTGCCGTGATGGCGCTGGTTGGCGGGTTCGATTTCAACCAGAGCAAATTTAACCGCGCAACCCAGGCGCTGCGTCAGGTCGGTTCGAACATCAAACCGTTCCTGTATACCGCGGCGATGGACAAGGGGCTAACGCTCGCCAGCATTCTCAACGACGTGCCAATTTCCCGATGGGATGCCGGTGCGGGCTCTGACTGGCAGCCGAAGAACTCTCCGGCGCAATACGCTGGCCCTATCCGTCTGCGTCAGGGCCTTGGCCAGTCGAAGAACGTGGTCATGGTTCGCGCGATGCGTGCGATGGGCGTTGATTATGCGGCAGAGTATCTGCAACGCTTCGGCTTCCCGGCGCAAAACATCGTTCATACCGAATCTTTGGCGCTCGGCTCCGCGTCCTTCACGCCGCTCCAGGTCGCGCGTGGCTACTCGGTAATGGCAAACGGCGGCTTCCTGGTCGATCCGTATTTCATCAGCAAAATCGAGAACGATCAGGGCGGCGTACTGTTTGAAGCGAAGCCGAAAATTGCCTGCCCTGAATGCGATATTCCGGTGATTTACGGCGACACGCCAAAATCCAATGTCCTTGAAAACAAGGATATGGAAGATGTTGCCATCTCTCAGGAACGTCAGAATCTGGCGGTGCCGCAGCCTCAGCTGGAACAGGCCAATCAGGCGCTGGTCGCCCAGAGTGGCGCGCAGGAGTATGCTCCGCACGTGATCAGCACGCCGCTGTCGTTCCTGATTAAGAGCGCGCTGAACACCAACATCTTTGGCGAACCGGGCTGGCAAGGCACCGGCTGGCGAGCGGGCCGCGATTTGCAGCGCCGCGACATCGGCGGCAAAACAGGCACAACCAACAGCTCAAAAGATGCCTGGTTCTCAGGTTATGGCCCGGGCGTTGTCACCTCGGTCTGGATTGGTTTTGACGATCACCGCCGCACTCTGGGACGCACAACCGCTTCTGGCGCAATTAAAGATCAGATTTCCGGTTACGAGGGTGGGGCTAAGAGTGCGCAACCGGCCTGGGATGCTTACATGAAGGCCGCTCTCGAGGGCGTGCCGGAGCAGCCGCTAACGCCTCCGCCGGGCATTGTCACGATCAATATTGACCGCAGCACCGGACAGCTCGCGAATGGCGGCAACAGCCGTGCCGAGTATTTCATCGAGGGTACGCAGCCAACCACGCAGGCGGTGCATGAGGTGGGTACCGAAATCATTGATAACGGCGAAACGCACGAACTGTTCTGACGCCAACAAAAAAGCCGGGCGGTGACGACGCCTGACCCGGCCTACAGCGTAATGCAAAACGGCAACCATCGGTTGCCGTTTTTAATGGTGGCGCTACAAACGCCCCTGCCCCTTCAGCCACTCCCGCACCAGGAACAGTGCGCTCACGTTGCGTGCCTCGTTAAAGTCAGGATCTTCCAGCAAATCCATCAGATGAGCCAGCGGCCAGCGAACCTGCGGCAGCGGTTCCGGCTCGTCTCCTTCCAGCGATTCAGGATAGAGATCTTCCGCGACAACAATGTTCATTTTGCTGGAGAAATAGGACGGCGCCATGCTCAGCTTTTTCAGGAACGTCAGCTCTTTCGCGCCAAAGCCGACCTCTTCTTTCAGCTCCCGGTTTGCCGCTTCAAACACCGTTTCGCCCGGATCGATCAGTCCTTTGGAGAAGCCCAGCTCGTAGGATTCTGTGCCCACGGCGTATTCACGAATGAGGATCAGGTGCTCGTCGACGATAGGCACTATCATCACCGCTTCACGCGAGGAGGGGCGCATACGCTCATAAACACGACGCACACCGTTGCTGAACTCCAGATCCACGCTTTCAACATTAAACAGACGCGATTTTGCGACGGTTTCAACATTCAGAATGGTGGGCTTTTGTAAGGGTTTGGTCATCTTGACGGGTCTTTGCTGGGTGAACTGGCTTTATTGTGCGATACGCCGCACGGTTTCGGCAATGTCAATTGCTCTTTATTTACATTTATGCAACGTAACTGTAGGCAATTCTCATTTCAAAACAAATGTCAAGAGGTTGAAAAGTTTCCAGGAATTTGCTGATATCGCGCCGGAACAGGCTTTGTTATCATTACCGGTCACTGGGATGCGCGTCAACATGCTCAAGTTAGACTCCATACTTGCCGATAGCCGACCACAGAATCTCATTCATTGTACAAAAGGTGCGACTGACAACACCTGTAAGAAGATAAGTAAGATGGGGAAAGCATGAGCACCATTTTGATTTTTCTCGCTGCTGTGCTGGCCTGCGCGTCGATTGCGGTGTGGGTATTCAGGCGCCGCGTACATCGCCGTTATCGGCTGCCCTTTTTGAACGCGTTTGCCGGGGCAAACACGCGCAAGCTTTCGCCAGAGGAACGTAGCACCGTTGAGCAGTATCTCGACACGCTGAACCGATCCCGGCTTTCGCCTGGCCCTACCGGCGCCAGCGCCGCCCCCGTATCGCTCAACCTGAACGCACAAAGCGACACCGTTTTGTGCGTAACGCGCTCTATTACCCGCTACGGCATCACAACCGACGATCCCAACAAATGGCGTTACTATCTCGACTCTGTTGAAGTGCACCTGCCTCCCTTCTGGGAGCAGTATATCAACGACGAAAACAGCGTCGAGCTCATCCATACCGATACGCTGCCGCTGGTTATCTCCCTTAATGGTCATACTCTGAGCGAATATGTTCAGGAAGCGCCACGCTTTGCGCTGGAACGCGCGAGCGGAACGCAGGCCTCTATTCGTGGTGAAGAGACAGAGCAGATTGAACTGCTCAACATCCGCCAGGAAACGCATGAAGAGTACGTCCTGAGCCGCCCGGATGGCATTCGCGAAGCGGTGCTGATTGTCGTCTCGTTCCTGCTCTTTTTCATCTGCCTGCTGACGCCGGACGTGTTTGTTCCGTGGCTCGCGGGCGGCGCAGTACTGCTTCTGGCCGCCGGGCTGTGGGGCATATTTGCCCCGCCGGCAAAAACGTCATTACGCGAAATTCACTGCCTGCGCGGAACCCCAAAACGCTGGGGACTGTTCGGCGAGAATGATCAGGAACATATCAACAATATCTCGCTCGGGATCATCGATCTCATCTATCCGCGCCACTGGCAGCCGTGGATTGCGCAGGACCTGGGCCACAAAACGGATATTGATATCTATCTCGACCGCCACGTTGTACGCCAGGGACGTTACTTATCCCTGCACGACGAAGTAAAAAACTTCCCGCTTCAGCACTGGCTTCGCAGCGCGGTGATTGCCGGTGGCGCCGCGTTAATCTTCCTCATGCTGCTGCTTTTCGTGCCGCTGGATATGCCGATTAAATTTACCCTGTCATGGATCAAAGGGGCGCAAACCGTGGAAGCCACCAGCGTACAGCAGCTCGAAGAAGCGGGTGTACGCGTGGGGGATACGTTGCGGCTGAAAGGCACCGGGATGTGTAATATCCACTCACCGGGCGCCTGGAACACGCGCCAGAACTCGCCGTTCGCGCCGTTCGACTGCTCTCAGATCATCTGGAATGACGCCTCTCCGCTGCCGCTTCCGGAATCGGATGTGGTCAATAAGGCCACCGCGCTCACCCAGACGATTAATCGCCAGCTCCATCCAAAACCGGATGATGATTCTCGCGTCAGCCCTGCCCTGCGTTCGGCCATTCAGAAGTCCGGCATGGTGCTGCTGGATGACTTTGGCGAAATCGTCCTGAAAACAGAAGATCTCTGCTCAGCTCAGGATGACTGTATCCGGCTGAAGAACGCGCTGGTCAACCTCGGCAACAGCAAAGACTGGGACGCGCTGGTGAAACGCGCCGAAGCGGGACGCCTCGATGGTGTGAATGTGCTTCTGCGTCCGGTCAGCGCCGAGTCGCTGGATAACCTGGTGGCGACCTCTACCGCCCCCTTCGTGATGCGTGAAACCACCCGTGCCGCCCAGGCGCTTAACAGCCCGGCGCCTGGCGGTTTTGTGATTGCCAGCGATGAAGGCAGCGACCTGGTGGATCAACCCTATCCGCAGGTTTCGCTGTATGACTATCCTGCCCAGGAGCAGTGGAGCGAATTCCAGCGTCTGGCGCAGATGCTGATGCAGACGCCATTCAGCGCGGAAGGGATCGTCACTACCCTCTTTACCGATGCCAACGGCACGCGTCATATTGGCCTGCACCGTATGCCGGATAGCGCTGGCCTGTGGCGCTATGTAGGGACATCCCTGCTGCTGATTGCGATGCTGGCGTGTATTATCTGGAACGGTTATCAGGCCGTACGCCGCTATCAGCGCTCCCGCACGCGACTGGCAGAAATCCAGGCCTACTACGAAAATTGCCTAAACCCGAAACTGATCTCCTCTTCTGAGAGCCTGATCGGATAACGTCTCTGCGCGACAAGTTGTGCTACCCTGTCGCGCACGTTTCTTCTGGCTGGAGTTCCCCCTTATGCATCTTAATATCGACTGGCAGGCGGTCGATACCGTCCTGCTTGATATGGACGGCACGCTGCTTGATCTCGCCTTTGATAACTATTTCTGGCAAAAGCTGGTTCCGGAAACGTACGGTGAACAGCAGGGGATCTCCCCGGCGGAAGCGCAGGAATTCATTCGTTCGCAATATAGCGCGGTGCAGCATACGCTAAACTGGTACTGTCTTGACTACTGGAGCGAGCGACTCGGTCTGGATATTTGCGCCATGACCACCGCCCAGGGCGCACGCGCCGTACTGCGCGAAGATACGGTCCCGTTCCTGGACGCGCTGAAAGCCTGCGGTAAGCGCCGTATTTTGCTGACAAATGCGCATCCCCATAACCTGGCCGTGAAGCTGGAACATACCGGTCTTGCTTCGCACCTTGATTTATTGCTTTCCACCCACACATTTGGTTATCCGAAAGAGGACCAGCGGTTGTGGCATGCCGTGGTGGAAGAGACCGGTTTACAGCCGGAACGCACGCTGTTCATTGACGACAGCGAGCCGATTCTGGATTCTGCGGCCGCTTTTGGCATTCGCTATTGCCTGGGCGTGACCAATCCTGATTCCGGCCTGGCTGAAAAAAGCTATCTGCGACATCCGGGGCTGAACGACTATCGCCGGATGATCCCCTCACTCACCGTGAAGGAGACGCCATGAAAGAAAAACCCTCTGATGGGGTAAGACTGGATAAATGGCTGTGGGCCGCCCGTTTTTACAAAACGCGCGCCCTTGCCCGTGAAATGGTTGACGGCGGAAAGGTGCATTACAACGGTCAGCGCAGCAAACCGAGCAAGCTGGTTGAACTGAATGCCACGTTAACGCTTCGCCAGGGCAACGATGAGAAAACGGTGGTGGTGAAAGCCATTACCGAACAGCGGCGGCCCGCAACCGAAGCCGTTTTGCTGTATGAAGAGACGGCCGAAAGCATAGAGAAGCGCGAGAAAACCGCGCTGGCGCGCAAAATGAACGCGCTGACGATGCCTCACCCGGACCGGCGACCGGATAAAAAAGAGCGCCGCGATCTGATGAAATTTAAACACGGTGAGAGCGAGTAACCCTCACCTGCATGAGAGATGAAAATGGCCCAACACGACCAATTACACCGCTATCTGTTTGAACAATTCGCCGTGCGCGGCGAGCTGGTCACCGTATCCGAAACCTGGAAACAGATTCTGGAAAACCACAACTACCCGCTGCCGGTAAAAACCCTGTTGGGCGAACTGCTGGTTGCCACCAGCCTGCTGACCGCCACGCTGAAGTTTGCTGGCGATATTACCGTCCAGTTGCAGGGCGATGGCCCAATGTCGCTGGCGGTGATCAACGGCAATAACCAGCAGCAGATGCGCGGCGTGGCGCGCGTTCAGGGCGATATCCCTGAAAATGCGGATCTGAAAACGCTGGTCGGTAACGGCTACCTGGTCATCACGATTTCGCCTGAAGAAGGTGAGCGCTATCAGGGCGTTGTCGGTCTCGAAGGCGATACGCTTGCCGCCTGCCTGGAAGATTACTTCATGCGTTCCGAACAGCTGCCAACCCGTCTGTTCATCCGCACCGGTGAAGTGGATGGCCAGCCTGCTGCCGGTGGTATGCTGCTTCAGGTTCTGCCTGCGCAGGATGCGCAGACCAATGATTTCGAGCATCTGGCAACGCTGACGGAAACCATCAAAGCGGAAGAGCTGTTCACCCTGTCGGCGACCGACGTGCTGTGGCGTCTCTACCACGAAGAAGAAGTGACGGTTTACGATCCGCAGGCGGTGGAATTTAAGTGCACCTGCTCCCGCGAGCGTTGTGCTGGCGCCCTGAAAACGCTGCCGGATGAAGAGATCGACAGCATCATGGCGGAAGACGGTGAAATCGATATGCACTGTGACTACTGCGGTACGCACTACGTGTTCAATTCGATGGATATCGCGGAGATCCGCAATAACGCCTCTCCGGCGGATCCGCAGGTTCACTAAGCTCTGAGCCTGTTGCCCGGCGGCGCTATGCTCGCACGGGCCTACAATGAATTGTGCAATTTTTTGATATGATTGCTAATTGTAGGCCGGGTAAGCGTAGCGCCACCCGGCAAGAAAGAGCACTAACGCCGCCGCGCATTATTGTAACTGTCGTAGCTCATATCGACACGCTCCCCAAAAATCTCAATATCCGCCCAGGGCTTCACGACAGATTTCACTTTCCTCTGCCTTAATGCGCGGTCAAGTTCTTCTCTGGTCAATGCCTCCGGCATTTTCCATGCGTCCCCGGCGATCCTCCAGCCCGTGTTGGTTTGTGTGTAAGCCACGATCGTGCGATCGGTAAATTGAAATAGCACGGCCTCAGGCTTGCCGTCGCCGTTAAGATCCAGCGGCATGAGTAAACAGTTACTCTGGGCGCTATCGCAGCTCTCAAAGCGATACTGATTGCTGAGCATGGCTTGCCACAATACCTTATCAGGACGAGCCATTCCCGGTGCGAGCTGGACCTGTTTTTCCAGCATCGCGGCGGTCATCTTACCTGCTCCGCCAGCGTTCCTGGAGAGAAGACCATTTATTTCACGCTGCCGTTTTGGGTTAGAGATAAACTGCGGATCGTTTTGCAGCGTGAGCATTGCCTCCCGCCCCTTTCGTCCAGCGTTACTGAGCATATACAGGCTGACTTGATCCGCCGTTATTCTGCCGTCCTGATAGCGGGCCATATGGCTTGCAACGCTTATTCGCCACGGATCCAGCACGGGGGTATGGATCAACGCCAGGAAGATGAGGGAAAGCAGCCCGGTCGCCGGGATGACGTACGCATGGATCTTCTGCGGTTCACGGCGCTGAATCAGAACGCTGGCGCAAAAACCGACCGCCCAGACCAGCGCCACGATGGTTATCAATACCCCGTACAGACGCTCGGGTGACCAGCCGTATTGCGAAATGCGTAGCCACAGCGCCCACCCCGCCAGAACCGGATACGCGGGTACGATAGCCACAGCAAGGCGAATCATCCCTCGCAGCGGGGCATAGTAAGGCAGCGTTTGACGCTGTGGATGCCACACTATCGTCACCAGGAATAACAGCAGCAGCGCTAAGGTGGTCAGCAAGCCCGCGGCGGATATTCTGGCTGAAATGGATTCAAAGCCGACAAAAGGCAACGCGCCAATAAAGAGCAGCGCCAGCGCCGCCATCAGGGGAAGCAGACCGGTGGCGATGAGGGTCAGCAGATTTTGCAGGGCAAGGATTAACCTTACCTGCATACGCGTGAGCACGGCCGCACTGGCTGAAACCACGCCAATCGCCACTGAAATAAATCCGTCAGAATGAAAGAAAAGCCGATCAAAAAAGCCGATGCCGATAAGTTCGAAAAGCTCGGCCCAGAGGAAAAGCACCAGCCAGAAGAGACCATTCGAAACAAAAATAATGAGCAGCGTCAGCGCGTTATGCCAGTTTCGTTGATAAAAGTCGCTGTAGAACGAGGTAGTCGGGACGGGATCCAGACGCCGCTGAAGCCATGGCAACACGATCAGCGTCATCAGCAGCAGATGAAAGCCGAAAACGAGCATCTCATCTCTGAGATTCCAGCTTTCGAGTCCTGCAACGCTCCACTTAAGCCAGCCGCCCATACCCGCGACTGCCGCGCCGATCATCCCGAGTGACAGCCACAAAAATGGCTTTCTGAATGACGTCATGGCAAGAGACAACGTGGTTGTCATTACCAAACTCTGAAAATAGCTGACCCAAGAGACCTGAATCGTTTTCCCAATGTAACTCTTACGTAATTTTCTTTCATGTATGCGATTACATTCACATTCTTCTGGATAAATTCACCAGAGATTAACCTTTTAAGAACATTTTCCCCAACCAAAAAGCGATTCCTGCGATAATCTGCCCGCCCTGTGACTGGAGTCGCAGCGTTTTCCGTTAGTAAGGGTTTTGACCAGATACCTAAATCTATGAGCCCCGTCGCGGTTAACATCCCCAGAAAAACCCTACAATTTCAGGCAGTACATATTGGCTAAGGAGCAGTGATATGCGTGTTAATGGTTTAACCCCGCAAGATCTCAAGGCTTATGGTATTCACGACGTCCAGGAAGTGGTCTACAACCCCGATTACGATACGCTGTATCAGGAAGAGCTCAATCCGGCACTGGAAGGGTACGAGCGAGGTGTGTTGACGAATCTTGGTGCTATCGCCGTCGATACCGGTATTTTTACCGGCCGTTCGCCGAAAGATAAATACATCGTCCGAGATGATACCACCCGCGATACGCTGTGGTGGGCCGATAAAGGCAAAGGGAAGAACGATAACAAACCGCTCTCTCCTGAAACCTGGCAGCATCTGAAAGGGCTCGTCACCCATCAGCTTTCCGGCAAGCGTCTGTTCATCGTCGATGCTTTCTGCGGCGCTAACGCCGACACCCGTCTCTCCGTTCGGTTTATCACTGAAGTGGCCTGGCAGGCGCATTTCGTGAAGAACATGTTCATTCGTCCGACCGATGAAGAACTGCAAAACTTCACCCCTGACTTTATCGTGATGAACGGCGCGAAATGCACCAACCCGCAGTGGAAAGAGCAGGGTCTGAACTCCGAAAACTTCATCGCCTTCAACCTGACCGAGCGTATCCAGCTGATCGGCGGTACCTGGTACGGCGGCGAAATGAAGAAAGGGATGTTCTCGGTCATGAACTACCTGCTGCCGCTGCGCGGTATCGCCTCCATGCACTGCTCGGCGAACGTCGGTGAAAAAGGTGACGTGGCGGTGTTCTTCGGCCTTTCCGGCACCGGTAAAACGACGCTGTCCACCGATCCAAAACGTCGTCTGATTGGCGACGACGAGCACGGCTGGGACGACGACGGTGTGTTTAACTTTGAAGGCGGCTGCTACGCGAAAACCATTCGCCTGTCTGAAGAGGCAGAGCCGGATATCTACCACGCGATTCGCCGCGATGCGCTGCTGGAAAACGTCACCGTGCGTGCCGATGGCTCTGTCGACTTCGACGATGCGTCCAAAACCGAAAACACCCGCGTCTCTTACCCGATTTACCACATCGACAACATCGTGAAGCCGGTGTCGAAGGCGGGCCACGCCACGAAGGTGATTTTCCTGACCGCAGACGCGTTCGGCGTGTTGCCGCCAGTTTCCCGCCTGACCGCCAGCCAGACGCAGTACCACTTCCTCTCTGGCTTTACCGCTAAGCTGGCGGGTACCGAGCGCGGCGTGACCGAGCCAACCCCAACCTTCTCCGCCTGCTTCGGTGCGGCGTTCCTGTCGCTGCACCCGACGCAGTACGCGGAAGTGCTGGTGAAACGCATGCAGGCATCCGGCGCACAGGCATACCTGGTGAACACCGGCTGGAACGGGACGGGCAAACGTATCTCCATCAAAGATACACGCGCCATCATCGACGCGATTCTGGATGGTTCATTGGATAACGCCGAGACCTTTACGCTGCCGATGTTCAATCTGGCGATCCCAACCGAGCTGCCTGGCGTGGATACGCGTATCCTCGATCCGCGTAACACCTATGGTTCACCGGAACAGTGGCGTGAGAAGGCAGAATCGCTGGCGAAACTGTTTATCGAAAACTTCGAGAAGTATACCGACACCCCGGCGGGTGCTGCGCTGGTGAGTGCGGGACCAAGGTAAAAGCAAAAAGGCAACGAAAGTTGCCTTTTTTAATGTTTTCTCCCTCTCCCCGTGGGCTGAGGGTTCCCCAGTAATTTTTTTATGCAGAAGCAATAAAGTTGCTTTC
>OJWM01000102.1_pt1 | contig 23043 bp, 17 predicted proteins | sample 1600481 | NCBI WGS metagenome assembly OJWM01 (sample SAMN04436720, study PRJEB24849) | human gut metagenome | biome: human gut; feature: NICU; material: stool | host: Homo sapiens | place: USA: Saint Louis, MO | collected 2010-10-12 | reverse complement strand
GGCGGCGTACGTGAACGTCAACCGCGACACCGCCAGCCGTCTGGGCATTACCATGTCCGATGTGGATAACGCCCTGTATAACGCCTTTGGTCAGCGACTGATCTCCACCATTTACACCCAGGCCAACCAGTATCGCGTGGTGCTGGAACATAACACCGAGAACACGCCCGGGCTTGCCGCGCTGGACTCAATACGCCTGACCAGCAAAGACGGCGGGATTGTGCCGCTCAGCGCCATTGCCAGCGTGGAAGAGCGCCACACCCCGCTGTCGATTAACCATCTCGATCAGTTCCCGTCCACCACCATTTCGTTCAACGTGCCGGACGGGTATTCCCTGGGCGAAGCGGTGGAGGCCATTCTGGGCGCGGAGAAAGAACTCAGCTTCCCGTCCGATATTCAGACCCAGTTCCAGGGCAGTACGCTGGCGTTCCAGGCCGCGCTGGGCAGCACCGTCTGGCTGATTGTCGCGGCGGTGGTGGCGATGTATATCGTGCTTGGCGTGCTGTATGAGAGTTTCATCCACCCGATCACCATCCTCTCCACCCTGCCGACAGCGGGCGTGGGGGCGCTGCTGGCGCTGATGCTGGCGGGGAGCGAACTGGACGTGATTGCGATCATCGGCATCATCCTGCTTATCGGCATCGTGAAGAAAAACGCCATCATGATGATCGACTTTGCGCTGGCCGCCGAGCGCGAGCAGGGTATGGCGCCGCGCGAGGCCATTTACCAGGCCTGTCTGCTGCGTTTTCGCCCGATCCTGATGACCACCCTCGCCGCCCTGCTGGGCGCGCTGCCACTGATGCTAAGCACCGGCGTAGGGGCCGAACTGCGCCGTCCGCTGGGCATCGGCATGGTCGGCGGTCTGCTGGTGAGCCAGGTGCTGACGCTGTTTACCACGCCGGTTATCTACCTGCTGTTTGACCGTCTGGCCCTGTGGACGAAAAGCCGCTTCCCGAAACGTGAAGAGGAGGCGTAAGTGAAGTTTTTCGCCCTCTTCATTTACCGTCCGGTGGCGACGATTTTACTCTCCGTCGCTATCACCCTGTGCGGCGTGCTCGGCTTCCGGCTGCTGCCGGTGGCCCCGCTGCCGCAGGTCGATTTCCCGGTGATCATGGTCAGCGCCTCGCTGCCGGGTGCCTCGCCGGAAACCATGGCCTCATCGGTGGCGACGCCGCTTGAGCGATCGCTTGGGCGAATTGCCGGGGTTAACGAGATGACCTCCAGCAGTTCGCTGGGCAGCACACGCATCATTCTGGAATTTAACTTCGACCGGGATATCAACGGTGCGGCGCGCGACGTGCAGGCTGCGATTAACGCCGCCCAAAGCCTGCTGCCGAGCGGCATGCCGAGCCGTCCAACCTACCGCAAGGCCAACCCGTCCGATGCGCCGATCATGATCCTGACGCTTACGTCAGAGACCTACTCCCAGGGCGAGCTGTACGATTTTGCCTCCACCCAGCTGGCGCAAACCATCGCCCAGATTGACGGCGTGGGCGACGTGGACGTCGGCGGCAGCTCCTTGCCCGCCGTGCGCGTGGGGCTGAATCCGCAGGCGCTGTTTAATCAGGGCGTGTCGCTGGACGACGTGCGATCCGCCATCAGCAACGCCAACGTGCGTAAGCCGCAGGGCGCGATTGAGGACAGCAGCCACCGCTGGCAAATCCAGACAAACGACGAGCTGAAAACCGCCGCCGAGTATCAGCCGTTGATTATTCACTACAACAACGGCGCGGCGGTGCGCCTGAGCGACGTCGCCAGCGTCACCGATTCGGTGCAGGACGTGCGTAACGCCGGGATGACCAATGCCAAACCGGCGATTTTGCTGATGATCCGCAAGCTGCCGGAAGCCAACATCATTCAGACGGTGAACAGCATCCGCGCGCGGCTGCCGGAGCTTCAGGAAACCATTCCGGCGGCCATCGATCTCCAGATTGCGCAGGACCGCTCCCCCACCATCCGCGCCTCGCTTGAAGAGGTAGAGCAAACGCTGATCATCTCCGTCGCGCTGGTAATTCTGGTGGTGTTCCTGTTCCTGCGCTCGGGGCGCGCCACGCTGATCCCGGCGGTAGCGGTCCCGGTATCGCTGATAGGCACCTTTGCCGCCATGTACCTGTGCGGGTTTAGCCTTAACAACCTGTCGCTGATGGCGCTGACGATTGCCACCGGGTTTGTGGTGGATGATGCCATCGTGGTGCTGGAGAATATCTCGCGTCATCTGGAAGCGGGCATGAAGCCGCTCCAGGCGGCGCTTCAGGGGACGCGCGAAGTGGGCTTCACGGTCCTGTCCATGAGCCTGTCGCTGGTGGCGGTGTTCCTGCCGCTGCTGCTGATGGGCGGCCTGCCGGGGCGACTGCTGCGCGAATTTGCCGTCACGCTCTCCGTCGCCATTGGTATCTCACTGGTGATTTCGCTGACGCTAACGCCGATGATGTGCGGCTGGATGCTAAAGCGCAGCCAACCACACTCACAGCCGCGCAGGAAAGGCTTTGGCCACGTCCTGATGGCGATGCAGTCCGGCTACGGCAAATCGCTGAAATGGGTGCTGAACCACACGCGTATTGTCGGGCTGGTGCTGATGGGCACCATCGTGCTCAACGTCTGGATGTATATCACCATCCCGAAAACCTTCTTCCCGGAGCAGGATACCGGCGTGCTGATGGGCGGTATTCAGGCAGACCAGAGCATTTCGTTCCAGGCGATGCGCGGCAAGCTTCAGGACTTTATGAAAATCATCCGGGAAGATCCGGCCGTAGACAACGTTACCGGCTTTACCGGCGGCTCGCGCGTTAACAGCGGGATGATGTTTATTACCCTTAAGCCGCGCGGTGAACGTCACGAAACGGCGCAGCAGATCATTGACCGCTTGCGGGTGAAGCTCGCCAAAGAGCCGGGGGCGAACCTGTTTTTGATGGCCGTTCAGGATATCCGCGTCGGCGGACGACAGGCTAACGCCAGCTATCAGTACACCCTGCTCTCGGATGACTTAGCCGCCCTGCGCGAGTGGGAGCCGAAGATCCGTAAAGCGCTGGCCGCGCTGCCGCAGCTGGCGGACGTGAACTCCGACAGCCAGAACAACGGCGCGGAGATGGCGCTCACCTATGATCGTGAAACTATGGCCCGCCTGGGCATTAACGTGGAGGCGGCCAACAGCCTGCTGAACAACGCCTTCGGGCAGCGTGAAGTCTCCACCATCTATCAGCCGATGAACCAGTACAAGGTGGTAATGGAAGTTGATCCGCGCTACACCCAGGACATCAGTGCGCTGGACAAGATGTTTGTGATCAATGATGACGGCAAGGCGATCCCGCTGTCGTACTTCGCCAGCTGGCAGCCGTCGAACGCGCCGCTGTCGGTGAACCACCAGGGGCTTTCCGCCGCCTCGACCGTGTCGTTTAACCTGCCAACCGGCTCGTCGCTGTCTGAGGCCAGCGATGCCATTAACCGCGCCATGACCCAGCTCGGGGTGCCCTCCTCCGTGCGCGGCAGCTTTGCCGGTACGGCGCAGGTTTTCCAGGACACCATGAACTCGCAGGTCATTTTGATCCTGGCGGCCATTGCCACGGTGTACATCGTGCTGGGCGTGCTGTATGAAAGCTACGTGCACCCGTTGACCATTCTCTCCACGCTTCCCTCTGCGGGCGTGGGGGCGCTGCTGGCGCTGGAGCTGTTCGGTGCTCCATTCAGCCTCATCGCGCTCATTGGGATCATGCTATTAATAGGTATTGTGAAGAAAAACGCGATAATGATGGTCGACTTTGCCCTGGATGCCCAGCGTAACGGCAACCTGACGCCGGACGAGGCGATATTCCAGGCCTGTCTGCTGCGTTTTCGCCCGATCATGATGACTACGCTGGCCGCGCTGTTCGGCGCACTGCCGCTGGTCATATCCGGCGGTGACGGCTCTGAACTGCGCCAGCCGCTGGGGATCACGATCGTTGGCGGCCTGGTGATGAGCCAGTTGCTGACGCTCTACACCACGCCGGTAGTCTATCTGTTCTTTGACCGCCTGCGGCTGCGTTTTTCGCGTAAAAAGAGAACCACGGTGACCGAGTAAATGACCGACCTACCCAGTAACGTTCGCTGGCAATTGTGGATCGTCGCGTTCGGCTTCTTTATGCAGTCGCTGGACACGACCATCGTGAACACAGCCCTCCCCTCAATGGCGAAAAGCCTGGGGGAGAGCCCGCTGCACATGCATATGGTGATTGTCGCCTACGTGCTGACGGTCGCCGTGATGCTGCCCGCCAGCGGCTGGCTGGCGGATAAAGTCGGCGTGCGGAACATCTTTTTCACCGCCATTGTGCTGTTTACCACCGGCTCGCTGTTTTGCGCCCAGGCCAATACCCTCGACCAGCTGGTGATGGCGCGCGTGCTACAGGGCGTCGGCGGCGCGATGATGGTGCCCGTCGGGCGGTTAACGGTGATGAAAATTGTTCCGCGCGCGCAGTATATGGCGGCGATGACCTTCGTCACCCTGCCCGGTCAGGTCGGCCCGCTGCTGGGCCCGGCGCTGGGCGGTATTCTGGTGGAGTATGCCTCCTGGCACTGGATCTTCCTGATCAACCTGCCGGTCGGTATTATCGGCGCGATTGCCACCCTGACGCTGATGCCGAACTATAAAATGCAGACCCGGCGCTTTGATTTCTTTGGCTTCATCCTGCTGGCAGCTGGCATGGCGACGCTCACCCTGGCGCTCGACGGGCAAAAAGGGCTGGGGATCTCCTCCCTGTCGCTCGCCCTGCTGGTAGCGCTGGGTGTCACCGCCATTCTCTGGTATCTGTGGCATGCCAGAGGCAATGCTAACGCGCTGTTTAGCCTGAACCTGTTCAAGAATCCCACCTACCGTCTTGGTCTGTTCGGCAGCTTTGCCGGACGCATCGGCAGCGGCATGTTGCCGTTTATGACGCCGGTATTTTTACAGATTGGGATGGGCTTCTCGCCGTTCCATGCCGGGCTGATGATGATCCCGATGGTGCTCGGCAGCATGGGGATGAAGCGTATTGTGGTGCAGGTGGTAAACCGCTTTGGCTATCGCCGGGTGCTAGTGGCCGCCACGCTCGGGTTGGCGCTGGTTAGTCTGCTGTTTATGACCGTGGCGCTGCTGGGCTGGTACTACATCCTGCCACTGGTGCTGTTCTGCCAGGGGATCATCAACTCCATGCGCTTCTCGTCGATGAACACCCTGACGCTGAAAGATCTGCCGGACGAACTGGCGAGCAGTGGTAACAGCCTGCTGTCGATGATCATGCAGCTCTCTATGAGCGTGGGGGTCACGGTCGCCGGATTGCTGCTCGGTATGTACGGTCAGCACCATCTCAGCGCCGACACCCCCGTCGCGCATCAGGTCTTTTTATACACCTACCTCAGCATGGCGGTAATTATCGCCCTGCCCGCTTTTATCTTTGCCAGAGTACCGAATGACACGACCAAAAACGTTGTGATCCGACGCGGCAAAAGGAGTGCACCATGAAATTCTGGCGTCCGGGGATCACCGGTAAGCTTTTTGTGGCGATTTTCGCCACCTGTATCGTCCTGCTGATTACCATGCACTGGGCGGTGCGGGTCAGCTTTGAGCGCGGCTTTATTGACTACATTAAGCACGGTAACGAACAGCGTTTACAGGGCTTAAGCGACGCGCTGGGGGAACAGTATAGCCTGCACGGTAACTGGCGTTTTCTGCGCAATAACGATCGTTTTATATTTCAAATTCTGCGCTCGCTGGAGCACGATAATGACGACGACCGTCCGGGGCCGGGCATGCCGCCGCACGGCTGGCGCACCCAGTTCTGGGTGATTGATCAGGAGATGCGCGTGCTCGTTGGCCCACGCTCGCCGGTACCGCCGGACGGTACAAAGCGCGCCATCACCTCGAACGGCGCCACGGTGGGCTGGGTTATTGCCTCGCCGGTCGAGCGGCTGACGCGCAACACCGACATCAACTTTGATCGCCAGCAGCGCCAGACCAGCTGGCTGATTGTCGCGCTTTCTACCCTGCTTGCGGCGCTCGCCACCTTCCCGCTGGCGCGCGGCCTGCTGGCGCCGGTTAAACGCCTGGTGGAAGGCACGCATAAGCTGGCGGCGGGTGATTTCTCGACCCGCGTGGACACCCGCAGTCAGGATGAACTGGGCAAGCTGGCGCAGGACTTCAACCAGCTCGCCAGCACGCTGGAGAAAAACCAGCAGATGCGCCGCGACTTTATGGCCGACATTTCGCACGAGCTGCGCACCCCACTGGCGGTGCTGCGCGGCGAGCTGGAGGCGATTCAGGACGGCTTGCGGCAGTTCACCCCCGAATCCGTGGCCTCGCTACAGGCGGAAGTCGGCACGCTGACCAAGCTGGTGGACGATCTGCATCAGCTTTCCATGTCCGATGAAGGCGCCCTGGCCTACCAGAAAGCCCCAATCGACGTGATCAATATCCTTGAAGTCGTGACCGGCGCGTTCCGCGAACGCTTCGCCAGCCGTGACCTGAAAATCAACCTCTCGCTGCCTGACAGCGCGGTGGTATTCGGCGACAGAGATCGCCTGATGCAGCTGTTCAATAATCTGCTGGAGAACAGCCTCCGCTACACCGACGGCGGCGGCGGGTTGCATATCTCCGGCAAGCAGGAGAACGGGCGCTTTGCCCTGACCTTTGCGGACTCCGCCCCTGGCGTGAAGGATGCGCAGCTGGAAAAACTGTTCGAGCGCTTCTATCGCACCGAAGGTTCGCGTAACCGCGCCAGCGGGGGCTCCGGCCTTGGGCTGGCGATTTGCGTAAACATTGTGGAGGCGCATGGTGGCACCATCCGCGCCGCCCATTCGCCTTTTGGCGGGGTTAGCATTACAGTAGAGTTACCTCTGGAACGGGATTTATCGAGGGAAGCATGACCGAGTTACCGATTGACGACAACACACCGCGTATTTTGATCGTGGAAGACGAGCCTAAACTTGGGCAACTGCTGATCGACTATTTACGTGCCGCGAGCTATGCGCCAACGCTTATCAGCCACGGCGACCAGGTGCTGCCCTACGTGCGCCAGACGCCGCCGGATCTGATCCTGCTGGATCTGATGCTGCCGGGTACTGACGGCCTGACCCTGTGCCGGGAAATTCGTCGTTTCTCCGATGTGCCCATCGTGATGGTGACGGCCAAAATTGAAGAGATCGACCGTCTGCTGGGGCTCGAAATCGGCGCCGACGATTACATCTGCAAGCCTTACAGCCCGCGGGAGGTGGTCGCTCGCGTGAAAACCATCCTCCGCCGCTGCAAGCCGCAGCGTGAATTGCAGGTGCTGGATGCACAAAGCCCGCTGATCGTCGACGAAAGCCGCTTCCAGGCGAGCTGGCGCAGCAAACTATTGGATCTCACCCCCGCGGAGTTCCGCCTGCTGAAAACCCTCTCCCACGAGCCGGGAAAAGTGTTTTCCCGCGAACAGCTGCTCAACCATCTGTATGACGATTACCGCGTGGTGACCGACCGCACCATCGACAGCCACATCAAAAACCTGCGCCGCAAGCTGGAGGCGCTGGACGCCGACCAGTCGTTTATTCGCGCGGTGTACGGCGTGGGGTATCGCTGGGAAGCGGATGCGTGCAGGATAGTGTAATGATTTTCGTGAGGCAAGTGAGCTTCTTTGCCTCCACAGAGTTTTTCCGCAATGCTTTATTAAGTTCACTTAATATAATCCCACTACGAAATCATTTATTTTTACTGTACAAACAATGATTGTTTTTCAAAATCAATAGGATAAAATCCAACAACCTTTCATTCATTTTTTTGAAAATCAATTCAAGGAGCAAAAAATGATGCACATTAGCAGAGTTGAATTATCGGGGCTTTGGGGTTGTAAGTCCTATAATATAAATTTAAACCATGACTTTAACTTCTTTATTGGACCTAACGGCTCAGGGAAAACGACAATTCTTACCCTAATCGCTTCAATTATTAATCTAGATCTTAACTCTATTAATAAGATTGATTTCTATGAATGTACGTTAGATCTCGTCAGTGAAGAACAGGCGTATAAATTAAGCGTACTCAAGGGTGAAGATTCAAACGGCGATAACGTTGTAAATTATATAATTGATGATGCGTTCACCGATGAGAACGTAATTTCTGATTTTTTCAGAAGCCGTAGAATACCTGGAAACGGTTCAAATAATGACTATTTCAGACTTAAGCGACAAAGTAGTAACCATACTGCCTCAGAAAAACTCATGAGTTTTTTAAATAAAAATATTAAGATGACATGGTTACCAATTGGCAGAGCAAACTTATTGAATAATTTTGACGACCATAAGTTTGATAACTCAGTAGATATTCGCCTGGAGTATGTGGCGGATAGTTTTGTAAAATATGTGTCATATATCAATCAAACAATTTCAGAAAGGATGAATGAGTTCCAAAAGGATGTTTTTTTATCAGTTATTGATTTTTCATTTTTTGATCAAATAAAAAACAAGCCCACCAATTTAGACATCCAAAAAGAGAAAGATGTTTTAATTGAAGCATTTAGAGAGGTTGGAATTAGAGAGGGTTTGTACCAAAAAAAAATCAACAAAATGTTTAACGTTATCAAAGCCGTCGAAGAGAGAAATTCAAAAACCAGGAACCCTGATTTATCTTTCGAAGAAATAATATGGATTTTTAACACCTGGAAAGCACATTACCTTGTTGAGAAATACAACGAGTATAAAGTAGAAAAAAACAAAATAAACACCAGTGTTGATTCTTTCATAAAGATTTTAAATGATTTGTTTGAAGGTAGAAAAACATTTTTTGTTTCTAAATCAAATGAATTATGCGCCTATTCATCAGATGGATATGAAATAAAGTTATCTGATTTATCATCGGGTGAAAAACAGTTACTTATAATACTAAGCGAAGCATTACTACAAAATGGAAAACGTTGTTTATATCTTGCAGATGAACCAGAATTATCCCTCCATGTTTCTTGGCAAGAAAAAATAGTCAATAGCATATTTGAAATAAATAAAAACGTGCAGATAATATTCGCTACACACTCACCTGATGTTGTTTCCTGGCGACAGGATAAAACCATTTTCATGAGTGGTGAGTAATAATGTTATTTTCCAGGACTATTGGTGGTTTAAGTGCCCAAAAAGTTTTTTATGGCGCTGATTTAATTGCTTACATTGAAGGAAAAGTAAGCTGTGAAAATAATTGCATTTATGATGATCATTTTTACAGTGCAATCTTTAAGGAATTCTTACCAAATAAGAACATAAAAATAAAAATATTAGGTAACTGCAATGATGTATTAGATGTGTACTATAAAATTATCAATAACAACATCCCTAATTCTTTTGCTATAGTGGATCGTGATTATGATGGGGTTTTATATAGCCGTTTAAAAGATTACAGACTTATTTTTACTTATGGTTATAGTTGGGAAAATGATTTCTGGTCACAGAATATGTGTCGAAGCCTCCTCGGAATTTTAACTATGCAATCAAAAATTGCACAAGATGAATTTTTTAAACGTGTCGCACATGCAGAGCGAAGACTGTGTTTCGCTCATCGAGTCAACCTTTCCTGTAAATTGGATGGTTCACCTCTATTTATACTTGGAAAAAAAGGTGGTGATAATGGGATTGCTATAAATCTAAAAAGCAATTTTCTTATTACAAAAAATGAAACAAAAAAATTCTTTGATAAAATAAAACAAAAAAACGATCGCGCTTTTATAATCAACTTCATGTGTGAAAATAAACTACCTGCAAATAGGTCGATTCAAGGTCACTTTTGGGAGTATTTATCTCTTCAAACATTGAATGCCATTGTTAAAAAACACTCAATTGGTAACACAACAGCGCCACCAAGTACATTAAAAAATATGGCTTTTGCTAGCTTCAAAGGGCAGGTCAATAACTATCTGGCAAGAGAAACTTATCAGCACTATCAATCTTGTTTCAATCCATTTATTTAATAATATAGGAGAGAGTAGGCTTTGACCTACTCTTGGAACAAGATAATATCAATCCAACAATAATTTTGCATTTTAAAATTGATATATTTAAATGTAATTTATAGAGATTCTATTATATTATTACTTTCTTGATAAAAAAGTTTACCTCCCTGCCCCACAGCGCTACAATGCCCGCCCTTAAAGTGGGGGATCTCCCCTTACCGCTGCACCATGTGCACGCGGATCTGACCTGTCATCAGAACGAGAACAAACATGTTTAAACCGGAACTCCTTTCCCCGGCGGGAACGCTGCAAAATATGCGTTACGCTTTCGCCTATGGTGCCGACGCCGTCTACGCGGGCCAGCCGCGCTATTCGCTGCGCGTGCGTAACAACGAATTCAACCATGAGAATCTTCAGCTCGGCATCAACGAAGCGCATGCCCTGGGCAAAAAATTCTACGTGGTGGTGAACATCGCGCCGCACAACGCCAAGCTGAAAACATTCATTCGTGACCTGAAGCCGGTCGTGGAGATGGGGCCGGACGCGCTGATCATGTCAGACCCGGGTTTAATCATGCTGGTTCGGGAGAACTTCCCGGAGATGGACATTCACCTCTCGGTGCAGGCTAACGCCGTCAACTGGGCAACGGTGAAATTCTGGAAGCAGATGGGGCTGACCCGCGTCATTCTGTCTCGCGAGCTGTCTCTCGAAGAGATCGAAGAGATCCGCACCCAGGTGCCGGATATGGAGATCGAAATCTTCGTTCACGGCGCGCTGTGCATGGCCTACTCCGGCCGCTGCCTGCTCTCTGGCTACATCAACAAGCGTGACCCGAACCAGGGCACCTGCACCAACGCCTGCCGCTGGGAATATAACGTTCAGGAAGGCAAAGAGGATGACATCGGTAACATCGTGCATAAACACGAGCCGATCCCGGTCACCAACGTTGAGCCAACGCTGGGTATCGGCGCGCCTACCGACAGCGTGTTTATGATCGAAGAAGCCAAACGTCCGGGTGAGTACATGACCGCCTTCGAAGACGAGCACGGCACCTACATCATGAACTCGAAGGATCTGCGCGCCATCGCGCACGTGGAGCGTTTAACCCAGATGGGCGTGCACTCCCTGAAAATCGAAGGCCGCACCAAGTCCTACTACTACTGCGCTCGTACCGCGCAGGTGTATCGCAAAGCCATCGACGATGCCGCCGCCGGTAAACCGTTCGACACCAGCCTGCTGGAAACGCTGGAAGGTCTGGCGCATCGCGGCTATACCGAAGGTTTCCTGCGTCGACATACCCACGACGACTACCAGAACTACGAGCATGGCTACTCCATTTCCGAACGCCAGCAGTTTGTAGGCGACTTCACCGGCGAGCGTAAAGGCCCGCTGGCCGCTGTCGCCGTAAAAAACAAATTCACTAAAGGCGACAGCCTGGAGCTGATGACACCGCAGGGCAACATGAACTTCCGCCTGGAGCATCTGGAAAACAAAAAAGGTGAGGCGATTGAGGTCGCACCTGGCGACGGCCATGTGGTCTGGCTGCCGGTTCCTGAAGAAGTAAAGCTGGAGTTTGCGCTGCTGATGCGCAATTTTGAAGGTGAAAATACCCGTAATCCACACGGCAAATAGTCAATCAACGGGATTTTTTCACGCTGGGATAATTCTTAGAATCGGATCACATACCGCTTCGTTCAATACGGGTATTATCCCCCCGCTGAAAAACATAACCCATAAATGCTAGCTGTACCAGGAACCACCTCCTTAGCCTGCGTAATCTCCCTTACGCGGGCTTATTTTTTTGTTAACTCCTGAAATTTTTCCCCCTGATAAATATGGCGTTGCATTGACCCTGGAAAGGTTTGTGTCAGCATTAGGCGTATCATCTAAGCAAGTCGAACGAACAAAGGATCCTAATCACATTTTTTAATGGCTTTGAGAGGGATGAACACTATTCGGAACATTCCTAATTTTAAGTGTTAACAGGACCTTTACTCTTGATTTATTAACAATCAACGTTTCACACGGACGGAGAGATGAAGTGACATTCACAGGACAATTTTCAAAGGATCTTCCAGATTACGAACTCGCACGCAGTCTTGGTCTTGCCTCTGGCGGCGATATAAATTTCACAGCACTTGCAGGTCAACTGGACTGCAGCAGAAATTTTAGCCAGGCCGGGATTATCTACTCAGACGGTACACGTCAGTGGCTAGTACGGCCATCAAGAAGGATTGCGACACCAAACGAAAGCTCGGTTAGTCATGTAGTCATAACCAAAGTAAATGCCTCACAAGTTAACCCCGTTCACGCAACAACGGCTACGATTCAGTCCCCTTCCCTGGCGACTGAAATTGGTTCAACGGCAATTTCCTGCGGAGCCGCAATTCTTACTGTTGTACTTGCGGCAGGGGCCGGTATGGCTATACCTCTCACTGCAGGGTCTTCCGGTGCTATAGCCGCTGTGATTTTAGCCGGTGGTGTAGCAACTGGAATTCAATGTGCAAATGGGCTTGGCCGACTATCGTTGATTGCTATGAATCATGATGACTACGTTGCGTGGATGGACTCCCAGGAGTGGTATACAGCAACCAACACAGCCCTGGATTCGATTTCTCTTGCCGGGGCTGCTGCGGGTTTAAAAAGCGCTGCATTAACATATCGCCTTCTTAACCGTTCATCGTCTGAGAGTTTGCTCTCCTTATTACAAAAAATGAGCCGGGCCGACCGTACGCGATTAACAGAGGAGATTATTCGTATCCGCAATCCCGGCATCTCGAATTCAGGTGTAAAAGCAGCAATGAAGGCAGGCGTGTATCCCAAACGTTATCCGTCAGAAGCGTTGCAGTTGCTCTTACAGCGTGAGTTGCTGAATACCATTTCAAATTCTTCTGCCTTCGTTGGAAGTGCCATCTCAGGAAATATCAGAAATCCACAGAATGTTGCACAAACGGGTAAATACATTTTTGGTTTAATTCAGTCTTTTTCATTTACAGGAAGTTATTGACCCGTCCATGATGAAATACATTAAAGATAGCCTTGCATTAAGTGCTTTGGTTAAAAGTAAAATGGCGACCGATGATCCCAACCAGCTTGAAACATTAAAAGAACAGTTAAAAGAGCGGTTCGGCGTTCCTGTGGGCGTCCATATGACAGGAATTCCTTTGGCAGTGAGCACGTTACTGGCTATTTTTTGCTACGCCATGCTGCAAGTGTCCCTCTGGTTGTTGCTGTTTCGCTGGCTCGGCTTACCCGAATTTAAGGTTATGATGGGAGTATTCATTGCAGCGATTGTGTATTGTCTGGTAGTGATGAGCACGATGTTTCTGACTACACGAGGTTCTTTACCTGGATATAAACTGCATATTTTCGTCATTACGCTGACAGGCATAATGAGCATCATTTATTTCATCTGGACGGGGATTTCGCTTTTATTCGGCCCTGTTGAGAACTACACACCGCAAATAACCTCTTTGCTGGGGCTGGGATGTTTCTTTCTGAACATTATGTGGATGAATTCATCGATTTTTTACCGCTCCATTGCGCTAACGCTACATAATCGGGTCTGGCGTAAGCAGCTCAAAATCGAGGCAAGGCCAATGTCACACCTCAAACGTTGACCACAATAGTCAATTGAGCGGCAGTAGTATGCATTGTAAGCGCTACGGGGTTCTTTAGTCGATTTCAAAGCCCTTACGCGGGCTTATTTTTTGCCTTTCATCCTGTTCTTACCCGCTTTTTCCCTCTCTGGGATACACTCTTTCTATAGCTAAAAAAGGGAGCAACCCGGATGGCAACCTATCCAGACAGTTTATTAATTCTTAACGGCAAGAGTGCAGGCAACGATCTGCTGCGCCAGGCGATTACCGAATTGCGTGAAGACGGAGCATGCATACACGTGCGAGTAACGTTTGAAAAAGGCGATGCGGCGCGCTACATCGACGAGGGCATCAGGTTAGGTGTTCAGACCATCATTTCCGGCGGCGGCGACGGAACGATCAACGAGATCGCCGGTGCGCTCATTGACCTCAACGCCGCAGCTCGCCCGGCGATGGGGATTTTACCGCTCGGTACCGCCAACGATTTTGCCACCAGCGCCGGTATTCCGGAGGATGTAGGAAAAGCGCTACAGCTGGCCATTCTCGGTAAGGCTACCGCCGTCGATATTGCTCAGGTGAATGAAAAAACCTGCTTTATCAATATGGCGACGGGCGGTTTCGGCACCCGCATTACCAGCGAAACGCCGGAAAAACTGAAGGCCGCGCTGGGCGGCGTTTCGTATCTCATCCATGGTCTGATGCGCATGGACACGCTCAGGCCCGACAGCTGTGAGATCCAAGGTGAAAACTTCCACTGGCAGGGCGACGCGCTGGTGATTGGTATCGGCAACGGGCGTCAGGCAGGCGGCGGACAGCAGCTTTGCCCGGAAGCGCTGATTAATGACGGTCAATTACAGCTGCGTATTTTTACCGGCGACGGGCTGCTGCCGGCGCTGTTTACGACGCTGACGCAGCCAGAGGAGAGCCCCAATATCATCGACGGGAAATCCGCGTGGTTTGAAGTGATCGCCCCACACGGCATGACCTTTAACCTCGACGGAGAGCCGCTCAGCGGCGAGCGATTCCGCATCGAAGTTTTGCCCGGCGCGTTGCAGTGCCGGTTGCCGCCGGACTGTCAGCTTTTGCGCTGATGTGTTGCCGGGTGGCGGCCCTCTTCCCGTATGCACTGAACAGTCCCCTCTCCCCGTTGGGGAGAGGGTTAGGGTGAGGGGAAAAGACTTAAGCGATCGTGACCTTACTGTCCAGATAGACGTCCTGAACCGCGTTGATCAGCTTCACGCCGTCGGCCATAGATTTTTTGAACGCCTTACGGCCGAGGATCAGCCCCATGCCGCCCGCGCGTTTGTTAATCACCGCCGTGCGCACCGCATCGGTCAGGTCGGTTTCACCGCCTGCCGCACCGCCGGAGTTAATCAGCCCGGCGCGGCCCATATAGCAGTTCGCCAGCTGGTAGCGCACCAGATCGATCGGGTTGTCGCTGGTCAGCTTGCTGTAGACGCGGTCGTCGGTATAGCCAAAGTTCACCGCTTTATAGCCGCCGTTATTCTCGGCCATTTTCTGCTTCACGATGTCCGCGCCGATGGTCGCCGCAAGGTGGTTTGCCTGACCGGTCAGATCCGCAGACACGTGGTAATCCACACCGTCTTTTTTGAACGAGCCGTTACGCAGATAGGCCCATAGCACGGTTACCATGCCCAGCTCGTGGGCGCGCTCGAACGCCGCGGAGATCTCTTCTATCTGACGACGCGACTGTTCAGAGCCGAAATAGATGGTTGCCCCGACCGCCACCGCACCCATATTGAACGCCTGCTCGACGCTGGCGTAGAGCGTCTGGTCGTATTCGGTTGGGTAGCTCAGGGTTTCGTTGTGGTTCAGCTTAACGAGGAACGGAATGCGGTGGGCATAGCGACGCGACACGGAGGCCAGCACGCCGTAGGTGGAGGCCACGCAGTTACAGCCCGCCTCAATCGCCAGCTCGACGATATTTTTCGGATCAAAATAGAGCGGGTTCGCGGCAAACGATGCCCCCGCAGAGTGTTCAACGCCCTGGTCAACGGGCAGAATAGAGAGGTACCCGGTTCCGCCCAGGCGGCCGGTATTATAAAGCGTCTGCATGTTTCGCAGTACGGCAGGAGGACGGTTATTGTCGACCATGACGCGGTCTACGTAATCATGGCCAGGCAGATAAAGCTGGTCGGCTGGAATGGTCATACAACGATGCTGTAAAAGGCTGTCGGCGTCTTTGCCAAGCAGCTGCGCAATATCAGTCATAGTGATGCTCCCGTATGTCCGACATGATGTCGGAGCGTGTGATCCAAGCCCACGTTTTTGCAGGCAGACTAAGCCTGGTACCGACTTAACCTATTTTCCACCATTTGCAACTTTTTTAAGCACAATCTGCTGGCTCGTTTCATGTACAACATTTTTGTTACACTGATCAAACAATCGCCTTAAAGGTATTTAAAAGGTATTATCACATGGTATGTTACATGCGTACCTCTGACATGCAGGATTAAAAAATGAAAACGAAAGTCCAACTGTCATTCATGATGTTTGTTGAATGGTTTATCTGGGGCGCGTGGTTTGTGCCGCTGTGGCTGTGGCTGAGCAAGAGCGGGTTTACCGCCGGGGAAATTGGCTGGTCCTATGCCTGTACCGCTATTGCCGCGATCCTCTCTCCTATCCTGGTCGGCTCGCTGACCGACCGTTTCTTCGCCGCCCAGAAAGTGCTGGCCGTGCTGATGTTCGCTGGCGCGATTCTGATGTATTTCGCAGCACAGCAAACCCAGTTCAGCACCTTCTTCCCGCTGTTACTGGCCTACTCCCTGACCTATATGCCGACCATCGCGCTGACGAACAGCATCGCTTTTGCGAACGTCGATGACGTGGAGGCTGATTTCCCGCGCATCCGCGTGATGGGCACCATCGGCTGGATTGCCTCCGGCCTGGCGTGCGGCTTCCTGCCGCAGATGATGGGCTATAGCGACATCTCTGACACCAATATCCCGCTGCTGATGACCGCTGCCAGCTCCCTTCTGCTCGGCGTCTTCGCACTTTTCCTGCCGAATACCCCGCCGAAGAGCACCGGCAAGCTGGATATCAAAGTGATGCTGGGGCTGGATGCGCTGATCCTGCTGCGCGATAAAAACTTCCTGGTGTTCTTCTTCTGCTCATTCCTGTTCGCCATGCCGCTGGCTTTCTACTACATCTTTGCCAACGGCTATCTCACCGAAGTGGGGATGAAAAACGCCACCGGCTGGATGACCCTCGGCCAGTTCTCTGAAATCTTCTTCATGCTCGCTCTGCCGTTCTTTACCAAACGCTTTGGTATTAAGAAGGTCTTGCTGCTGGGGCTGATCACCGCCGCCATTCGCTACGGCTTCTTTGTTTACGGCGGCGCCGAACAATACTTCACCTACGCCCTGCTGTTCCTCGGCATTCTGCTGCACGGCGTAAGCTATGACTTCTATTACGTCACCGCGTACATCTACGTGGATAAAAAAGCGCCCGTGCATATGCGCAACGCAGCGCAGGGCTTGATCACGCTGTGCTGTCAGGGCTTTGGTAGCCTGCTGGGTTACCGTCTCGGCGGCGTGATGATGGAAAAAATGTTCGCCTATAAAGAGCCGGTGAATGGGCTGACCTTCAACTGGGCCGGAATGTGGACGTTTGGTGCAATCATGATTGTAGTGATTGCCGTGCTGTTTATGCTGTTTTTCCGCGAATCGGATAAAGAGATCACCGCAATTGAGGTGGTTGATGGCGATACCGCGCTGACACGAGGGGAAGTTAAATGAAACAAGACCGTATTCTCGGTGCTCTTTACGGGCAGGCGTTAGGGGATGCGATGGGGATGCCGTCTGAACTGTGGCCGCGCAAGCGGGTGAAAGCGCACTTCGGCTGGATCGACCGTTTCTTACCCGGCCCGGCTGAGAATAATGCCGCCTGCTACTTTAATCAGGCCGAATTTACGGATGATACGTCGATGGCGCTGTGCCTGGCCGACGCGATTATCGAATGCGACGGGGAAATTAATCCTGACGTTATCGGTAAGCATATTCTGGACTGGGCGCTGGATTTTGACGCGTTCAATAAGAATGTGCTCGGCCCGACCTCCAAAATTGCCCTGAACGCCATCCGTGACGGCAAGCCGGTGAGCGACCTGGAAAATAACGGCGTCACCAACGGGGCGGCGATGCGCGCCTCCCCGCTGGGATGCCTGCTACCGGCCACGCGTCTGGCACATTTTGTTGAACAGGTTGCGTTAGCCTCCAGCCCGACCCATAAATCGGATCTCGCCATCGCCGGTGCGGTGGTGATCGCGTGGGCGGTTTCACGCGCTATCGACGGCGAGCGCTGGCAGAACATCGCCGATGCCCTGCCGGGTATTGCCCGTGCGGCGCAGGAGGCGAACACGACCACTTTCAGCGCATCGCTTTCCGCTCGTATTGAGCTGGCCCTGAAAACCGTGCGCGAAGCCAACGGTACGGAGACCGCCAGCGAGCAGATCTATCAGCTTATTGGCGCGGGCACGAGCACCCTGGAGTCCGTTCCGGCGGCGATTGCGATGGTCGAACTTGCGGGCACCGATCCGAACCGCTGCGCGGTGTTATGCGCTAACCTGGGCGGTGATACGGACACTATCGGCGCGATGGCAACGGCCATCTGTGGCGCGCTGCACGGTGTACAGGCCATTGATCCGGCGCTTAAAAGCGAACTTGATGCCGTAAACCAGCTTGATTTCGGACGCTACTGCGAAAAACTGCTGCACTTCCGGGAGCAAAGGGAGGGCGTATGAGTGCTTTTGCCCGCCGTCTCGAAACCCTTCACGCTACGCGCCCCGTAACGGTGCTCGGCGCGGCGGTCATAGACGTGATTGCCGACGCCTACGCCCTGCCCTGGCGCGGGTGTGATATCGAGCTGAAGCAACAGGGAGTGAATATTGGCGGCTGCGCGCTGAATATCGCCATCGCCCTCAAGCGGCTCGGCATTGCAGCGCAAAACGCGCTTCCCGTTGGCCACGGCGTGTGGGCCGATATTATCCGTAACGCCATGGCGAAGCAGGATCTGCACAGCGCCGTGGAAGCGGAAACGGGCGATAACGGCTGGTGCCTGGCGCTGGTGGAGCCTGACGGTGAACGGACCTTCATGTCGTTTAGCGGCGTGGAGAATCAGTGGCAGCAACGCTGGCTGGATGGGTTGAGCATGCCGGAGAAAAGCCTGATCTATTTGTCCGGCTACCAGTTGGCGTCGCCCAGCGGCGAGCTGCTGACGGCCTGGGTGGAACGTCTTCAGGATGTGACGCTCTTTATCGATTTCGGTCCGCGCATCGCGGATATTCCCGACCCGCTGATGGCGCGGATTATGGCCCGTAAACCGGTTGTCTCGCTCAATCGGCAGGAGGCGGAACTTGCCGCCGAATGGCTTGGCGTGAACGTGGAACAGCTCGGCACTCAGTGGCAGCAACGGTTTGGCGCTGCGCTAATCGTACGCCATGATAAAGACGGGGCGGTCTGGTACGACGGTGACGCTTCCGGACACGTTCCGGCGTTTCCTGCTACCGTCGTCGATACCATCGGCGCCGGTGACAGCCATGCGGGAGGTACCCTTGCCGGGCTGGCTGCGGGATGGTCACTGCCAGAGTCGGTACAGCTTGGCAATGCCGTGGCCGCCTGGGTAGTCAGCCATCGCGGTGGAGACTGCGCCCCAACGCGCGAGGCCCTACTCCTCGCACACAAAGACGTATAGGTCGCTGCGGCAGTAGCTGATGCTGTACTCAATTGGCCGCTGCTGTTGATCGAGCGCGACTTGCTTGATCACCAGCACCGGTATCTTATCGTCCATCTTGATATGTGCCTGAAACTCGTTGTCCGGCATCCGGGCGCTGACGCGGGAACGGGTGCGCTGCGGAAAGATATTCTGGCTGCGGAAGTAATCATAAAGCGAGACGCCAATGTCGTCCGGGTTGGGAATTAATCCTACCGGTACCCAGGACTCCTCTATCGATACCGCATCGTCATCCACGTAACGGATGCGCTTAAGCAAAAACACATCGCTTTCCGGCGCAAGGGAAAGATGGCGGGCGATCTCTTCCGGGCACTTCACGATGCGTTTATTGACCCACAGGGTGTTGGGCGTTTTGCCACGCAGCACCACCTGCTGAGAAAAGCCGCGCGCCTCTTTCAGCGAATATTCAAAGATATTGTTGATTTGCGTCCCGTATCCACGCGCGCGGGTAACGACGCCAGCCTCTTCCAGCGCCTGCATGGCTTTACGCACCGTAATACGCGACACTCCGGCCAGCTGGCTCAGATCGCGCTCGCCGGGCAAAATATTACCGTGCGCGAGCACACCGCTGCGCACCGCGTTCTTAACCGTTTCGGCAAATTTCAGATACAGCGGCGTGTTGTCCGGTGCGGCAATTCGTTCCTTGAGTTGAGCAATTAACCGGGTATGCGCTTGTTCCATCTCTGTTTTTCTCTGGCATGAGTTTCATGCCAGTATACGGCTTACCACCATGCATGAAAATGGTGAACCGGACCAATACCGTGACCCACTTCCAGAGAATCGGCTTTTGCCAGCGCGCCCGAGAGCCAGACCTTCGCCTCCTGCACCGTATCCGCCCATGTGGCGTGACGAGGACGCAGCGCCGCCAGCGCCGCCGAGAGCGTACAGCCCGTGCCGTGAGTGTTTTTGGTCTGGACACGTGGCGCGGTGAAACGTTGCGTGCCATCGTGGGTGAAAAGCCAGTCCGGGCTTTCTGCATCATCAAGATGGCCGCCTTTCATCAGCACCGCGCGACACCCCATCGCCAGCAGCGCATTCCCCTGCTCTTTCATCTCACGTTCGTTTTGCGCGTGTGGCGCATCCAGCAGCGCGGCGGCTTCAGGCAGGTTTGGCGTGATCAGCGCAACCTGCGGCAGCAGCTTTTTACGCAGGGTGTCGACAGCCGAGGCGGAGAGCAGCGGATCGCCGCTTTTGGCCAGCATCACGGTATCAAGCACCACGTTTTTTATCTGGTAGTGTTTGAGACGTTCAGCGACCGCTTCAACAATGTCCGCCTCTGCCAGCATGCCGATCTTGGTGGTGTCGATACGTACGTCGCTGAATACCGAATCCAGCTGCGCGGCGACAAAATCCGGGTCAATGCGATACACCGACTGTACGCCGCGCGTGTTTTGCGCAACCAGCGCGGTGATAACCGAGCACCCGTATGCGCCGAGCGCAGAGAAGGTTTTCAGGTCTGCCTGGATCCCCGCTCCGCCGCTGGGATCGGTACCCGCAATAGTCAGGGCATTAATGCGCGTCATACCTGTTCCTCCAGCGCGTAAAGCGCGTCCAGAAACGCGGAGACAAAGCTGCCGGGCCCCCGGCTTTGAGTCAGGGCAACTGACCCTGCGCGCTTCATAAAGCCGCAGGCTGCCGCCGCGTTATCAAGCCTGTCGCCAGGCAGCGAGCAGCAGGCGGCGACGACCGCCGAGAGCGCACAGCCAGTTCCTGCCACGCGGGTCATCAGCGGGTCGCCGCCCGCGACCGTACGGGTTCGCTGGCCGTCGGTGATGTGATCCACTTCCCCTGTGACGACTACAACGGCGTGGGTCTGGCGGGCAAGCACCTGCGCAGCGGTCAACGCGCTCGCTGCCGTATCGGTGGAATCGACCCCACGTCCGCCCGCACTCATTCCGGCAAGGGCGAGGATTTCGGAGGCGTTGCCACGAATGGCCGCAGGTTTAAGGGATAATATTTGCTGGCAAAAACGGGTGCGGAACGCCAGCGCGCCAACCGCGACGGGGTCCAGAACCCAGGGTGTGCCCGCGGCTACCGCGCTCTCAATAGCCCGACGCATCGACTGGGCGCGCGGCGCGGTGAGCGTGCCAACGTTGACGAGCAGGGCATCGGCAAGCGCGGCAAACTGTTCCGCTTCCTCGGCTTCGATCACCATTGCCGGGGAAGCACCGAGCGCGAGCAGAACGTTGGCGGTGAAGGTCTGCACGACATCGTTGGTCATACAGTGCGTGAGCGGGGAACGGGTTCGGAATTGATGTAAAACGTGTGAGTCGAGCAGGTCAGGCTGCATGGTTTCGCTCCTGCCGTGCGGAAAGAAGCGATGACCGGGTAGGCATCTGACTTCCCTACGCTGGCATTATCCAGATCAGGTGGTACGGGTATTTCTCAAATGTTCAAGCGAACACTACCCCGAGTCAAATTACTTAGAAAACAATCATTTACACACAAACAATTTGTAAGTGTTTAGTGTAACCGGGGCCGTAGGCAGGGTGCAAGATTTTTCGAATTATCACAATATTTATCACAGCAGTTATCACACCTGGAATAGCTAAATCACATAATGAAGCACCTGAAATGTGTTAACCCGCTTGTATATCGCTTAATGATGTTGAGCGTAGGAAAGTAGGCCGCAAAGTTAAAGCATTTGCGACCGTCGAAAGCTAAAGCTTTCTCCATTGCTTCTTCACGTAAGGCAGGAGCGAACACAAAAGACTAAGAGCACCGATAAGGAAAGGCAGAAAGGAATCAATGAGAGCGACGATAGGAAGCATCAGCAATGTTTTCATAAGAGGTAATGAAACGACACGTATCAATACTATAGAGTTTATTACCTGGAACTTTTGTATCTTTATCGAGGCAAATTTTATTATGCGGATCTAACCAATCTTCATACCCTTCAAGTGTTTTGATGTCGTTAGCAAAATTAGCAAAACAACACCAACGAGGGGCAACACTACAACCTTTATAGCTAGGGAAATCTAAGTGATACTTTTCACTATAACAACGTGTAAGCATATGTACCCATAAACTATAGATTCTTGTAAGTTTTCCATTTATCGTAGTTGGTACACCCACCCCTATAAAACCAACCTCACAAACCGAGATTACATAGGGATCTTTTACTTGTCCTGATTTTAAATTTCTTGCTCTAACCTTTGTAATGAAACCTGTATTATCAAATTTGATAGTTACGCTATCTTTGTTTGTATAATCAATGACAGTACAAAACCCACAATTGTTAGTAATGAATACATCACCAATAGTGATAGATGATTTTGGCATAATATTTACTTCCTTGTTTATCAGGCGGTATAAACAAAAACCTCCTAAATGATTAGATGATTCCCCGCCTGGAGATCTTCCTTTCATATTAGGAGGTTTCGTTATTTTATCACTAACGTGATCACAAACATGTTTTGAGAAGCTTAATTCTCGAATAAAAAAAGTTGGCAAATATTCTAATAATAAACACCAACTTAAAAACAATCAGACATTCCGGTTGTCAATAATTGTTTTTTGTCCCTGAAATTACTTATCCATCCATACATAAATAACAGGGAGCTTCGTAAGCGCTTACGATTACTTTGTATAAATATATATGGATGATTAAATAATTTCGCAAGCTGGACGCAAGCTTAACATTCCGATAAGAGGGAAAGCCACAATAAGGTAAAAGGGCATAAGAGAACGATAAGGGAAATAACTAACTCTCTTATATAAATTTATTGTCTTTTGCTTTTCTCTATCGGTGTTTTTGAATTTAATGTTTTGATTTTACTTAC
>OJWM01000086.1_pt1 | contig 27768 bp, 21 predicted proteins | sample 1600481 | NCBI WGS metagenome assembly OJWM01 (sample SAMN04436720, study PRJEB24849) | human gut metagenome | biome: human gut; feature: NICU; material: stool | host: Homo sapiens | place: USA: Saint Louis, MO | collected 2010-10-12 | reverse complement strand
CAATATTGCGAATAAAGCCGCCGTCGATTTTGAGAATGTCGGCGTCCACGCTTTTTAACCGCGCATAGCTGGCGTAGCCGGTGCCAAAATCATCAATGGCGATCCGTATTCCCATTTTTTGCAATTGCCTGAGGGTGGATGCCGCCAGATCCGCATGACCAAAGGCGCTACTTTCGGTCACTTCAAAGATCAGCTGCCATGCTTCAACGGCATATCTGGCTAACAGGCGGCTCACTTCAAGCGGGAACTGCGCCCGGTAGACGGTAGAAGGTGCGAGGTTGATGGCAAAGCGCTGGCCCGGCAAACGCTGGCGGTGCTGTGCCAGGAAACTCAACGTACGCTCCAGTACCCATAAATCGACACGCGACGATAAACCAAACTCCTGTGCTATGGGCAGGAACTGCTCGGGAAAGATCAGCGCCCCGTTATCATCACGCATTCGCAGCAGCACTTCGTGGTAATGATCGCCGCGCAGGCCGCGAACGGGCTGAACTAACAGGCTAAAAGCGTTCTGCTCCAGCGCTGTCTGCAAACGGCTCATCATCTCCACCTTATCTTTCAGGCTACGCTGCAAGTGAACAGCCCCGCGCTGCTGAAGATTTTCCGGGTGATTCGTTGAGAGGGAGAGGTCAGCCACAATGCCCAGTTCCCCCAGCACCAGATAGAGGTGATTGACGGGTGAGCGTACATAGCAGTAGCTCACGCCAACCTGAGGCTGCACCGGCATACCATCCCAGATAAAAACAAACTGCTTAATATGCTCGTCCAGCGTCTCAATGCGCTGTTGATGCGACTCCGCCTCCAGTCGCACCGCCATGTCATATCCGGTGAGGTGATAGACTTGCTCTTTTGGCTGAAGGGTGCCATTTATCCATTGCGCCAGCTGCTGTTTATACTGGATCCGTAGCAGTACGCCGTAATTGCGTCCCAGTACCTCCAGCTCGGGCACGCGCAGTAAACAGAGCGCTGACCACGGATGACTGGCCAGCTCGCGCGACAGCGCCCGCAGGTTGGGCATATGCACCACCGGATCGAGAAAAGCCTGACTGCGGGAGCGAATATTGATGGTCCGCTGACGTGTCGCCAGCATCGACATATACGTCACAACGAAGGAAAAGACCAGATAGCTGGATGAGGTGATCGCCAGCTGAATGCCATAACCCTCCTGCACCGGAATGTAGTGATAAAAAAAGTGAATCGATACCAGCAGGACCGGCGTCCAGATGATTGACATCAGCTTGTAGCCAAAGCGCATCGCCCCCCAGAGCATCACGGGCATCAGCAGTGACAAAGTGTAGTTGGTGCTGAAAATGGAACTGTTTTCATTCATGGGCAGCAGCAGCATGGCCAGCAATCCACCAAGAGCTAAAAACCACACCACAAACTCAACGGCCGTCACCTTTTTGTCTATTTGCGTGCGGAGCTGGGACATCAGTCCCTTGATATAGCGCGGATGACGTATCAGGCGAATCAGCAGGTAGCTTAGCGGCACACCCGTCAGCCCGCTCACCAGCAGCCCCTGATAGTTAATAAGGGTCCGAATATTGAGGGGATTCAATCCTGCAAGGCTCTGGCGGCTCTCATAGACCCCGAGATAAACCGCAAACTGAAATAGCACCAGAAAAAGCGTTGCCGGGCAAAACACCTGCCAGAAGATACGTTGCCCCATCAGGCGTATGTCACCGTAAGCGGTCATATTGCGTCGGGGCGCAAACACGCGGTAACCGCCCCAGCTGAGCACCAGGGGGACGATAAAATGTAGAATGCCGGTCACGGTTTCAAACAGCCCAACGGACGGGTAATAACGTAAAAACAGCGACACCACCACTCCGGGAAGGGCTTCCAGGCCAAAGAACAACATCAGCGTCAGCAGAAAGGAGAGTGGGAGATAATAGAGCGCAACGATACCGTCGCCCAGCTGCGTTAAGGTATTAGCCACACTAAGCACCGGGAGTAACACGACGGGTAATATAAGAGGAAGTGCCCACCAGCGGTCTTTATTTTGCTTCAGGATGTGGTGAATATTCATAGATGCTCGTTTACAACCCTTGCGCTCCAGAGGGTAAATGAAGACAGGCATCCAACCTGACGTACACGATGCCCGGAAAATTCCTGGCAAGCACAGTGGAGGTGGGATTTTAAATATCAACGACGAGATGCCGTTGACCTAAATCAAATTAATTTATCTGAATAAACATTTCTTACGTTTTATTTGAATATTTTTCCTGTAATTATCAATGCGATAAATAAAAGCGTTGTTTTTAATAACATAAATTAATGTAAGCATTGACGGTATTTTACATTTCGCTGAATTGACCCCGACTTGCGGCTGTGCCTTAATAGCCGTATCGCCCAAAAGGGTATACTCAGGAAAAGAAAGTGAGTCAGGCTACGCGTATGCGAAAACGACATCGATTTAACACCCGGATGACCCGCATCATACTGCTCATCAGTTTCCTGTTTTTCTTTGGCCGCTTTGTTTATTCCTCCATTGGCGCCTGGTATCACCATCAGGACAAAATTCAGTCGCAGCAATCAGGTCTTGTAGTGGATTCGCCCGAGCGCTAACGTCCATGTTCACGCTGTAACAGCCGAATAATCACCGTCATCCCTTTGCTGAGGATCTTATCCTGACGCATCACTATCGCCAGTTGCCGGCGCAGAACGGGCGTTAACGATTGAACGCGTAATCCCTCCCGGTCGTCGGCATGCTCCACCGCCATTCGCGGCACAATACTGTAGCCCAGCCCTGCACGTACCATGCGTTTGATGGCCTCAATACTGCCAAGCTGCATAACCGGTGAGACGGCTAGTCCGCGGGCTTCAAACCAGCCGTCAATCAACGTTCGCGTACCGCTGCCCGACTCAAACGCAATGAGCGGCTGAGCGTATAAAGAGTCTGGCGTAAACTGCTCCCCTTCTTCCAGCTGAACCTGCGCGCTAATCCAGACAAACTCTTCCTCCATCGCGTGCATAATCGCCAACGTACGACCGCTCGCCGGTAGCGTGACCAGCCCCATATCCAGCCGATTCTCCTCAATCGCCCTGACGATATCCGGCGTATTTCCCGTCGTCACTCCGATCCGTAACAGGGGATACTCCTCACGAAGCTGCTGCAACAGCGCTGGAAGCAGATGAATACAGGCCGTCGCGCCCGTGCCGAGCGTGATGGTGCCGCTCACTTCCTGATTGAACGCGCTAACCGAACGAATTGTCTCCTCAACCGCCAGTTCAAGACGTTCACCGTGCACCCGTAGCGCCTCACCGGCAGCAGTGGCTTTGATTCCACGCCCCGTACGTTCGATCAGCCGCGTCTGAAGAAACTGCTCTAGCTGGCGTATTTGCAGGCTGACGGCGGGCTGGGAAATACCCATTACATCTGCTGCCGCAGAAAAGCTGCCGCGTTGAACGACCAGACGAAAAGTGGCGAGGTGTCCCAGATTGAGCGTCGTCATGCAAAGTTTCTCTTATACGGTGAATAAGGATACGGCTCTGCCAGCACAATACCGCGCCCTGTATGCTCGGGACAACTGCCTAACGGAATGAAAAATAATGGAAACACCTGCATTCCCTCGCCGTCTTGCGCTCACTGCGGGATGTAATCAGCTCATTAACTGGGGGATCTCCTTTTACATGCCGGGAACCTTTGCTCATGCCATTACAGCAGACCGAAGCTGGTCGTCCCCCGAAATCTATCTCGGCCTGACGCTGGCCATGCTGGTTATGGCTATTGTCTCGCCGTTTGTCGCTCCTCTGCTGGCGCGTTTTGGTGGACAAAGGGTGGTAATGAGCGGGACCTTGCTGATCGCCGTAAGCTGTCTGTCAATGGCCTTTACGCCCACACTTTCAGGCTGGTATGGCGCCTGGTTGCTGACCGGCATCGGGATGCGCCTGTCGCTGTATGATGCGCTTTTCTCTGCTCTTGTGAACCTATACGGACCGCAGGCACGCAGGACAATCTCTCGTGTCACCCTGGCGGGCGGGCTGGCGTCCGCTGTCTTTTGGCCGCTGGGAGACGCCTTACTGAACGTGATGGGTTGGCAGGATGCGCTGAAGATCTACGCCCTGTTCGGTCTGCTCAGTGCCCTGCTTCTTCGGCGCTTCCCGCGCCAGCGCTTTACGGTCAAGCCCAAAGCATGTACGCAGGTCTCCCCTCATGACAGGCGTAACGGCTGGCTTTATGCAACCTTCATTGCTCTCATCACCTTCGTCTCTAACGGCACCTCTACCCACCTTCCCGAATTTATCGCCAGCTTCGGCCTGCCGGTCGCCGTCGGCATGCTGTGGGGAATGGGGCAGACCGGTGCGCGCCTTATGGAGGTGCTGGCAGGGGCGCGCATCACTCCGCTAAAACTGACGCTTTTCACTGCGCTCGCCATGCCGCTTTGTTTTCTCATCGGACTGAGCAGCGACATGCTGGCCTGGTGTGCCGCCGGATTTGTGTTCGGCTTTGGTGCCATTAACGGGCTGGTGACTATCGTCAAAGCGACGCTACCCCTGGAACTGTTTAGTACAGAGCGCTATGCCAGCCGCACCGGGCTGCTGCTTATTCCAGGCCAACTGATGGCAGCCGCCTCTCCGTTTGCGTATGCGTGGCTGAATAAGTCGCTGGGTATAACAGGCGGAATGTGGGTTTCCGCAGGACTGACGCTGGTCATTGCGGGGTTCGCAGTGGCGCTCGTGCGCAGCCCAGGCAAACAAACTGTATCGCACTGTATCCCGAGCGCTACGCTGACAAACCGGTACAAAACGCCCGCAAAAGCAAACATCCCCGATACATAAAAATGGTCTTCTGTGTCCCTCGCCATAATAAACTGATGAGGAGAGACACCGATGATTCGTCGATATTTCCTGCTTCCTGTATTTGCGCTGACGTCCTTTGCTGGCGCACTGGCCGCACCGTTGGATGGCCTGAGCGCCGCTGATGTTAATGGCCCGGCCGCCCTAGCGCCGCAGGAAAAACCCCAGCCGCCAGCAAAACTGATCGTCGACCCACCGCTGGCGGGACCGCTGAGTAAAGGTGCGGTCTTTATTCAGTACCGCGTCGAAAACCTGCGCATTGAACCTGTATTTGGACCCGACGCGCTGAAAGTCACTCCGCGTATCGGCCATATTCACGTAGTGGTGGATGACGCGCCCTGGCACTGGGCTGATACCAGCGGCGAGCCGGTGAGCCTGGTCGGGCTGCCCGCCGGGAAACACAAGGTAACCATCATCGTTGCCGACCCGACGCATAAGCCCATCGACCATAAAACCGTTGAATTCACCGTACCGCCCCACGCGGCGGTTCACCATTTTTAAGGACGCTTAAGATGAAAGCACTGTATGTAGTGACAGCGGGCCTGCTGGCGCTTTCCGCCAGCCCTTAGCGGAGAGTAAAACCAGCGTCGTTACGTGGCGGCGTTCGCGCCGGACGCCGGCCAGTCGACGGCGGATCTGGCAGGAAGCTTCCCGGCGCAGGAGCGCGCGATGGCGAAGGCGATCCGCGCAAAAACCACCGAGGTGGCGGCCAGCAACGTGTCGATGGTGAGCCAGCCGGAGGCCATCGCCCGTACGATTAAGCAGGCGGTCAGGAGCAATTGACGACCGCGGCAGCTCATTCGACTTTCTGCACTTCCGTATCCCCATGCAGCAGCGCAGTGCCGTCCTGCGCCGCTGGCGCCATAAAGGCAACCGGCTTGCCCGTTCGCCTGTCGACCAGCAGCGAGTGGCGCTCGCCCTGCGAAAACAGATGCTGTTCTCCCCACTGACGCAGCGCCACGACCACGGGGAAAAGACTCTCACCTTTATCGGTCAGCACATATTCCTGATACGCCGTGCCGTCTGATGCCCCCTGTAACGTCAGGATGTCCGCATCTACCAGCTTGCGAAGCCGGTCAGAAAGGATGTTGCGCGCCACCCCGAGGCTTCGCTGAAAATCCCCGAAGCGCGTCATGCCGTCAAAGGCATTACGCACGATAAGCAGCGACCAGCGATCCCCGATCGCCTCGACGCTGCGTGCAACGGGACAATATTCCTCTTTAACCATCTTTTGGGACATCTCGTCTTTTCCTCGCAAAGTCCAGATCGCAACTGGTTGCATTTTAAAACCACATAGCCTAGCATTCAACCAGTTTCATTTTAAAACCAGATTGATTCAGGCGAGGAACAGTAAATATGTCACTGACATTGGCCCCTCTTTCAGCCGTCATGCCGCGCGGCATGGTCTGGCTGTTCGCCATCGCCAGCGGTTTAAGCGTGGCAAACGTCTATTACGCACAGCCCCTGCTTGATGCGCTGGCGAGCGACTTCGGTATCAGCCATGCGGCGGTGGGTGGCGTGGTGACCGCGACGCAGATTGGCTGCGCGCTAGCCCTGCTTTTTGTCGTTCCCCTGGGCGATAAAGTGGATCGCCGACGCTTGATGGCACTTCAACTTGTTGCTCTGGTGGTCGCTCTGGCCTCGGTCGGTCTGGCGCAAAACACCTCAGCACTATTGGCCGGTATGCTTGCGACCGGCATGCTGGGTACGGCAATGACGCAAGGGCTGATCGCCTACGCCGCCAGCGCGGCGTCTCCGCATGAGCAAGGCCGCGTTGTCGGCGCGGCACAGGGCGGCGTGTTCATGGGGCTGCTGCTCGCGCGCGTCTTTGCTGGCGGCATTAGCGATATCGCGGGCTGGCGCGGCGTCTACCTGTGTGCCGCCGCGCTGATGCTCATCATTGCGTTACCGCTGTGGTGGAGGCTCCCCATCCTGCCAGCCGTCACTGCCACGATGAGCTACCCGCGCCTTATAGGTTCGATGCTGACGCTGTTGAGACAGGAAAAGGTGCTGCAGATACGCGGCGTGCTGGCGCTGCTGATGTTTGCATCGTTCAACATTTTCTGGAGCGCGCTGGTGCTGCCGCTGAGCGCCCCGCCCTTTAGCTTCTCGCATACGGCGATTGGCGCTTTTGGACTCGCAGGCGCAGTGGGGGCGCTGGCGGCTGGCCGGGCAGGACGCTGGGCAGATCGGGGCTATGCCCAACGCACCAGCGCGGCGGCGCTAGTGATTTTGCTGTTGGCATGGTGGCCATTGTCGCTGATGGACCGTTCACTCGGGATCCTGCTTATCGGCATCATCCTGCTCGATTTGGGGGGACAGGCGCTGCACGTCACCAGTCAAAGCATGATTTTTCGCACCCGCCCCGAGGCGCACAGCCGGCTGGTCGGGCTTTATATGCTGTTTTATGCCGTCGGTAGCGGGCTCGGGGCGCTCGGCACGACGATGATGTATGCCTTTGCCGGCTGGCCGGGCGTCTGCCTGCTTGGTGCCTCGGTCAGCCTGCTGGCGCTGATGTTCTGGTGGCTAACCCGCGCTAGCCACCCCTCTCTGCAGGATAATCGCGATTAATCCACGCGTGATCATCTTCCCAGGTGAACATCCATTTGCGCACCGGCCCGGCCATCACGTTGAGGTAATAGCTGTCATACCCGGCCATCGTCGCAACCGGGTGGTAGCCCTTCGGCACCATGACCACGTCACGGTTATAGACCGCCATACACTCATCCAGCGTTCTGTCGTCAGTGTAAACGCGCTGCATGCAGAACCCCTGTTCCGGGTTGAGGCGATGGTAATAGGTCTCCTCCAGATACGTCTCCTGGGGCGGGTTATCCGTGTCGTGCTTGTGGCTCGGGTACGAGCTGGTGCAGCCTTCGTTGGTCCAGACCTCCACCACCAGCAGGCTGTCGGCGGACTTATCTTCCGGCAGAATGTTATGCACGTAGCGCTGGTTGTGGCCCTTGCCGCGCGCCTCACCGTCGATATCCTGCGGAGCAATCAGCCGCGTAGGGTACGTGCCTTTGCCGGGAGCGGCGCAGACCGCCAGCTCGAGCTTCGTCAGCGCCTTCACATGCACCACCTCCTGCGGGGTGACGTAAACCGCCCACGGCTTGATGCGCTCGAACGGGCTCATCCGCTCCCCGATGTCGTTAAACCGTGCGGATGGCGTGCTGATGGAGGCGCGCCCGGCCACCAGCACCAGACAGCGCTCTTCGCTGACCGCGGGCAGCGTCAGTTGCTGCCCCTCCTGAAGTTCATAGGCCTCAAAGCCAACATATCCCCACCCCGCGCTTTGGGGCGTCACGGACTGGGTGCGGCCCTCAGCGTTCGGCTGTTGCCAGCGTGATAGCAGACGTGACATGTCATATCCTCAGATAAGCCCGGCGTCATGCGCCAGGCAGCTTAGGTTGTTATACCCCAGACGGGCGTAGGTCAGCGGATGGGCAATCGCCGGATCCTGCTCGGCCTCCACCACCAGCCAGCCGTGATAGTCCTGCGCCTTCAGCAGCCGCATAATCGGCGGATAATCCACGCAGCCGTCGCCTGGCACGGTAAACACGCCGCTCAGCACCGCGTCGAGGAAGCTGGTTTTGCGGTTTTTGACGTCCGCCAGCACGTCGGCGCGCACGTCTTTGCAGTGGACGTGGTTGATGCGCGATGCCCAGCGCTGCGCCACCGCCAGCGGATCGGCCCCGGCAAAGGTCAGATGCCCGGTATCCAGCAGCAGTCCCACCTCTTCGCCGGTGTGGATCATCAGGTTGTCCACGTCGTCGGCGGACTCAATCACCGTGCCCATATGGTGATGGTAGGCAATCTGCACCCCCTGCTGCTGCGTATAGCGCGCAAATTCGGTGAGCTTCTCGCCGTACTCCTTCCAGCGATCCTTGGGGAAGCGCGGGCGCAGGTGCACCGGCGTCTGCTGCTCGCCGTGAATGCAGCCGCTCACCTCCGCAAAGACCAGCACCTTTGCCCCCAGCTCGCGCAGCAGCGTCAGGTGTGGCTGCACGGCAGCAATCTCCTCCTCCACGCTGCGCTCCAGCAGGTGGCCGGAGTACCAGCCGGAGACCAACTGCAGGTCGTGGCGCTGTAGAATGGGGCCAAGCAGGCGCGCTTCGCGCGGGAACTTATTGCCCAGCTCGAAGCCGGCAAAACCGGCCTCTTTGCCTTCGCTCAGGCAGGTCTCCAGCGGCGTCTCCGCGCCGAGCGAAGGCAGATCGTCGTTCGTCCACGTCAGCGGGTTGATGCCCAGTTGTACACTCATTGTCGTCTCCATTATGCGTGCCCGCGCTCGCGCCACCAGGCGATAAGCTGCAGGTAGTTGTCCCGGATGCGCGCCACCAGCTGCGCATCGTCGATATCGTGCTTCAGCCATGTGCGGGAAGCATCGCCGAACAGCGTGCGCCCCACGGCAAACCCCTTCACCAGATCGTGCCCCGCCGCCGCGTTAAACCCGGCGCGCAGCTGTTCGGCCGGCGCGTCCAGCCCGAGGATCACCACTCCGCGGCAGTGCGGGTCCCGGCGTTCGATAATTTCGCCGAGCGACATCCATCCATCGGCCGAGAGCGGCGGCAGCTTCCACCAGTCCGGATAAATGCCCAGGTTGTAGAAGCGGGAGATGGCGCGCAGGTAGAGCTCGTCGCTGCGCGGCATGGTCGCGGGCAGGATCACCTCCAGCAGCAGCTCGTGCCCGGACCGGCAGCAGGCGTGGTACACCTCGGCGATTTTTTGCTCCTGCTCCAGGCGCAGGCCGTGGGCATCTTCCGGATGGAAAAAGACCAGGCACTTCACCACGTGCTCCTGCGGCCAGCTGATAAGCTGGGTGCCGATATTGCCGTGCTCCATTTCCAGCGGCCGCGAGCCCGGCAGCTCAATGGGCCGCCCGATCCACCACCCTTCGCCGGTAATGGCGTTGAGCGCGTCCTGACCAAAAGTGCCGTCGCACAGCAGACCGGCTTTGCCCTCCAGCCCGGCGCGGCTCGCCGCCTCGCGGCTGGCCTGCAGGATCAGCTGCTTCAGGGTCGGAATGCGCCCGAGCGACGCGCCGCACTGTATAGCCATATCCTCAAGCTGGCTGCGATGGTCGAACGCCATCACGCACAGCTCCGGCCACTCGCGGCGGCGGGTGGTGACCCGGTGGAGATGGTTGAGACGCGGGTCGAGATCCGGGCGCGGCACATTCACGGCGCGGGATAGATAGTCATCCAGCTCGATTTTGCTCGGCATCGCCGGGGCGCAGCCGTGGCGCGAGACCACCAGCGCGCCGCAGGCGTTGGCGTAGCGGCACGCCTGCTCCCAGCCCTCATCGTTCAGGTAGCCGCGCAGCAGGCCGGACATAAACGCGTCCCCCGCGCCGAGGACGTTGAGCACCTCCACGCGCACACCGGTCACCGTCAGGCCGTCGTCCAGCCGTGGCGGAATGGTGCCGGTATAGACCGAGCAGCCGAGCGCGCCGCGCTTGTAGACCAGCGTGGCCTGACTCACGTCGCGCACCCGTTCCAGCGCCTGTAAGGTATCCGTGCTGCCGCCCGCAATATGGAACTCTTCCTCGGTGCCGACAATGACGTCGAAGTGGTGTAGCACCTCCTGCAGCTCGCGGGTGACCTGATCGGCGGCAATAAAGCGCGTTTCGCCGTCGCCCAGGGAGGTCAGCCCCCACAGCACCGGGCGGTAATCGATGTCCAGCACCGTGCGCACGCCGTGACGGCGGGCATAGCCCAGCGCCGTCAGCACCGCCTCGCGGGTCTGAGGGTGAGAAAGGTGAGTCCCGGTGATGGCAAGACACCGTGCGGAGGCAATGTAGCTTTCGTCCACATCGCTGGCGGTAATCGCCATATCCGCACAGTTATCGCGGTAAAAAATCAGAGGAAAGGTGTCCCGGTCTTTAATACCGAGCAGCACCAGCGCCGTGAGGCGTTCTTTATCGGTAATCAGATGGCTGGTGTCGCAGCCCACATGGCTTAACTCTTCCCGCAGGAAGCGGCCCATATGTTCATCACCCACGCGCGCCAGCATCGAGGAGCGCAAGCCCTGACGTGCGGTACCATACGCCACGTTGCCGGACGAGCCGCCGACGTATTTGGCGAAGCTCGACGCATCCTCCAGACGGGCGCCAATCTGCTGGCTGTAGAGATCTACCGCCACGCGGCCCATGCATATCACATCAAACTGCTTTTCCACGTTGATACCTCTTCAGACAATGTCGTTCACGTTCAGCCAGCGGCCCTGCCGGTGCGAGAGTGCGATGGCGTCCAGCACGCGCGAAACCCTCCAGCCCTCTTCGAAGTCCGGCCACATCGGGGCGTCGGCGGCAATGCCGTCCACCAGATCACGCACCTCCACCGTTTTTTGATCGTTAAAGCCGATCCCGTGGCCCGCGCCCATGCAGAACGCGGCGTAGTCCGGGTGTGACGGGCCAACGAGCAGCGTGCGGAACCCCTGACGGTTGACCGGATCGTCATGCAGATAGAGCTTCAGCTCCGCCATGCGCTCCTGGGTGAAGCTGATGGCGCCTTTCGTCCCGGTGATGACGTACGACAGCCCCATCTTGCGGCCGCAGGCGACGCGGGAGGTTTCAATGACGCCCTGCGCCCCGCCCGCGAAGCGCACCATCGCGTGGGCCTGATCCTCGTTTTCGACGGCGATCATCTCCGACGATCCGGCCTTGGCCGGGCGCGCCGGGACCACGATCTTCAGGTCGCCGCAGACCTGCTCGATATTTCCCACTAGGTACTGGGCCATATTGACGATATGCGCCGCGAGGTCGCCCAGCGCGCCCAGCCCGGCGGTCTCTTTAAAGCAGTGCCAGTGAATGGGCGACAGCGGGTCGGCCATATAGTCTTCGTTGTGAGTGCCGTAAAAGTGGATCACCTCGCCAATCTCGCCGCGGGCGATAATCTCCTTCGCCAGCTGCGCCGTCGGGTTCTTCATGTAGTTGAACCCCACCAGGGTTTTCACCCCGGCCCGCCTTGCGGCGTCGACCATCTCGCGCGCGTCGTGGGCGTTCAGCGCCAGCGGCTTCTCCGAGTAAACGTGCTTGCCGTGGCGGATCGCCTCCAGCGCCATCTCTTTATGCAGGTGGTTAGGTGAACAAATATCCACCACATCAATGGCCGGGTCGGCCACCAGCGCCCGCCAGTCTCCGGTGGAGCGGTTGAAGCCAAATGCCTGCGCGCGCTCTGCCGCCAGCTCCGGCGTGACTTCCGCCACCATCTCGCGCACCAGCCTGCCGCGCAGGTTGAACACCGTCGGGGCTTGGGCATAGGCGATAGCGTGCGCCTTGCCGATATACCCGGTGCCGATTAATCCAATACGTACCTCTTTCATCACGATCCTCACAGTGCGCCGCGACGGCTCTTGGCGTAGGTGTCAAACGCCACCGCCAGAACAATAATTAATCCGGTGATAATCTGCTGGTAGTAGGCCGAGACGTTCATCAGCACCAGACCGTTAATCAGAATACCCATGATGATGGAGCCGATAATGGTGCCGCCGATGCGTCCGTAGCCGCCCATCAGCGAGGTGCCGCCAATTACCACCGAGGCGATGACGCGCAGCTCAAAGGAGATCCCTGCCACCGCCTCGGCGCTTCCCAGACGCGCGCTGAGGATGAAGCCCGCCAGCCCCGCCAGGCAGCCAATCAGCACGTAGACGCTGACCAGCACCCGCTTCACGTTCACACCCGCCAGACGCGCCGCCTCCGGGTTGCCGCCGATGGCGTAGACGAAGCGGCCCCAGCGGGTTTTGTGCAGCGCCAGATAGCCGCCGACGGCGACGATGGCGAAGATCCAGATCGGAATGGAGATGCCGAGCAGCTCCCCGCGTCCCCACCAGCGGTAGCCCTGATCGAAACCAGCGATCGGCGCGCCGTCGTTAATCACCAGCGTCAGGCCGCGCCAGATGGTCATCCCCCCGAGAGTGACGATGAACGGCGGCAGGCGCAGGCGGGTGACGCCCAGACCGTGCAGAAAGCCAATCGCCGTGCCCATGGCCAGGCAAATCCCCAGCCCAATCAGCCAGCTCATGCCGCCCCAGGCGTTCGGGTCAACGGTGGTAAAGTTGTCGCCTTTGATCACGTACGCCGCGGTCATGGAGCACACCGCCAGAATGGAGCCGACGGAGAGGTCGATCCCGGCGGTCAGGATGACGAAGGTCATCCCCACGGCCATGATCCCGTAGATGGACACCTCGGTCAGGATGTTGAAAATATTGCGTTCAGAGAAAAAGTTGCTGTTCTGCGACTGGAAGAAGATCAGCAGCAGGATCATGAAAATCAGCACCCCGAAGCGCTCGAAGAAGGCGATGGGATCGATGCGTCCGGCGCGTTTGACCGGGGCCTGCGTTTTAGAAATCATCTGCGTCATGAGTAACTCCGTTATGCCGCGTTCAGGGCGTTGTGGTTGATGGCCATCATCGTCATCAGCCGTTCTTCGTTAGCGTCGTCGCCGTGGATCTCGCCGGTCACCCGGCCTTCGCTGAGGGTGATGATCCGGTCGGACACCGCCATCACTTCAGGCAGATCGGAGGAGATCACGATCACCGCCACGCCCTTTTTCGCCATGTCAAACAGCACCTGGTGCACTTCTGATTTTGTCCCCACGTCGATGCCGCGCGTCGGCTCGTCGACGATCAGCACCCGAGGATTGAGCGCCATGCAGCGCGCGAGGATCACTTTTTGCTGGTTACCGCCGGAAAGCTTGCGCACCTCCTGCTCGCTGTTGACCATTTTGATCTGCAGCGCCTGGCGGTAGGACTCAATCAGGTCGTCCTCTTTGCGGGTGTTCACGAACCAGCGCCACTGCAGCAGAGACGAAAGGCAGGAGAGCGACAGGTTGTCGCGAATCGACAGCCCCAGCACCGCTCCCTCTTTTTTGCGATCTTCCGGAACCAACGCCACGCCCTGGTCGAGGGCAAACAGCGGATCGCGCGGCCGGTACGGCACGCCGTCCAGCTCAAAGCTGCCCGAGGTAAACGCGTCTGCGCCAAACAGGCAGCGCGCCACCTCGGTGCGTCCCGCGCCCACCAGCCCGGCAATGCCCAGAACTTCCCCGGCGTGGACGTGGAAGCTGATGTCGTGCAGGGCAATACCGTGCGGATCCAGCGGCGGCTTTTCGCGGCTCAGCCCCTTCACGGCCAGGCGGACGGGTTTGTCTTCGTGATGGGTTTCGCTGGCGGGGCGGCGGTTAAAGGCCACGTCGCGCCCGACCATCAGGCGGATCAACTGCTCGACGTTGGTCTCCGCCACCGCGCCGGTGCCGGTGAATCGGCCGTCCTGGAAAACGGTGAAGCGATCGCAGAGCTGGAAAACTTCGTGCAGACGGTGGGTAACGTAAATTATGCTCACGCCGCGGTTTTTAAGCTCCCGCACCACGCGGTGCAGGCTTTCCACCTCGCTGTCGCTCAGCGCGGCGGACGGTTCGTCCATAATGATTAACCGGGCGTTGAGGGTCAGCGCCCGGGCGATCTCCACCATCTGCTGCTGGGCGACGCTCAGACGGGCGACAGGCGTGATTGGCGCAACGTTCAGCTGCAGGTAATCGAGAATGACCTGCGCCTCCTGGTTGACCGCCTTTTCGTCGACGATCAGGTTACGTTTACGCGGCTCGCGCCCGAGAAACATGTTTTCCGCGACGGTCATGTTAGGCAGCAGGTTGAATTCCTGATAGATGGTGATAATGCCCTTGTTCTGCCGTTCCACCGGGGAGTCGTCAACCGGCAGCGTTTCGCCGTTGAACCAGATCTCCCCGCGCGTTTGCGGCTGCGCACCCGCGAGCGCCTTCAGCAGCGTGGATTTTCCCGCCCCGTTTTCCCCCAGCAGGGCGTGTATCTCTCCCGGGCCGACGGTCAGCTGAGCGCTGCTCAGCGCCCAGACGCCGGAAAAGCTTTTCGCCAGGTCGGTCACTTTCAGTAAGGGTTGCGACATCGGTCTGCTCCTCCTTCAGAGTGCGCCGCCGCTCGCGCGGCGGCTGCGGATAGATCAGTTACCGGCCTCGCCGATGCGCTCAGCCTGCTGCAGGTTCTCTTTGGTGATAAGCGTTGGCGGGTAGTCCGCGCCGGTGATGGCTTTCTTCTCGCGCACGCTGGCCACCAGTTGGCTCATCGCCGTCTGCACCGCAAAGCCCGGACGCTGATCGGCGGTCACCGCCAGCCAGCCGTCGCGCACGCGGGCCAGCGCTTCCGGCACCGCATCGAAGCCGGTCACGAGGATCTCGCCCGGCTTCACGCCCTGGCTCTGCAGGGCTTCAATCGCCCCCAGCGCCATATCGTCGTTGGCGGAGAGGATCACCTGCGGGCGTTTCGGCAGAGAGGGCAGGACGCTTTCAACGATGCGCATCCCTTCTGAACGCATCCAGTTGCCGGTCTGATCGGCGACGATCTTGTACTTATCCCCGCCCGCCTTCAGGCTGTCGCGGATCCCTTTGGTGCGTTCAATATTGGAGGAGGAGCCCGGCTGGCCGGTCAGCAGAATGATCTCCGCGCCTTCGGGGAATTTGGTTTTGACGAAGTCGCCAATCGCCTGGCCGCCCTTGTAGTTGTTGGCACCAAAGTGCGGCACCTTCTTCTGGCTGTCGACGGAGCGGTCAAGGGTGACGACCGGGAGCTTCGCCTCCTGAATTTCATCCACCGCGCTGGAGACCGCGTTCACGTCGTTCGGGGAGACGATAAAGCCCTGCGCCCCGCGGGTGATGGCGTTTTCCAGATCAGCCACCTGTTTCGGTGAACTGCCCTGCCCGTCCAGCACCTGAAGCTGCACACCCATCTCTTTTGCGGCCTTCACCGCCGTGCGCTGCATGTGCACTTCAAACGGCATGGCCAGATTTGGCGTACTGAAAACAATTTGCTCGTTTTCGGCGAGTGCGGCCCCGGACGTCATGGCGATGAGGGCGGCTACGATCAGTTTTTTCATTATTATGTCTCTCTGTTTAGGGTCGTTGTGTTTAGAGGACGATCTCGCGCTGGCTGCGCAGCGACTCCAGCGCTTTATCCGCAAGGTACAGCGCACGTTCACCATCATCGCCGCTGCAGTCAGGCACCACTTCGCCGCGCAGAACCGCAACAAAGTGTTCCCATTCCGCGGCGTAAGCGGATTTGTAGCGCTGCAGGAAGAAGTGTTCCGGCAGCGCGCTGGTGCAGCCCTGTTTGCCGTAGTGCTGCACCTGGTTTTCCAGAATATTGCCCGCGCAGAGCAGCCCTTCTGAGCCGTGCAGCTCCAGGCGCTGGTCGTAGCCGTAAGATGAGCGGCGGCTGTTGACGATGGTCGCCATCGTGCCGGAGGCATATTTCAGAACGATAAACGCGGTGTCGATATCCCCCGCCTCGCCAATCGCCGGATCCACCAGGTTGCTGCCCTGGGCATACACCGACTCCGGCTCTTCGCCCATGATGAAGCGCGCCATGTCAAAGTCGTGGATGGTCATGTCGCGGAACATGCCGCCGGAGACGCGCACGTACTCCGCAGGCGGCGGAGACGGATCGCGGGAAATAATCAGCAGCGATTCCGGTTTGCCGATGCGCCCGGCCTGGGCCTCGGTTTTCACGCGGCGGAACTGCGGGTCGAAGCGGCGGTTAAAGCCGATGAACAGCGGCACGTCGTGCTCTTTGACCACCTTCAGGCAGTCGCGCACGCGGGCGAGGTCGAGGTGTACCGGCTTTTCACAGAAGATGGCCTTGCCGTGGCGGGCGGCCATTTCAATCAGATCCGCGTGGGTATCGGTGGCCGAGGCGATCAGCACGGCGTGAACCTCAGGGTCGGTCATCGCCTCAATGAGGCTCTGCTGGCGGGCCTGATACTGCGTGGCGAGGCGGGTGGCAAATTCCTGATTCGGGTCAACCACGGACCAGAGCGTGGTTGCACCGTGGCTGGCGATGTTAGCTGCATGTACCTGGCCAATTCGGCCAGCGCCCAGTAAAGCAATGTTAAACATAACGGCTCCCGGTGTTGGTGAATGCTGTGAACTAACGACTCTATAAATAAAACATTTATTTCATTTTTATAAATAGTGAAAATTATGTTTTTGAGTGCGGGTTAACACTTTTGAGATGTATGAGATAATTTTTGTTATCAATCTCACAACATGAAAGGGATGACACCTCCCCCTCACCCCGGCCCTCTCCCCAAAGGGGCGAGGGAGAAAAGACAGCCCCGAGCCGTCTCCTCTCCAAGTGGGCGAGGGAGAAAAGGCCGCACCGAACCATCCCCTCTCCCATTTGGGGAGAGGGTTAGGGTGAGGTAAAATGAAATGAAAATTTCGTTACGGCAGGAAAACTCAATACTGACGGGCTTTTTTCACCTGCGCCTGGGTTTGCTCCGCGGCCTCACGCACAGCAGAAGACTCGGCCACCTGCGCGTCACCGGTTCGCCACCAGGAGGCGTAGTCGTGGGTCATGGTCTTCGGCAGCACCTTGATGTCCAGCAGCGTCGGGCCCGGATGGGCGCGGGACGCCGCAAGCGCCGCCAGCAGGCTTTGCTCATCGTTCACCCGCCACGCGCGGCAGCCGTAGCTTTCCGCGTTTTGCGCGAAATCGACCTTCACCAGCGGCCCGTCGAGCCGTCCGGTTTCCGGGTTACGGTGGCGGTTTTCCGTACCGAAGCTCCCCATGCCGTGTCCCATCTGCAGGTTGTTAATGCAGCCGAAGCTGGCGTTATCAAACAGCAGAACGGTGACCTTAACGCCCTCCTGCACCGCGGTTTGCAGCTCGGAGTGCAGCATCATGTAGGAGCCATCCCCCACCATGGCGTATACCGGCTGTTCGGGGCTCGCAAGCTTCGCGCCAATCGCTGCCGCTATCTCGTAGCCCATGCAGGAGTAGCCGTACTCAAGGTGATAGGTGTCGGGCGTTTTGACCTGCCAGAGGCGCTGCAAATCCCCCGGCAGCGAACCGGCCGCGCCCACCACAACGGCGTTATCTTCCACGTGCTGGTTGATCAGCCCCAGCACCCGCGTCTGGGTCAGCCTGGTGTTGAGCGTCTCGCCGTATTCCACCAGCTGCGCGTCCAGGTGCCCCGCCACCTCAGGCGCATCTGCCGGATGCCACTGGCGATCCCACAGGCGGCGGCACTCGTCGCGCCAGGCGGATTTCGCCTCAGCAATCTCCTCTCCCCAGCCGCTGCGGTAATCCTTCAGCGCATGGGTCAGGGCCTGCAGCCCGGTTTGGGCATCGGCTACCAGCGCGGTGGCGTCGAGCTTCAGGGCGTCAAATTCGGCCACGTTCAGCAGCAGAAATTCGACGTCAGGATGGGAAAAGAGCGCCTTGGAGCCGGTGGTAAAGTCCGTGAGGCGCGTACCGACGCCAATCACCAGGTCCGCCTGCGACGCAAGCCGGTTGGCGGCCATTCCGCCCGTCACCCCGACGCCGCCCAGGTTAAGTGGGTGGTCACTTACCAGCGCCCCCTTTCCGGCCTGGGTTTCGGCGAACGGCAGTTGCAGCGTCTCGACAAATTCGCGAAACGCCGCATGCGCGCCGGAGTAGCGCACGCCGCCGCCGCACACCACCAGCGGACGTTGCTTGCGGGCAATTAACGCCCGCGCCTGCGCCAGACGATGCGGATCGGGCGGTCGACGCTCAACGTGGTGCACGCGGCGCGCGAAGAAGCTCAAGGGATAATCCCAGGCTTCCCCCTGCACGTCCTGCGGCAGGCAAATTGTCACCGTCCCCGTATTTGCGGGGTCAGTAAGCGTTCGCATCGCATTTAGCATGGCGCTCATCAACTGCTCGGGGCGGTTGATGCGGTCCCAGTAGCGTGAGACCGGACGGAAGCAGTCGTTGGTGCTGATGCTGAGATCGTGATACTGCTCGATCTGCTGCAACACCGGGTCCGGCTGGCGGCTGGCGTAGATATCCCCCGGCAGCAGCAGCAGGGGGATTCGGTTCGCCGTAGCGGTTGCCGCGGCGGTCACCATATTCGCGGCGCCCGGCCCGACGGAGGAGGTGACGGCAAAAATGCGCTGACGGCGGTGCTGTTTGGCGAACCCCGTCGCCATATGGGCGATGCCCTGCTCGTTGCAGCCCTGCATTACCTGCAGATGGCCCGGATCCTGCTCCAGCGCCTGGCCGATACCCAGCACGTTACCGTGTCCGAAGATAGTGGCCACACCCTCCACGAAGGGCGTTTCGTTGCCGTCAACGCTGACGTACTGTTGATTAAGGAAGCGGACCAGCGCCTGGGCCATGGTCATACGTTCGGTTTGCATAACACCTCCTGTCAGCCCAGCGTCGGCATGGAAAACGCGGCGCCTGTCTCCTGCTGCATTTCCGGCCAGCGCGCGGTGATGGTTTTCATACGGGTGTAGAAGCGTACGCCGTCGTTGCCGTGGACGTTGAGCGCGCCAAAGATGGAACGCTTCCAGCCGCCGAAGCTGTGGAACGCCATCGGCACCGGGATCGGCACGTTGACGCCCACCATGCCCGCCTGCACCTCTTCGCAGAAGCGGCGCGCGCAACCGCCGTCGCGGGTGAAAATGGCCGAGCCATTACCATATTCATGGCGGTTAATCAGATCCACCGCGCTGGCGTAATCTGCTACGCGCACCACAGAAAGCACCGGGCCAAAAATTTCTTCTTTATAGATGGTCATCTCCGGGGTGACGTTATCGAACAGCGTTGGCCCGACGAAATAACCCTGCTCGTGCCCCTTCACGCTGAAGCCGCGGCCGTCCACGCGAAGCTTCGCCCCCTGCGCCTCGCCGCTGTCGATATAGCCCAGCACCTTGCTGCGGTGGGCGGCGGAGATAAGCGGCCCCATTTCGTTTTCCGGCGTCTGGTCCAGGCCCGGCCCGACGCGCAGCGCGGCAATCTGTTTTTCCAGCCGGGCGCAGAGGTCGTCGGCGGTATTATCGCCCACCGCCAGCACCACCGAGAGCGCCATACAGCGCTCGCCCGCCGCGCCGTAGGCCGCCCCGATAATGGCGTTGGCCGCCATCTCCATATCGGCATCCGGCATCAAAATGCAGTGGTTTTTCGCCCCACCCAGCGCCTGACAGCGCTTACCGTGGGCGGAGGCGGTCTGGTAAATGTATTCCGCAACCGGCGTGGAGCCGACAAAGCTCACCGCCTGCACGCGCGGGTCGGTCAGGAGCACGTCAACGGACTCCTTATCGCCCTGCACCACGTTGAACACGCCGTCCGGCAGACCGGCCTCTTTTAGCAGCTGCGCCAGCGCCAGCGCGAGCGAAGGGTCTTTTTCCGACGGCTTCAGCACGAAGGTATTCCCGGTTGCCAGCGCAATCGGGAACATCCACATCGGCACCATCGCCGGGAAGTTAAACGGCGCGATCCCGGCGCAGACCCCGAGCGGCTGCATCAGCGAGTGGCTGTCGACGCCGGTACCGACGTTCGCAGAGTGTTCACCCTTTTGCAGATGCGGGATGCCGCAGGCAAATTCCACCACTTCTAGACCGCGGGTCAGTTCCCCCACCGCGTCGGAGAAGACCTTGCCGTGCTCTTCGCTGATGAGGCGGGCCAGGCGTGCCATGTTCTCCTCCAGCAGTGCCTTAAAGCGGAACATCACGCGCGCGCGCTTAAGCGGAGCCTGGCGTGCCCACGCGGGAAAGGCCTGCTGCGCTGCGGCAACCGCCTGCTCCGCCTCCTGTGCCGTACTCATCACCACCTGGCGGATCTGCTCGCCGGTGGCCGGGTTGAAGATCGCCTGAACGCGCTGGCCTGAACCGGTGACACATTCGCCGTGAATAAAATTCGCTACCGTCTCCATCCTTAACCTCTCGCTGTTGATACGTGACCGTTATCTGAACGCTTTGTACTCACACTATATATGAAACAAATATTCCATTTTAAGTTGAAATAAAATAAATGATGATTATTGTGATCAAGGATGGATTTTTATGTTAATAGCCAGCAACACTGACGCAGCGTGCGCTATTAAGGCATTTCGGGCGAGGAAATGGCTGAAGCTTCTGTTTCATTTTTGCTGCCAGATGGATGGCCGACATTTAAAAGACGCGGCTTTGCGTTTAGAATCATAAAACTGTATTTGGGGGATAACATGACGACAGCAACCAGCCTGAATGAACTTCAGCAGCAAATCCGCGATCGCTACGATAGCCTGAGCAAGAGGCTGCAGCAGGTCTCCCGCTATGTACTGGATAACACCAACAGCGTGGCCTTTGATACGGTTGCCGTCATTGCCGAGCGCGCCGACGTGCCGCCGTCAACGCTGATCCGCTTCGCCAACGCCTTTGACTTCACCGGCTTTAACGAAATGAAACAGCTGTTTCGCATGAACCTGATGGAGGAGACCGCCAGCTACAGCGACCGTGCGCGGCTGTTTCGCGAAATGGAGAGCGAGGCCGTGCCGGAAACGCCGCTCGATATTTTACAGGAGTTCGCCCGCTCAAATGCCCAGGCGCTCCAGCAGCTCGCTGCCCGTGCCGAACCGGAGATGCTGGAGCGCGCCGTTCAGCTGCTGGCCGGCGCCGACACCATCTACATCGCCGGACTGCGCCGCTCCTTTAGCGTCGCCGCCTATCTGACCTATGCCCTGAGCCACCTTGAGTGCCGCCCTATTCTGCTCGACGGCATGGGCGGCATGCTGCGCGAGCAGATTAGCCGCATCAAGGCGCGCGATATAGTGGTGTCGATCAGCTTCTCGCCATACGCGGAAGAAACGGTGATGGTCAGCGAAACCGCCGACCACGTCGGCGCGCGCCAGATTGTGATCACCGACAGCCAGATCAGCCCGCTGGCGACGTTCAGCGACCTCTGTTTCGTGGTGAAAGAGGCGCAGGTGGATGCGTTTCGCTCTCAGTCGGCGACGCTGTGCCTGGTGCAGTCGCTGGTAGTGGCGCTGGCATATCGGCTGGGCGAAGGAAAGTAGGCTACCGCTCCTTCGCCTGCAACACCGGTCAGAAGCTGTACGTCACCTTTAGGCTTCCCGTGGGCGACGTTTTTTTCTGAACGACTGGGCTATCGCCCGCCTCTCCCGTCAGCTGCATAACGCCAGCAGCAGCAAGCAGGCTCCAGCGGGAGGTGAGCTTATGGGTCCAGTCCAGGTTCAGCGAATAGGCGTATATTCCCGATCCTGCATCATGTCGGGCAAATCCTGATGCGCCCCTGGAACAGGGTAGTGAATGAAATTTCATTTCGCACGCCAGACGATCTCTCTCCCTTAAAAGCCGTTCCCAGGCACAGGGAGCTGCGCCAGACGGTGGACGCGATTAATGACTTTCTCGCCAGGGTGCGGGAAAGCGCCGAAAGGGAAAGGGTGTTTATTGCCGATGCCGCGCACGAGCTGCGTACGCCGCTGGCCGCGATGCGAATCAACGTCGAGGCGCTGCAGTCCTGGGTCATCAGCGAAAGCCAGCTGGAGCTGCTTGCAGGCATTGTTCGCAGCAATAGCCGTGCTGCTCGTCTCGTCAATCAGCTTCTGCTGATGAAGCACAGCGAAGCGCACATCGACACGGTAATGGAGCCTGTGCCGCTGACAACGCTTATTCAGGAGCGAATGGCCGCACTGGAGCCGCTGGCATCGGCACGCGGGATTGAGTTTGAATTCTTCGCCGACGATGAAATCCATGTCGCAGGCATTCGGGAACGTCTGGTGTCGCTGATCGACAATTTAATTGAGAATGCCGTGAAGTACAGCCCTGAGGGTGGACGCATTGAGGTACAACTGCAATCGCGTGATACGTCCGCTCAGCTGCGCGTCTCAGACGCGGGCCCCGGTATCCCGGTTGAACTGCGGGAGCGCGTGTTCGACAGATTTTTCCGCGATCCTAATCAGACCCAAAGCGGGAGTGGGCTGGGGCTTGCCATCGTCAAAGCCGTTACGCAGCAACACAACGGCAGGGTCAATCTGAATACGTCAGCCGAAGGTGGTCTTATGGTGACCGTTGATTTCCCGAATCCGGCGTTCGCATGAACGTAAACCCGGCGCTACACGTCCTGACATGTGTCAGCGCAGCGTTACTTCACGTATGCCGCAGATTGCTTCAATAAAATTACCGTATTTGTTATATTGTTACTTACTGATTATTCACCTCTGCGGTGCCAAAAAGAACAAGATTCACCGCAACCCAGGACAGAAAAATGTTAGATTACCGCTTCCCGACAGCTTTGCAGATGGTTCTCAGCGTAGCGATGGCGGAGCAATCGGGTGAACGTTCGACGAGTGCAATCCTGGCTTACGGCCTGGAAGCGAATCCGAGCTTTATCCGCAAATTAATGGTTCCTCTCGCCCGCGACGGCATTATCGTCTCCACGCTTGGCCGCAACGGCTCTATTCACCTTGGCCGCCCGGCTGAAGAGATCACCCTGCGTGATATCTACCTTTCCGTCACTGAAGATAAAAAGCTGTGGGCGTCCCGTCCTGACGTCCCGGCCCGCTGTGTGGTCAGCGCCAACGCCTGCTGGTACTTCAAATCAATCGCTGATGAAGCGGAGCAGGCTTCGTTAGCGGTTTTAGCGCGCCATACCGTCGCCAGCGCGCTGGAAGAGGTGAAAAAAGCCGATACCAGCGGGTGCGATCCGGTGCCGGAACTCTGTACGCAGCATAAAAAAGCGCCTTAATCCTGACGGATTGCGAAAAAAAAGCCGCCTTCACAATGAAGGCGGCTTTTTGTTATCTGCTACGTCCTACGCAGGCAACACCTCTCTTTCCGCTTTGCCGCGCGTCACGAATTTACGCAGCGTCACGTAAAAGACCGGCGTCAGGAACAGACCAAACAGCGTCACGCCCAGCATCCCGGAGAAGACGGTGATCCCGGTGACGCCGCGGACTTCTGCCCCTGCCCCGTGACCTAGGATCAGTGGAATGGTCCCGGCAATAAAGGCGATAGAGGTCATTACAATCGGGCGTAAACGCAGGCGGCACGCCTCCAGCGCAGCCTCCATGATGCCTTTGCCCTGAATTTCCAGCTCGCGGGCAAACTCCACGATAAGTATCGCGTTTTTACAGGCCAGCCCCATCAGCACGACCAGCCCCACCTGCACGAAGACGTTGTTATCGCCCCCGGTCAGCCAGACGCCGAACAGCGCGGAGAGCATCGTCATCGGCACGATAAGGATCACCGCCAGCGGCAGCGTCCAGCTTTCATACAGCGCCGCCAGCACCAGGAACGCCAGCAGCACCGCGACCGGGAAGACGATCAGCGCCGTATTGCCCTGGGTGGCCTGCTGGAAACTCAGGTCCGTCCATTCAATATTCATCCCGTTCGGCAGGATCTGCTTAGACATGGCGTCCAGCTGCGTCATCGCCTGCGCGGAAGAGAGCACGCGCGGGTCAGCATCACCAATAAGATCCGCCGCCGGGTAACCATTGTAGCGGATCACCGGGTCCGGCCCGTAGGTGGTCGTGATTTTCACCATACTGCCAATCGGCACCATTTCGCCCTGGTCATTGCGTGTGCGTAAATTCGCGATATCTTCCACGCTGTCGCGGAACTGCCCGTCGGCCTGTGCCATTACGCGCCAGGTCCGTCCAAACTGGTTAAAGTCGTTTACATATGACGAGCCCAGATAGGTTTGCAGCGTGCCGAAAAGATCGGTAAGCGATACGCCCTGCGCTTTCGCTTTATCACGGTCAACCTGCACATCCAGCTGCGGAACGTTAGCCTGGTAGGTTGAGATGGGGAAATGCATCCCCGGCGTCTGCATAATCGCCCCGGACATGGTGTTCACCGCGTTTTGCAGCGCGCCATAGCCCAGACCAGCACGATCCTGAATATACAGGGAATAACCGGACCCTTGACCCAGCCCTAAAATCGGCGGCGGCAGAATCGAGAAGCCAAAGCCCTGCTGGATTTGCGCGATTTTCACATTGATCTCCGCGTTAATTTCCGCCGCAGTATGTTTACGCTGGTCGAACGGCTTCAGGCCAAAGAAGACCGTCCCGGTGTTCGGCGTATTGGTGAACTGGAGCGCGTTCAGGCCAGGAAACGCGACCGCATAATCCACACCTTCGGTATTCATCCCGATTTCGCTCATTTTGCGGATCACCGCATCGGTACGCGCCAGCGACGAGCCTTCCGGCATTTTCACGCCGCCGATCAGGTACAGCTTATCCTGCGTCGGAATAAACCCGCCGGGTACGACTTTAAACATCACACCCGCGGCACAAAGCAGCAGCAAATAAACCGCAAACACTGCACCGCGTCGGCCAAGCGTTTTCCCTACCAGTCCCTGATAGCCGGTCGAGCTGCGATGGAAAAAGCGGTTAAACGGACGGAAAATCCAGCCGAACAGACGATCGATAAGCCGGGTCGGGAAATCTTTCGGGGCACCATGCGGCTTCAACAGCAGCGCGGCCAGCGCCGGAGAAAGCGTCAGCGAGTTGATCGCGGAGATCACCGTGGAAATAGCTATCGTTACCGCAAACTGTTTGTAGAACTGGCCGGTCACGCCAGAGAGGAACGCCATCGGCACAAACACTGCACACAGCACCAGCGCAATGGCGATAATCGGCCCGGACACTTCACGCATCGCCTGATGCGCCGCCGCAAGCGGGGCGAGCCCCTCTTCGATATTTCGCTCGACGTTCTCCACCACCACGATGGCATCATCCACCACGATACCGATGGCCAGCACCAGCCCGAACAGGCTCAGGGTATTCAGCGAGAAGCCCAGCAGGTAAAGAATGCTGAAGGTACCCACCACCGATACCGGCACCGCGATCAGCGGGATGATCGACGCGCGCCAGGTTTGCAGGAACAGGATCACCACCAGCACGACCAGCACCACCGCTTCCAGCAGCGTTTGTACAACCGCACGGATCGAGTCGCGCACAAATACCGTTGGGTCGTAAGGTGCCGCCCACTTCATATCGTCCGGGAATCGCGTGGACAGTTCGTCCATTTTGGCGCGCACCGCGTCAGACAGATCGATGGCGTTTGCCCCCGGCGACTGGAAGATACCAATCCCGACCGCGTCTTTATTGTTCAGCTGGGAGCGCAGCGCATAGCTGCCGGAACCCATCTCTATGCGCGCCACGTCGCGCAGGCGGACGACCGTACCGTCCTGCGTTGTTTTCAGGACAATATTGCCAAACTCTTCTTCGGTATGCAGACGGCCCTGGGCGTTAATGGAGATCAGGAAATCGCTCTCTTTCGGCAGCGGCTCGGCGCCAAGCTGCCCGGCGGAGACCTGTACGTTTTGCTCCTGCATCGCCGTCACCACGTCCGAGGCCGTCAGTCCGCGCGCCGCCACCTTGTTTGGATCCAGCCAGACGCGCATCGCGTATTCACCCGAGCCGAAAATCTGGATCTGACCCACGCCGGGCAGACGCGCCAGCTCGTCCTTCACCTTCAGCGTGGCGTAGTTACGCATATACAGTGAATCGTACTTACCGCCAGGCGAAAAGAGATGCACCACCAGCGTCAGCGTTGGCGACTGTTTCTGAGTCGTAATGCCCAGACGCCGAACGTCTTCCGGCAGACGCGCCTCGGCCTGTGCGACGCGGTTTTGCACCTGTACCTGCGCCTGATCCGGGTCGGTACCCGGACGGAAGGTGACGGTAGTCACCAGCACGCCGTCGGAGCCCGCGACGGATTTCATGTACATCATGTTTTCAACGCCGTTGATCGCCTCTTCCAGCGGCGTCGCCACGGTTTCGGCAATCACTTTCGGGTTGGCGCCCGGGTACTCGGCGCGCACCTGCACGCTTGGCGGCACGACATCAGGATATTCGCTCACCGGCAGCAGCGGGATGGCGATTAATCCTGTGATAAAAATCAGAATCGACAGTACGGCGGCAAAAATCGGCCTGTCGATGAAAAAACGGGAAAAGTCCATGGATTGGATTCTCAGGTAAGGGATCAGTTGAGGGCGGCGCTGGCGGTCATGGCAACGGTTTTCGCGTTAACCGGCATACCCGGCATAAACACTTTTTGTAAACCATCGACGATGACTTTATCCCCGGGTTTCAGCCCCTGCTGTACGATACGTAAACCGTCGGCCAGACGCCCCGGCGTAATATCGCGGCGCTGCGCTTTCCCGTCTTTATCAACGACATAAACATACTTACGATCCTGATCGGTCAGCACCGCCTTATTGTCAACAAGCGTGGCTTTAAATTCCGCACTGCCCGGCAGGCGCACGCGTGCGAAGAGTCCCGGCGTGAACTGACGCTGTGAGTTATCCAGCAGCGCGCGCATGCGGATTGTACCGGTACTCGGCGTGAGCTGGTTATCCAGGAAATCCACTTTGCCCTGATGGGGATAGCCCTCCTCACCCGTCAGACCAATCTCCACTGGCAGCGCCGTGTGGTGACTGGACGCCCCCTGACCGCTGCGGGCCAGGTTCTGATAGTGAAGATAGGTGGACTCGTCCACGTCGAAGTAGACGTAAACCGTCTTCTGTGAGACCAGGGTGGTGAGCACGCTGGCGCTGTCACCCGCAGTCACCAGGTTACCGCTGGTGATCAGCGCCCGGCTGGCGCGACCGTCGATAGGCGCGGTCACTTTGGTGAAGTCGAGGTTGAGCTGCGCGGCATCAACCGCCGCCTGCGCCGCGCGAATATCGGCCTGCGCCTGGGTAGCGGCGGAACGGCGCTGCTCCCACTCTTCACGGGATACCACGTTGGTATTGACTAATTTATCGGTACGGTTAGCCTCGCTTCGCGCCAGGCTGGCCTGCGTTTTGGCTCTCGCCAGGTTCGCCTGCGCCTGTTCCAGCGCCGCGCGATAGGTTCGGTCATCAATCGTGAACAGCACCTCGCCCTTTTTCACCTCCTGGCCATCGGTGTAATTCACTTTATCAATGTAGCCGGAGACGCGTGGGCGCAGCTGAACGCTTTCCACCGCTTCAATGCGACCGTTAAAGCTGTCCCACTGGCTAATGGATTTCACCACCACGTCAGCTGCGCTGACGACGGGCGCTTGCGGTGCGGCATTTTGCGCGACGCTGTCATCGCACCCGACGAGAAGCGCGGAGAGTAAAACCACCCCCGTCGCGCTCAGATGAAAGTAACCCCAGGTTTTTTGCAGGCTCATTATTTTTATTCCGGTTATTGTAGCCGCCGGG
>OJWM01000064.1_pt1 | contig 32540 bp, 30 predicted proteins | sample 1600481 | NCBI WGS metagenome assembly OJWM01 (sample SAMN04436720, study PRJEB24849) | human gut metagenome | biome: human gut; feature: NICU; material: stool | host: Homo sapiens | place: USA: Saint Louis, MO | collected 2010-10-12 | reverse complement strand
AATGCTTCCGCGATGAAGATCTGCGTGCAGATCGTCAGCCAGAATTTACCCAGATCGATGTGGAAACCTCCTTCATGACCGCCGAGCAGGTGCGTGAGGTGATGGAAGCCCTGGTGCGTAGCCTGTGGAACGACGTGAAAGGCGTTGAGCTGGGCGATTTCCCAATCATGACCTTCGCGGAAGCCGAGCGTCGCTACGGCTCCGACAAACCAGACCTGCGTAACCCGATGGAGCTGGTGGACGTGGCAGACCTGGTGAAAGCCGTTGAGTTTGCGGTCTTTGCTGGTCCGGCTAACGATCCGAAAGGCCGCGTGGCTGCCCTGCGCGTACCGGGCGGTGCTGCCCTGAGCCGTAAGCAGATTGACGACTACGGCAACTTCATCAAGATCTACGGTGCGAAAGGTCTGGCCTATATTAAAGTAACCGAGCGTGCTAAAGGTCTGGAAGGCATTACCAGCCCTGTTGCGAAATTCCTGAATGCGGACATCGTGGAAGCTATTCTGGAGCGCACCGGCGCGCAGGACGGCGACATGATCTTCTTCGGCGCAGACAACAAGAAAGTCGTTGCGGATGCGATGGGCGCGCTGCGTCTGAAGCTCGGCAAAGACCTAAACCTGACCGATGAAAGCAAATGGGCGCCGCTGTGGGTGATCGACTTCCCGATGTTTGAAGACGACGGTGAAGGCGGCCTGACCGCGATGCACCACCCGTTCACCTCGCCAAAAGACATGACGGCGGCGGAACTGAAGGCTGCACCGGAAGATGCGGTAGCGAATGCCTACGATATGGTTATCAACGGCTACGAAGTGGGCGGAGGCTCCGTGCGTATTCACAGCGGTGAAATGCAGCAGACCGTGTTCGGCATTCTGGGCATTAACGAGCAGGAGCAGCGCGAGAAGTTTGGCTTCCTGCTGGACGCCCTGAAATACGGTACGCCTCCGCACGCGGGTCTGGCCTTTGGTCTTGACCGTCTGACCATGCTGCTGACCGGCACCGACAACATCCGTGATGTTATCGCCTTCCCGAAAACCACCGCAGCGGCGTGTCTGATGACTGAAGCGCCAAGCTTTGCCAACCCGGCCGCGCTGGCTGAGCTGGGCATTGAGGTGGTGAAGAAGGAAGAGAAAAACTGATATGGCATATAAGCGTCCCGTTTCGGTTCTGGTGGTCATTTATGCAGAAGACTCGAAGCGGGTGCTGATGTTGCAGCGGCGCGACGATCCTGATTTCTGGCAGTCGGTTACCGGCAGTCTGGAAGAGGGAGAGTCCGCGCCGCAGGCCGCCGCGCGTGAAGTAAAGGAAGAGGTCGCCATTGACGTTGCTCGCGAGCAACTAACCCTGAAGGACTGTCAGCGCACGGTGGAGTTTGAAATTTTTAGCCATTTACGTCATCGCTATGCACCGGGAATTGAGCGCAATACGGAATCGTGGTTCTGCCTTGCGCTTCCCCATGAGCGGGAGATCGTGTTCACGGAACACCTGACCTACCGCTGGGTAGATGCGGCGGATGCCGCCGCACTGACCAAGTCATGGAGCAACCGGCAGGCGATAGAAGAATTTGTAATTAACGCTGCCTGAGAAGGCGCGATTTTTGGAGAACTTTTTATGGCAGGTCATAGTAAGTGGGCCAACACCAAACACCGTAAAGCGGCACAGGATGCCAAACGCGGTAAAATCTTTACCAAAATCATTCGTGAGCTGGTAACAGCGGCGCGTCTGGGTGGCGGCGATCCGGCCTCTAACCCACGTCTGCGCGCGGCGGTGGATAAAGCCCTGTCCAACAACATGACGCGAGACACCCTGAACCGTGCAATCGCACGTGGCGTGGGCGGTGATGAAGACGCGAACATGGAAACCATCATTTATGAAGGTTACGGTCCTGGCGGTACGGCGGTGATGGTAGAGTGCCTGTCCGACAACCGTAACCGTACCGTTGCGGAAGTGCGCCACGCGTTCACCAAAACCGGTGGTAATCTGGGCACTGACGGTTCCGTTGCTTACCTGTTCAGCAAAAAAGGCGTCATCTCCTTCGAGAAAGGCGACGAAGATGCGATCATGGAAGCGGCGCTGGAAGCCGGTGCGGAAGACGTAGTGACCTACGACGACGGCGCTATCGATGTCTACACCGCATGGGAAGAGATGGGTGCCGTGCGCGATGCGCTGGAAGCGGCAGGTCTGAAAGCGGATAACGCTGAAGTGTCCATGATCCCTTCCACAAAAGCGGACATGGATGCAGAAACCGCACCGAAACTGCTGCGTCTGATCGACATGCTCGAAGACTGCGACGACGTGCAGGAAGTGTATCACAACGGTGAAATCTCTGATGAGGTTGCAGCGACTCTCTGATGAGAGCCTGTAAACCGTTTACGGGAGACGCGTGATGTCGATTATCCTCGGGATTGACCCCGGCTCACGCGTCACCGGGTATGGCGTTATCCGTCAGGTGGGACGCCAGCTAACCTACCTCGGCAGCGGCTGTATTCGTACCAAAGTGGACGATCTGCCGTCGCGCCTGAAGCTCATTTATGCGGGCGTGTCGGAGATCATCACCCAGTTTCAGCCGGACTTTTTCGCCATCGAGCAGGTCTTTATGGCGAAGAACGCTGACTCGGCGTTAAAGCTCGGGCAGGCGCGCGGCGTGGCGATAGTTGCCGCCGTGAACCAGGACCTGCCAGTGTTTGAATACGCGGCCCGTCAGGTTAAGCAGACGGTGGTGGGCATAGGTAGCGCGGAGAAAAGCCAGGTGCAGCACATGGTGCGTACCCTGCTGAAGCTCCCGGCGAACCCGCAGGCCGACGCCGCCGATGCGCTGGCCATTGCGATTACCCACTGCCACGTCAGCCAGAACGCGATGCAAATGAGCGAGTCGCGGCTCAATCTGGCGCGAGGCAGATTACGATAATGACAAATCAGGCTGGATGTTTATCCAGCCTTTTTTTATTATGTCGGCAGTTAATTTCATCCAGAACGCAGGAGCGTCACGTGATAGGCAGACTCAGAGGCATCATCATTGAAAAACAACCCCCGTTAGTGCTGCTGGAAGTGGGTGGCGTGGGCTATGAAGTCCATATGCCGATGACCTGCTTCTACGAGTTGCCGGAGGCGGGCAAAGAGGCGGTTGTCTTTACCCAGTTTGTGGTGCGTGAAGACGCTCAGCTGCTGTACGGATTCAATAACAAACAGGAACGCACCCTGTTCCGCGAATTAATCAAAACCAACGGCGTCGGGCCCAAGCTGGCGCTGGCGATTCTGTCCGGTATGTCAGCGCCACAGTTTGTGAATGCCGTTGAGCGCGAAGATCCGGCTGCGTTAATTAAACTTCCGGGCATCGGCAAGAAAACCGCCGAGCGCCTGATTGTCGAGATGAAGGACCGCTTTAAAGGTTTGCATGGCGATCTGTTCACTCCGGCGGCCGATCTGGTGCTGACTTCACCGGGCGGGCCAGCGACGGATGATGATGCCGAGCAGGAAGCGGTTGCCGCGCTGGTGGCGCTGGGCTATAAACCTCAGGAGGCCAGCCGTATGGTGAGTAAAGTTGCCAAACCGGATGCCAGCAGTGAAACTCTGATTCGTGAAGCGCTGCGCGCTGCATTGTGAGGTAAAGGATGATTGAAGCAGACCGCCTGGTATCGGCAGGCACCATTCAGCCAGATGACGTGGTGGATCGCGCGATCCGTCCAAAACTGCTGGATGAGTACATTGGCCAGCCGCAGGTTCGTTCTCAGATGGAGATTTTCATCCAGGCGGCAAAGCTGCGCGGCGATGCGCTCGATCACCTGCTGATTTTTGGTCCGCCGGGGTTAGGTAAAACCACCCTGGCGAATATCGTCGCCAACGAAATGGGCGTTAACCTGCGTACCACCTCCGGCCCGGTGCTGGAGAAAGCAGGGGACCTGGCGGCGATGCTGACCAACCTCGAACCGCATGACGTGCTGTTTATCGATGAAATCCACCGCCTGTCACCGGTGGTGGAGGAAGTGCTCTATCCGGCGATGGAGGATTACCAGCTGGATATCATGATCGGCGAAGGCCCGGCCGCGCGCTCGATCAAAATCGATCTGCCACCGTTTACTCTGATTGGTGCCACGACGCGAGCCGGCTCGCTGACCTCACCGCTACGTGACCGTTTTGGTATCGTGCAGCGTCTGGAGTTTTATCAGGTGCCCGATCTTCAGCATATTGTGGGTCGCAGCGCGCGCTACATGGGGCTGGATATGAGCGAAGAGGGAGCGTTTGAAGTGGCGAAACGTTCCCGCGGTACGCCGCGTATCGCCAACCGCCTGCTGCGTCGCGTGCGTGATTTTGCCGAGGTGAAGCACGATGGCACCATTTCGGCTGACATTGCTGCGCAGGCGCTGGATATGCTGAACGTTGATGCCGAAGGCTTTGACTATATGGACCGTAAGCTGCTGCTGGCAGTGCTGGATAAGTTCTTTGGCGGGCCGGTGGGGTTGGATAACCTGGCGGCGGCAATTGGCGAAGAGCGTGAGACTATCGAGGATGTGCTGGAGCCGTATCTGATCCAGCAGGGCTTTTTACAGCGTACCCCGCGTGGTCGTATGGCGACGGTGCGGGCGTGGAATCATTTCGGCATTACGCCGCCCGCGATGCCGTAAGTAGCGATTAATGGTAGCCCCGGTAAGCGAAGCGCCACCGGGGACATGCTGACTACTGCGCGGTCTTTTTCATCATACTGAAAATAAACAACACCGCCGCGCACAATACCACCGACGGCCCTGCTGGCGTGTCATAGAACGCCGAGAAGGTTAAGCCGCCCGTCACCGCGATCATTCCGATAATCACCGCGATACCGGCCATTTGCTCCGGCGTACGCGCAAAACGACGCGCCGTGGCGGCAGGGATTATCAACAGCGACGTGATGATCAGCGCGCCAACAAATTTCATCGCTACCCCGATGGTTAACGCCGTCACCAGCATCAAGAGCAGCTTCACGCGCTGAAGCTTCACGCCGTCGACAAAGGCCAGATCGGGGCTGACGGTCATTGCCAGTAAATTCCGCCACTGCCACAGCAGGATCCCGAGTACCACCACCACGCCAATGGCAATGGAAATCAGATCTTCGGGCGTGACGGCCAGCAGATCGCCGAACAGATAGGCCATCAGGTCCACGCGGATGTTGGACATCAGGCTCACCACCACCAGGCCCAGCGACAGGGCGCTGTGCGCCATAATGCCGAGCAGGGTATCAATTGCCAGATGAGGGCGTTTTTCCAGCCAGACCAGACCGGCGGCCAGCAGCAGCGTGACGACAATCACCGCATAAAAAGGGTTCACGTCCAGCAACAAACCAAACGCGACACCCAGCAATGACGCATGGGCCAGCGTATCGCCGAAATAGGACATTCTGCGCCAGACGACAAACGAGCCGAGTGGACCCGCGGCGCAGGCAAGCATAATCCCGGCCAGCCAGCCGGGCAGTAACAGTTCAATCATGAGTGTCCATTTCCCCGACGCAGGACAATTCGTCCCTGTAAATCATGGCGGTGATTGTGATTATGGCGATAGATGCCCAGCTGTTCGGCGCCACGATGGCCAAACATGGAGATAAATTCGGGATGCATTGACACCACTTCCGGCGTGCCGGAACAACAGATGTGATGGTTCAGGCACAGCACTTCGTCGGTTTTGGCCATTACCAGATGCAGGTCATGGGAGACCATCAGCACCGCGCAGTTAAGCTCCCGACGGAGCTGGTCGATAAGATCGTACAGCGCAACCTGACCGTTGACGTCGACACCCTGCGTCGGCTCGTCCAGGACCAGCAGCTGAGGGCTGCTGAGCAGGGCGCGGGCAAGCAATACGCGCTGGGTTTCACCGCCCGACAGCTTTTGCAAAGGCGCCTCAACAAGATGTCCCGCCTGAACGCGTTTTAGCGCCGGTAGGATATCCGCTTTACGCGTACCGGGACGGAGACGCAGGAAGCGGCTCACCGTCAGGGGCAGGGTGGCATCAAGGTGTAATTTTTGCGGCACATAGCCGATACGCAATTTGTCCTCGCGGACGATAACACCTGCGTCAGGGGCTACCAGGCCTAATACGACGCGCACCAGCGTCGATTTGCCTGCACCGTTAGGGCCGAGCAGCGTGAGTATTTTGCCGGGCTTCAGATTCAGCGACACGTCAGAAAGGACGCGGCGCTGGCCGAATGAGACCGAAACATTTTCAAGTGAAACTAAAGTCGTCATGTCAATTTAAGCTTGCAGAAGTCATCGAATGTTATAATATCACATTCCACGCATTCATTACGATGATTAGTCGCATTATGTTACAGAAAAATACGCTTCTTTTCGCAGCTTTATCCGCTGCTCTTTGGGGGACAACAGCACAAGATGTTAACGCTGCCGTTGTCGCTTCGCTTAAACCACTTGGCTTTATCGCCGCTGCCATCGCCGACGGTGTGACGGACACAGAGGTTCTTCTGCCTGACGGGGCCTCCGAGCATGATTATTCTCTGCGTCCGTCTGATGTAAAACGCTTACAGAACGCGGACTTAGTCGTCTGGATTGGTCCTGAGATGGAAGCGTTCATGCAGAAATCCGCTAAACAGGTCCCTGCGGAGAAACAGGTGACGATTGGTGAGCTGTCCGCTGTGAAACCGTTGCTGATGAAAGGGGCTGAGGACGAGGGCGACGAACACGACCACGACCATGCTCATGGCGAAAAAGGTGACGACCATCACCATCACGGTGAATACAACATGCATCTCTGGCTCTCCCCAGAGATAGCGCGGCTTACAGCGGTTGCAATCCACGACAAATTAGTGGAACTTATGCCGCAAAGTCGAATCAAACTCGACGCCAACCTGAAGGATTTTGAGGCTCAATTAGCCGCAACCGACAAACAGGTGGGTAACGAGCTCGCACCGCTTAAAGGAAAAGGGTACTTCGTTTTTCATGATGCCTACGGGTATTACGAGAAACATTACGGTCTGACCCCATTGGGGCATTTTACCGTCAACCCTGAAATTCAGCCAGGTGCGCAGCGTTTACATGAAATCAGAACACAGTTGGTTGAGCAAAAAGCGACATGCGTTTTTGCTGAGCCACAGTTCAGGCCAGCGGTCGTAGAAGCCGTGGCCAGGGGAACATCCGTGCGCATGGGAACCCTTGACCCGCTAGGTACGAACATCCAGTTGAGCAAAGCGAGCTATTCGCAGTTCCTCAGCCAACTGGCGAATCAGTATGCGAGCTGCCTGAAAGGAGATTAACGAGGAAGTGAATACGTGCAACAGATAGCCCGCTCTGTCGCCCTGGCATTTAACAATCTGCCTCGACCCCACCGCGTTATGCTGGGGTCGCTTACAGTTCTCACGTTAGCGGTCGCCGTCTGGCGGCCCTATGTTTACCACCCGAGTTCTGCCCCTATTATTAAAACCATCGAACTGGAGAAGAGCGAGATCCGCTCTCTACTGCCTGAGGCCAGCGAGCCTATCGATCAGGCCGCACAGGAAGATGAAGCTATTCCCCAGGATGAGCTGGATGACAAGATCCAGAATGAAACCGGCATTCATGAATATGTTGTTTCTACTGGCGATACGCTGAGCAGCGTCCTGAACCAGTACGGTATCGACATGGGCAACATTAGCCAGCTTGCCGCATCCGATAAAGAGCTGCGTAACCTGAAAATTGGTCAGCAGCTTTCCTGGACCTTAACGCCCGATGGCGATCTGCAACGTCTGACCTGGGAGATGTCCCGTCGCGAAACCCGCACCTACGATCGCACCGCAAACGGTTTCAAAATGACCAGTGAAATGCAGCAGGGCGACTGGGTTAACAGCGTGATGAAAGGGACCGTCGGCGGCAGCTTTGTTTCCAGTGCCCGCGATGCTGGCCTGACCAGCGCTGAAATCAGCTCGGTGATCAAAGCCATGCAGTGGCAGATGGATTTCCGCAAACTGAAAAAAGGCGATCAGTTCTCTGTCCTGATGTCCCGCGAAATGCTGGACGGTAAGCGCGAGCAGAGCCAACTGGTGGGTGTTCGTCTGCGTTCAGACGGCAAAGACTACTACGCCATTCGCGCGGAAGACGGTAAGTTCTATGACCGCAGCGGTACGGGCCTTGCAAAAGGCTTCCTGCGTTTCCCAACGGCGAAACAGTTCCGCGTCTCCTCCAACTTTAACCCGCGTCGTCTGAACCCGGTAACGGGCCGCGTAGCGCCGCACCGTGGCGTTGACTTCGCCATGCCGCAGGGCACGCCAGTGCTGGCGGTAGGGGATGGTGAAGTGGTCATGGCGAAACGCAGCGGTGCTGCTGGCTATTACGTTGCTATTCGTCACGGTCGTACATACACCACCCGCTACATGCACCTGCGTAAACTGCTGGTCAAACCGGGCCAGAAAGTGAAACGTGGCGATCGCATCGCGCTGTCCGGTAACACCGGCCGGTCGACGGGCCCGCACCTGCACTACGAAGTGTGGATCAACCAGCAGGCGGTTAACCCGCTGACGGCAAAACTGCCGCGCACCGAAGGGCTGACCGGGAAAGATCGCAAAGATTACCTGGCGCAGGTGAAAGAGGTGATGCCACAGCTGCGCTTCGACTAAGCTAACACCCTCAAAAATAAGCCGGCGTCAGTGTGCGCCGGCTTTTTCTTTTGTACGCGGACGGCTGCCTCGCTACACTATCTGAATATATTTTTGCGTCACCAGACCCTGGAACCCGCATGGAAACCAAAAAAAACAATATTGAGTACATTCCCGAGTTTGAAAAATCCTTTCGCCACCCGCGTAACTGGGGCGCCTGGCTTGGCGTATACGCGTTTGCTGGCATGGCGTTGCTACCTGCTTCCCTCCGCGATCCGGTTCTCGGAAAAGTGGGGTGCCTGGCAGGGCGCCTGGGTAAAAGCGCACGCCGCCGCGCGCAAATAAACCTTCTGTACTGCTTCCCGGATAAAACCGACGTCGAACGCGAAGCAATCATTGATGACATGTATACCACCGCGCCACAGGCCATGGCGATGATGGCGGAACTGGCGCTGAAAGGGCCGGAAAAGATCGTCGACCGCGTTGACTGGAAAGGGCTGGAAATCATCGACGAGATGCGTCGCAATGATGAAAAAGTGATTTTCCTGGTGCCGCACGGTTGGGGGGTCGACATTCCGGCAATGTTAATGGCATCGCAGGGCCAGAAAATGGCGGCGATGTTCCATAATCAGGGAAACAAAATCTACGATTTCGTCTGGAATACCGTGCGCCGTCGCTTTGGCGGACGTCTGCACGCCCGTAACGATGGCATTAAGCCTTTCATTCAGTCGGTACGTCAGGGCTATTGGGGCTACTATCTGCCCGATCAGGACCACGGTCCTGAGCACAGCGAGTTCGTCGATTTCTTCGCGACCTATAAAGCTACGCTACCCGCGATTGGTCGCCTGATGAAAGTCTGCCGCGCCCGCGTGATCCCGCTGTTCCCGGTTTATGACGGTAAAACGCATCGCCTGAGCATTGAGGTACGTCCGCCGATGGACGATCTGCTGACCGCGGACGATCGCACCATTGCACGCCGCATGAATGAAGAGGTGGAAGTGCTGGTGGGGCCACATAAGGAGCAATATACGTGGATCCTGAAGTTGCTCAAAACGCGTAAACCTGGCGAAACAGAGCCGTACAAGCGTAAAGAGCTTTTCCCGAAGAAATAGGAAACCTTCACCCCTCTCCCCTTAGGGGAGAGGGGATCGGAGCTTACTCTACGGTCAGTACGCGGGTGGTATTGGTTGAGCCGATGGTGCTCATCACGTCACCCTGCGTCACGATAACGATATCACCGGATACCAAATAACCTTTGTCGCGCAGCAGGTTCACAGCATCGTGCGCGGCGGCCACACCGTCATTGGTGCTGTCGAAGTAGACTGGCGTCACGCCGCGATACAGCGCCGTCAGGTTCAGCGTACGCTCGTGACGGGACATGGCGAAGATCGGCAGACCGGAGCTGATGCGAGACGTCATTAGCGCAGTACGGCCAGATTCGGTCATGGTGATGATCGCCGTGACCCCTTTCAGGTGGTTGGCTGCGTACATCGCGGACATCGCAATCGCTTCTTCCACATTGTCGAACTGGATATCCAGGCGGTGCTTGGAGACGTTAATGCTTGGGATCTTCTCCGCACCCAGGCAGACGCGCGCCATGGCGGCCACGGTTTCCGCCGGATACTGACCCGCAGCGGTTTCTGCTGACAGCATCACCGCGTCAGTACCATCCAGCACGGCGTTCGCCACGTCCATGACTTCCGCACGGGTTGGCATTGGGTTGGTGATCATGGATTCCATCATCTGGGTGGCGGTGATCACCGCGCGGTTCAGCTGACGCGCGCGACGGATCAGCGCTTTCTGGATACCGACCAGTTCAGGGTCGCCAATTTCCACGCCCAGATCACCACGGGCAACCATCACCACGTCAGACGCCAGGATCACGTCGTCCATCGCGTCCTGATCGCAGACCGCTTCAGCGCGTTCCACTTTCGCAACAATTTTCGCATCGCAGCCTGCATCACGCGCCAGGCGGCGAGCATAGTTCAGATCTTCGCCGCAGCGGGGGAAGGAGACGGCCAGATAATCCACGCCGATCTGCGCTGCGGTCACGATATCCGCTTTGTCTTTATCGGTCAGTGCTTCGGCAGACAGGCCACCGCCGAGTTTGTTGATGCCTTTGTTGTTGGAGAGCGGGCCGCCGACGGTCACTTCGGTGAACACCTTCATACCCTGAACTTCCAGCACTTTCAGCTGTACGCGTCCGTCGTCCAGCAGCAGGATGTCGCCAGGCACAACGTCAGCAGGCAGACCTTTGTAGTCGATACCCACTTTTTCCTTATCGCCTTCGCCTTTGCTCAGGTTGGCATCCAGCAGGAATTTATCGCCGATGTTGAGGAAGACTTTGCCCTCTTTAAAGGTCGATACGCGGATTTTTGGACCTTGCAGGTCACCGAGGATAGCAACATGGCGGCCCAGTTTAGCTGCGATTTCACGCACTTTGTCGGCACGTAATTTATGGTCTTCTGGCGTACCGTGAGAGAAGTTCATGCGCACCACGTTGGCACCCGCGGCGATAATCTTCTCGAGGTTATTATCGCGGTCGGTGGCCGGGCCTAGGGTGGTGACGATCTTGGTTCTGCGAAGCCTTCTGGACATGTAATACTCCGTTGACTGAAACAACTTTGGTGTTGCGTGAACATAGAATCGGCCTTCATCTATCGCAAGGCAGTAGCGAGGGGACCGAATGCCGTAAATCGTACATCGTCGTTATTAGGGAACATCGCTCTTTATAAGCAATTCTTTATCAAAACGCGATTCTTTCAGGGCTTCCTTGACCCGCTTCAAGTTATCCCGGAATTTTGCGCCCCGGCGTAAGGTAAAACCGGTCGCCAGCACGTCGATGACCGTCAGCTGCGCCAGGCGGGAGACCATCGGCATGTACATGTCGGTGTCTTCCGGTACGTCCAGGGTAATGGCGAGCGTTGCTTCCCGGGCCAGCGGCGTACCTGCCGTCGTCAGGGCGATGACCATCGCATCGTTGTCACGCGCGAGTTGCGCCAGCTCCACCTGGCTCTTGGTGCGGCCCGTATGGGAGATGAGTACCACAACATCATCTTCGCTACAATTCATACAGCTCATGCGTTGCAGCACAATGTCATCGGAGTAAATCACCGGCACGTTAAAGCGAAAGAACTTATTCATGGCGTCATGCGCCACGGCGGCGGACGAGCCAAGGCCAAAGAAGGCAATCCGTTTGGCCTGCGTAAGAAGATCGACCGCGCGATTCACTGAACTCATGTCCAGAGACTGGCGAACATGGTCGAGCGTGGCCATTGCCGATTCAAATATTTTTGCGGTGTAAGCATCAACGCTGTCGTCTTCATCTACATTGCGATTAACATACGGGGTACCGTTTGCCAGACTTTGTGCCAGATGCAGTTTAAAATCAGGAAAGCCGCGGGTGTCCAGACTACGACAGAATCGATTGACCGTCGGTTCGCTGACGCCCGATTCCTGTGCCAGAGCGGCGATGCTTGAATGAATCGCCTGAGCGGGCGCGGCGAGAATAACTTCGGCCACTTTGCGCTCGGATTTGCTAAGGTGTTCCAGTTGAAACTGGATTTTTTCCAGCATGTTCATTGTTAACAAGACGCTCATGAGGGCATAAACGATTTCATAGAGATGAAACCTTGATTCGATTTAGCCGATATTACCCCCGGGACACTCGAAAGGGTAATCGTCGACAAGAAATGTTGTTGTTTTTTTTCATTACTTGATCGACGTCGGGTTTTGCTCTGCCCCTGTTGCGCAAAGAATCGACGTTTGTTGCGTCACCAGACGGGCGTAATGGCCCGCGCGACGAAAAATCACCGTATCGCACGCGTCGTTAAGCGCTAATGGTTTCAGGAAACGCGTAAAAGCAGTACAGTGCATTGTAATAAAATTACAACGATACCTGGCAGAGTACCAGGAGATCTAACTGAGGAGAATGACATGGCGGTAACGCAAACAGCCCAGGCATGTGACCTGGTCATTTTCGGCGCGAAAGGCGATCTTGCACGCCGAAAATTGCTGCCTTCCCTGTATCAGCTCGAAAAAGCGGGCCAGATCCATCCCGATACCCGAATTCTTGGGGTAGGGCGCGCCGACTGGGATAAGGAGGCTTATACCAAAGTCGTGCGCGAGGCGCTCGAAACCTTCATGAAAGAGAAAATCGATGAAAGCCTTTGGGATAAGCTGAGCGGGCGTCTCGATTTCTGCAATCTGGACGTCAACGATGTAAGCGCCTTTACCCGTCTGGCTGAAATGCTGGACCAGGAAAATCGCGTCACCATTAACTATTTCGCCATGCCGCCAAGCACCTTCGGCGCCATCTGCAAAGGTCTGGGCGAAGCGAAGCTGAACGCCAAACCGGCGCGCGTGGTGATGGAGAAGCCGCTGGGTACGTCGCTGGCAACCTCGCGTGAAATCAACGACCAGGTGGGCGAGTTCTTTGAGGAGTGTCAGGTTTACCGTATTGACCACTATCTGGGTAAAGAGACGGTTCTGAACCTGCTGGCGCTGCGTTTTGCCAACTCCTTGTTTGTGAACAACTGGGACAACCGCACTATCGACCACGTGGAAATTACCGTGGCGGAAGAGGTGGGCATTGAAGGCCGCTGGGGCTACTTCGACCAGGCCGGCCAGATGCGTGACATGATCCAGAACCACCTGCTGCAAATTCTGTGCATGATTGCCATGTCTCCACCGTCAGATCTGACGGCCGACAGCATTCGTGACGCCAAAGTGAAAGTGCTGAAATCACTGCGCCGTATTGACCGCTCCAACGTGCGTGAGAAAACCGTGCGCGGCCAGTACACCGCAGGTTTTGCCCAGGGGAAAAAAGTCCCTGGCTATCTGGAAGAAGAGGGCGCGAACAAGTCCAGCAACACCGAGACGTTTGTGGCGATCCGCGTGGATATCGACGACTGGCGCTGGGCCGGCGTGCCGTTCTACCTGCGTACCGGGAAACGTCTGCCGGCAAAATGCTCCGAAGTGGTGGTCTACTTCAAAAATCCGGAACTAAACCTGTTCAAAGAATCCTGGCAGGAACTGCCGCAGAACAAACTGACCATCCGTTTACAGCCGGACGAGGGTGTGGATATTCAGATCCTGAACAAAGTGCCGGGTCTTGATCACAAACACAACCTGCAAACCACCAAGCTCGACCTGAGTTACTCTGAAACTTTCAACCAGACGCATCTGGCCGATGCTTACGAGCGTCTGCTGCTGGAAACCATGCGTGGTATCCAGGCGCTGTTCGTCCGCCGCGATGAAGTGGAAGAGGCGTGGAAGTGGGTGGACTCAATCACCGAAGCGTGGGCAGCCGACCAGGACGCGCCAAAACCGTATCAGGCGGGAACATGGGGACCTGTCGCCTCCGTTGCGATGATCACCCGTGATGGCCGCTCCTGGAACGAGTTTGAATAACCCCCATCTCTAGCCCAAAGGTGTTATTTTACCGGTAACATGATCTAACACAGCAAGTGGCATAATTTTTAATCTTTTAAGCTCCGCGTGGATTCACCCGCGGAGCTTTTTTTATTACACTCCCTTCAGACATTTTGCCCCTGTGCTCCGGATATCAGGCGTTTCAGCGTTGTTAGCAACCGTCAGAAACTGTGTAAACTCCCGAGCCTGGACAGATAAATTAGAGGAGCTTTTATGAATCCGACATTGTTACGCGTAACACAACGCATCGTTGAACGCTCGAAAGAGACCCGTGCTGCCTACCTTGCCCGCATCGAACAGGCGAAGAGTGAAACGGTCCATCGCTCACAGCTGGCCTGCGGGAATCTGGCCCACGGCTTTGCCGCCTGCCAGCCTGGTGATAAAGACGCGCTGAAAAGCATGCTGCGTAACAATATCGCCATCATTACCTCCTATAACGACATGCTTTCAGCCCACCAGCCGTATGAGGTTTACCCGTCTATCATCCGCAATGCGCTGCACAGCGTGAACGCGGTGGGCCAGGTTGCAGGCGGCGTGCCGGCCATGTGTGATGGCGTGACTCAGGGACAGGACGGTATGGAGCTGTCTCTGTTGAGCCGCGAAGTGATCGCCATGTCGGCGGCAGTGGGCCTCTCTCACAATATGTTTGATGGCGCGCTCTACCTGGGCGTATGCGACAAAATCGTCCCGGGGCTGGTGATGGCCGCGCTGTCGTTTGGCCATCTGCCAGCGATTTTTGTGCCGTCAGGCCCGATGGCAAGCGGTCTGCCAAACAAGGAAAAAGTCCGTATCCGCCAGCTGTATGCCGAAGGAAAAGCGGACCGTCAGGCGCTGCTGGAAGCGGAAGCCGCGTCCTATCACGCGCCGGGCACCTGTACGTTCTACGGTACGGCTAACACCAACCAGATGGTGGTGGAGTTTATGGGGATGCAGCTGCCGGGCTCGTCGTTCATCCAGCCGGATGCGCCACTGCGTAAAGCGCTGACCGAAGCCGCAGCCCGTCAGGTGACGCGCCTGACCGGTAACGGCAACGAGTGGATGCCAATGGGCAAAATGGTCGATGAAAAAGTCATCGTCAACGGGATTGTCGCCCTGCTGGCGACCGGCGGTTCAACCAACCATACCATGCACCTTGTCGCGATGGCGCGCGCGGCGGGCATTCTGATCAACTGGGATGACTTCTCCGAGATCTCCTCCGTGGTACCGCTGATGGCGCGTCTGTACCCGAACGGTCCGGCGGACATTAACCACTTCCAGGCCGCGGGCGGCGTGCCGGTGCTGATGCGCGAGCTGCTGAAAGGCGGCCTGCTGCATGAGGATGTCAACACGGTGGCGGGCTTTGGCCTGCATCGCTATACCCTTGAGCCGTGGCTGAACAACGGTGAGCTGGACTGGCGCGAGGGGGCGAGCAACTCGCTCGATCCTCAGGTTATCGCGACCTTCGAACAGCCGTTCTCTCCTCACGGCGGCACCAAAGTGCTGAGCGGTAACCTTGGGCGTGCCGTAATGAAAACCTCTGCCGTGCCGGAAGAGAATCAGGTTATCGAAGCCCCGGCGGTGGTGTTTGAAAGCCAGCACGACGTTTTACCTGCCTTCGACGCGGGTCTGCTTGATAAAGACTGCGTAGTCGTGGTGCGTCATCAGGGACCAAAAGCGAACGGGATGCCAGAATTACATAAACTTATGCCGCCGCTTGGTGTATTATTGGACCGCCGTTTCAAAATTGCGCTGGTGACCGATGGACGCCTCTCGGGGGCATCCGGTAAAGTGCCTTCAGCGATTCATGTCACCCCGGAAGCCTACGACGGCGGCCTGCTGGCGAAAGTCCATGATGGAGACATGATCCGCGTTAATGGTCAGACAGGCGAGTTAACCCTGCTGGTGGACGAAGCAGAGCTGGCGGCGCGTCAGCCACATATTCCTGACCTGAGCGCATCCCGCGTGGGTACCGGACGCGAAATGTTTGGTGCGTTGCGTGAGAAACTCTCCGGTGCGGAGCAGGGCGCAACCTGTATTACGTTTTAAGACGACTTGATTTTAACGATCTGGCGAGAGAAAACTCTGATGAAAAACTGGAAAACAAGTGCAGAAGCAATCCTGACTACTGGCCCTGTCGTGCCGGTTATTGTGGTAAACAAACTGGAGCACGCTGTCCCAATGGCGAAGGCGCTGGTTGCGGGTGGCGTTCGTGTTCTGGAAGTGACCCTGCGTACTGCCTGTGCGATGGATGCGATTCGCGCTATCGCCAAAGAAGTGCCGGAAGCGATCATCGGTGCTGGTACGGTTCTGAATGCGCAGCAGCTGGCGGAAGTGACCGAAGCGGGCGCACAGTTTGCCATCAGCCCGGGCCTGACCGAGCCGCTGCTGAAAGCCGCAACCGAAGGTACTATTCCGCTGATCCCGGGTATCAGCACCGTTTCTGAACTGATGCTGGGCATGGACTACGGCCTGAAAGAGTTTAAATTCTTCCCGGCTGAAGCGAACGGCGGCACCAAAGCGTTGCAGGCGATTGCAGGCCCATTCTCCCAGGTGCGTTTCTGCCCAACGGGCGGCATCTCTCCGGCCAACTACCGCGACTACCTGGCGCTGAAAAGCGTGCTGTGCATCGGTGGCTCCTGGCTGGTTCCGGCGGATGCGCTGGAAGCAGGCGACTGGGATCGCATTACTAAACTGGCTCGCGAAGCGGTAGAAGGCGCGAAACAGTAACAAATGCTCAATGCATAAAGCAGGCCCTCTGGCCTGATGCTGGTCACTTTATGTGACCAGCATGTATAAGTTCTTCTTCTTCTCCCCACAAACATTTTTAATATCCCTAACCCCAGGCGTATCATTCTTCATTATTAAATAATCCCTCACTTATATATTTGATGAATAATTCATTCTTAATTTATCTGTGATGAGATTGCCTGGGCTCTTTTTATTTATTCTGTGAATAATATTACTTCCTTTGGGTCAATTCAACTTGAGGTTGGGTATTTTAATAGGAGAGCGATAGGTGTATTGTTTTTAATAAACGGAATGTTTGTTAAAAGGATAGATAATAATGTCAGGGGAATCTGAGGTGGCTCAACGGTGGGACACGTTAAACAGATATTTATTGTATTTCCCGCGTAGCAAAAATGTTATTTCTGATGTTCATTCTTTTACAGGAAAAGAGATATTAAGCGAGCCTTATCGCTATACCATTCGCTTTACCAGTCCGGATCAAAACATTGCCATTAATGCTGTTCTTAATCAAAGGGCTGAGTTTATTCTGCGTGCACCCAATCTGGAAGCCTCATGGCATGGGCAAACCTCCTGGCTGCCGGTTCGCCAGATTAATGGCACGATCACCCAATTTTCCCGGCTGATGTCTTCAGGTGACGAAGCACTGTATGAATGCGTGCTGGAGCATGAGCTGGCGCTGCTGGATCAAAATTACCGTTCTGCGGTTTACATGAACATGACAGTCCCGGAGCTCGTTACAAAGCTGATGAAGGACAGTGGTCACTTTGACGGCTACAACATTGATTTTGACCAACTGAGCCACAGTTATCCACGACGGGAAATGATCGTTCAGTGGAAAGAAACCGATTTGCGGTTCATCCGTCGGCTGCTGGCAGAGATAGGGATCTGGTTCCGTTTTGAGAATCACAACAAAGTGAAAACGGAAACCGTCGTTATTTTTGGGGATTCTGCGCGTCGTTACAACTTCAGCGACAAACAGATGCCTTATGTCCGACATTCAGGCATGACCAGTTATAACGAATACATCACCGATCTGGAGGAGCAGCACGGCCTGATCCCAAAAAATGTGTTGGTTCGCACCTATAACTACCGTGACCCGCAATCGCCGCAGACGGATAAGACCATTAAAACGAGCGATATTCCCGAAGGTGTAACGACAGGCCAACACTATCACTATGCCGATCACTATCTTGCTGCGGGGGATTTTCACGGTGAAGAGGCGGAAACCGCCGCATTTTACGCTCGTCTGCGTTATGAACGCCTGTTGAACGGACAGAGTGTTCTGGGGGCGACAACCAGCGATCCCGAGCTTCAGCCAGGCATTATGTTTTATCCTGCAGGGCCTGTACCTGACGGGTTTAAGTCCGGGTTTGTGATAACTGCGATGATTATCCGCGGCAGCCGTGCTGAACACTATCGTGCCGTACTTTCTGGGATCCCCTATATCCACGGCTATAGCTTCCGTCCTGAATACATATCCCGGCCGGTGATAGCCGGAACGGTGCCCGCCAGAGTGATGGCTATCGGGGGAGATAAAACCTATGCCGGACTTGATGCGGTTGGACGCTACCGGGTTAAGTTCGATTTTGACCTTGATGAAAAACGGGTCGGATTTGAAAGCGCCCTGGTACGCCTCGGCAGGCCGTACGCCGGTGACACTTTTGGTATTCACTTTCCGTTGCTGGAGGGGACTGAAGTTGCCGTAGGTTTTGAAGGCGGCGACCCGGACAGACCTTTTATCGCCCATGTCATGCACGACGGCAGCCACCCGGATTTAGTCACAAACCGTAACGATACCCGAAACGTGATCCGCACGGCCGCGTTGAACAAGATCCGTCTTGAAGATCGTCGCGGGCAGGAACACATCAAAATCTCTACCGAGTACGGCAAAGGGCAAGTGAGTGTGGGCCACCTGGTTGATGCTGAGGGCAAAAAGCGCGGGGAAGGTGTGGAGGCTCGCACCGACGACTGGATGGCGCTGCGTGCTGCCAAAGGCGTGATGATCACCACGGAAGCACAGCCCCGCGCGGGGGGTAAGCAACTGGATATGACAGCGGCTATTGCACAACTCGAAAAGGCGTTATCGCTGGCGATGACCCTACAACAAAGTGCGCTTACGGCAGGTGCGAGTAATGTGGAAACCGATCGGCAAAATGCGCTCAGCCAGACGCTGACTCATCTCGCGGAGCCCGGTATTTTGGCATATGGAAAAAGTGGAATTGCGCAGGTTACGCCGGACAGCCTGCAATTGTCAGCCGGGAAAGACCTGATTGCCACAGCGGGCGGGAATGCCAGCGTGAATGTGGTGAAAAAATTCTCGCTGGCCGTAGGGGAAAAACTGTCGCTGTTTGCCCGCAAACTCGGCATCGAGATGATTGCCGGTGCGGGGGATATTACGACGCAGGCGCAGCGGGGCGAAATGCACATGCTGTCGCAGCAGGATTTCACGCTGACGAGCACCGCCGGGAAAATGAACGGCAGTGCCAGAAAGGGAATGCAGTTTGTCTGCGGGGGCGGCGGGATCCGGATCAGCCCGACCGGACTGGTCACGATTTTCTCGCCGACGGGCATTGAGCTCAAAGCGCCGAGCCTGAAATACGACGGTCCGGAAAGTGTGTCGGTACCGACGCCATCCTTTGACAAAGGCGCCTTTAAACTTCGCTACAAACTGCACGCCGGCGATGATCCGGAGCAAATTCTGGCAAACAAAAAATTCAGGCTGACCAGTGCATCCGGTCAGGTGGTGGAAGGCGTGACGGACAGCTGCGGTCGTTCACCACTGCTCGATGCTGACGACCTCGACAGCTATAAAATGGAGATAATGGAATGACGGAGGCGAAGACAAAACCCTACGCTCCACGGGTGGTATCAGAAGGCGATATTCCGGTACACAAAACCCTGGGCGAAGTCGCCCAGACGCGCAACGTCGGGATACCGCGTCCGATGCCCGGCATTGTGATCCTCGTCCATGGCGTGAACGACGTGGGTGAAGCTTACCAGAATCAAGAGAAAGGAATACTTGTCGGGCTGGGTAAGCGACTCAACCGGCAGGATTTTTACGCCCACGAATGGAAAGACTACAGAATTATCACTCCCGGGCGTTCCCCCATCATCCCGTTTTACTGGGGATATAAACCGGTTACGCATGCTGACTACCGGGCGGACCAGAAGCGCTACCGGAAGGAAGTCGGGAAGCTGAGTGACAAAGCGCATCTTCCCTATGATGCGTACCAGGAAGATAACGAGACGAATAAAAAGTCGCTGGGTAATGACGGAAAAGGGCCGTTTCAGTACCAGAACGATAACTTTAAGAACGCACTTGATAAGAGTTTTGCCAAGGGGGGCGGGACCTTTGCCAACGCGACGACGACGATCCCGGATATGCTGGGGCCCGGCGCCGGTGGCTTCGGCGTTGCCGCTGCGGGATTTGCCTCGCTGCACTTCAATGATGGCGATTTTACCCATCCCATTTATGAAAACCCGCACCGCATTTACCAGTTTTTTGCCGCTCAACGGCTGGCGGATTTGATTATTCAGATTCGTCAGCCGTTAGTAACTCAAAACGATGTTATCAATATCGTCGCTCACAGTCAGGGCACGATTATTACTATGCTGGCAAATATGCTGGTGAAACAGGCCGGATACGATCCGGTAAATTGTGTGATTCTTAATCACTCACCATATTCTCTTGAGTCGCGCGTGGCTGAAAATATTCAGCCGGGCTATCAACAGACCGACGACGCCAGACAGCAGACATTTAAAAATTTCTGTCGCCTGATGCATACGCAATGGAAAGGGGGTGGGAAAATGGCAGAGAGCGAATTACTTGCTCTGGAGGCCTCCTGTACCCTGCGTAAACCTTCCGATAATCCGCTGCGAACGGATGGCAGATATTGCCGAAGCAACGACGGTAAAGTGTATAACTACTTTTGCCCGAACGATGGCGTCGTGTCGCTGGAGAATGTGCAGGGGTTTGGCTGGCGGGGCATTCCTCAGAATATTGCCAGTGATATACCGAATCTGTTTCAGCGTGTGTTTTACCAGCATGGTGAAGTAGGAAACATCCCTGACGCTAACCCCTTTGAGTTACAGCCGCGAAATGAGGGGGATGCAAAATATGCCTTTCTCACGAACGCCAGTTACAGCGCTCGCGATGTGGTGATAAATGGTGAGGAGTTACCGGAACCTTTTATTTTCAAACTTCAGGGGGAGGATAATCACCCGGATAACGATCCTAAAACCAGTGATAAACCGTATACCTATTATGTCGATCCGGACAGCCCGGACGCCTACATTTCCTATTCCGCCAAAGCCAGCGCCATTAAGCGCACAGTAACGACAACCTTTGCTGTGAACCGCTATCAAAATATTGGCTGGCAGCCTGGTCACGTTTTATCTGCTTCAGAGCTTAAAGAAGAGAGTTTTGAACGCAAGCATGAAGTTATTTATGGTGAGGTGTCAGGTTCGCGTGATTTTCAGTTAGTTACCCTTACCTGGAAGAAAACACCGGAAGAACTGCAAGCGGAATGGCAGAAAATTGACCCGGTAGGCTACAGCCAGCACTCCTCTATTGTGATGAGTGAATTTGTGCCACCGCACGCTATGGCGTTTGATTTGGCTATTGGGCAGTGCAAATCATTCGATTATCAGGCGGGGAAATTTTGGGAAGGGTTGCTACATCGGGCAGACTGGCGCGATCCGCAGAACGGTTATCCTGCCGCTAAAGAATATTACCGTACCGGAATGCTAGATGAACAGCGTACGAAATGGTTTATGAATAAGCCTGATGAGGTGCTTCCAAAAGGGGAGTACGGTGTGGAAAACCACTTTAATAATGCCTCGCCAGCCATGCCGTCACGCGAACTGTCCATCAGAAATCATGATGTGGCAAATTTGCAATGGGATATGCCAAAGCCCATGAGTGATAGTCAACTGGCTAAAGGATAGAGCATGAAAATATTTTTTATCGGCCTGACGACCTTAGCTGTTTTGCTTGTGACCGGATGCCTGGCTAAAGAACCGCCGACGCAGGTAGTTTATCGATTCGATGATCATCGTTATCTCGAACTGAAAGGGTGGGATTGTGAAGGCGAACTCTGGTACACGGATACTAAGCGAGGCATTCACACCGAACCAGTTAGTCAGTTTTATCGACTCTTTACCCGTAAATTTATTCATCCATCAGAGCGATATATTGCACTGACGGGATGGGGAGTGAGTGGATTCATAGTATCTAAGGACTATGGGAAAACGTGGCGCTCAGTAGCGTTTTCACCAAATCATAATGAACCCAATGGTGATGACTACGCGCCGTATGAGGATATTATTTCTTTCACCGTCGTCAACGATCAGGGCTTTTTACTAACCAAGCACCGGCTGTATATGTCATCAAAGCCATTTGAAGACCCGCGCATTCTGCCCGGTGGGCCGGGGATTGCCTATACCGTGGATGACGGAATGGGAAATAAAGTCAGCGGGAAGCTGGAACCCCGTTCCCCTGGCTGGGCCTGGGGAATGGTCTACATGACTAAGCAGGGGCTTGAGGGCAGCACGCAGCAACTTAAGGCTAACTGGCAAGATTTACCCGACAGCGTACCCGATGTGAAAGGCTATACCGGCTGGGATCATATGCGCTGTGATATGGATGCGGGGCGATAACTGATGAAAGGATTATGTACCGTTCTCGCAGCGACGTCCGTTGTGCTGGCAACCGGATGCCAGGCGAAAGAACCACCCACACAGGTTGTTTACCGGTTCGATGATCATCGTTATCTTGAGTTAAAAGGCTGGAGCTGTGAAGGCCAGCTCTGGTATACAGATACGAAAAGGGGTATTCATTCACAGCCTTATTTTCAATTTTATCGAGTATTTACCCGTAAGTTTATTCATCCATCAGAACGATATATCTCAATTCCTAACTGGGAGGTGGATGGGTTTCATGTATCGAAAGACTATGGCGAAACATGGAAAGCTGTCGGTTTTTCCCCAGCGGGTAATGAACCAAATGGAGATAACAGAGCACCCGCAGAAGATGCAGTGTCTTTCACCGTCGTCAACGATCAGGGCTTTTTACTGACCAAGCACCGGCTGTACATGTCGTCAAAACCATTTGAAGACCCGCGCATTCTGCCCGGTGGGCCGGGGATTGCCTATACCGTGGATGACGGAATGGGAAATAAAGTCAGCGGGAAGCTGGAACCCCGTTCCCCTGGCTGGGCCTGGGGAATGGTCTACATGACTAAACAGGGGCTTGAGGGCAGCACGCAGCAACTTAAGGCAAACTGGCAAGATTTACCCGACAGCGTACCCGACGTGAAGGGCTATACCGGCTGGGATCATATGCAATGCAACATGGATGCGGGAAAATAGGGAGATAAAGTGATGAAAGGCGTCATTAGGTTAAACGATCCGCTGATAAGCGGAGGAAAAGTCACTAAGGCCTCTGGGGCAGACTTTATGGGTCAGCCCGTGGCCTTGAAAGATGATCTTGTGCAGTGTCCGCTCCATAAAGGGACGTTCCCAATCACTGAATGTCACCCAACCTGGACCATGCATGGCCGTGGGGTTGTGGTAGATGGCTGTCGCGCGGCGTGTGGATGTGAAATCAAAAGTACCTTACCTGTGGCGGGAGCTTCGTAATGCGCGCGTGGTGGTTATACAAAAAACAGCCAGACCCGGATTCCACTCTGCCAGTCGTCATGATTGTTTTCCTCTATGTAATAGCCGTCGCAATGGGCCTCGTGATCCGGGCTTTAACCTGGCCTGAACAGGAACACGTTACGGCTCTCTTTTTTTGCCTTCAGTTATTCTGCCCATCTGTGTTGTGTCGTTGTTAGTTTTTACAAGTTTCATATTTCATGACGCCAACATTCATTATGCTGAAACCCGAAAATTCATAGCAAAAGAGCAGGAGATTAATTTAAAGGCGTATGCGCGGAAAAATATGGCTATCGCAGCATGGTCTTCAATAACCCCCCTGGAGCAACCCGCGCTGAATATGTTGAAACTGGAAGGCGAATTTCCGCTGGCACCGAAAACGCCGGTTAATATTCAGCTGGAAGATCGCTTCGACCAGACCAGAAATGAACAGATGTTTTACCGCTTACTGGACCCGATGGCAGAAAAATTGAAGGGCTATAACTACCGTATTTTTGAAACCGTTGTCTGGGTTCGCGGAGGGAGTGGATCCTGCATTGATGAACTGAGACGCACTCTGGAGCGGTTGGGTATTGAAACGGCCAGCACGTGTAAAATTGAGTACAGCACAGAATGCCCTGACTACGCGATCGTTAGCCAATGGATGAACTTATCTGATTACAGAGTTGAAAACCGGCTGATTGTTATCGTTCATTTACATGAAGAAAGCGGCGAATCAAAGAGCATGGAAAATGCATGTGCATTCCTGCTGACCAGTCATTATGTCCGGGAGGAGGGCGAAAAACCGGTATATTTATATCAGCCTATGTCTGATGTGACCGATGTAGAGGACAAAATGGCGGTCTTCCTTGAGACGGGTTCGGTACTTACGCCGAAAAATCTCTGGTATACCGGGCTGTCCCGTATTGAAAAATATCCATTAATGCAGGCACTGGACAAAAAAGCGCTCACGGTGGAACGGCTGGATATCGATGCCTCTCTGGGCGCAAAGAGTGCCGGGTATCGGTGGCTGGCTCTGGCATTTGCGGCGGATGCGGTAAAATATGCCCAGGGGGAGCAACTGGTAGCTTATTCAGACAAAAACAAATTTTGTATTACTGCGCTTTCCTCCCTGAAGACAGCTATCCCAAAAAAACTTACCTGGTGTAACTGGAGTAATCCCCTTTATCCTGCGGGGATGGCGGCTTTATTCTGCGTGTTATCCCTCATTGCCTATCGTATCAGTTTCCTGGCGCAAAACGATCCGCCAGCAATCTGGGAACTGATTGCGAGCATAATCATTCCCTTCGTTATTTTTATAGGCCTCGGTAGTTTTGTTTTCATCTCGAAAACGAATGAAGCCTACGAGGACATGGAATACGAATGGAAGCGATAGAAACGAAACAACGTTAATCATGCTATGTGGCTGGTCGCTTACTTGACCAGCCTTTAGTTATTTACCCTGTCACTTTCACCGCAGTGGCCGCTTTTTTCGCTCTCGCGACGGCTTCGTCCACGTTTTCCCCGGTCGCTAATGCCACGCCCAGACGACGGCTTCCGTCGATCTCCGGTTTGCCGAACAGCCGAACCTGCAAGCCTGCGCCTACCGCACCTTCGACGTTATCAAAGGTGACATTCTGGCTGGTCAGTTGCGGCAGGATCACCGCCGAGGCTGCAGGGCCGTACTGACGGATGCCGCCAACCGGCAGGCCGAGGAAAGCACGTACGTGCAGCGCGAACTCAGAGAGATCCTGCGAAATCAGCGTGACCTTCCGGTATCGTGCGGGCGAGGGGAGACTTCACTGAAGATCACCTCGTCGCCGCAAACAAACAACTCCACGCCGAACAGGCCGTAGCCGCCCAGCGCCAGCACCGTTTTGCGGGCGATCTCCTGCGCGCGTGCCAGCGCCAGCGCGCTCATCTGCTGCGGCTGCCAGGATTCGCGATAATCGCCGTCTTCCTGGCGATGACCAATCGGGTCGCAGAAATAAACACCGTCCACGGCGCTGACGGTGAGCAGGGTAATTTCAAAATCAAACTTCACTACACCTTCTACGATGACGCGCCCGGCACCGGCACGGCCGCCCTGCTGGGCATAGTCCCAGGCCTTGTCCAGCGTGCTGCTGTCGCGGATAAAGCTCTGCCCTTTGCCGGAGGAGCTCATTACCGGCTTAATGATGCACGGGTAGCCAATCTCCTCTACGGCCTGGAGAAACGCAGCTTTATCCCCGGCAAAAAGGTAGCTGGAGGTCGGGAGCTGTAATTCTTCTGCCGCCAGGCGACGAATGCCTTCCCGGTTCATGGTCAGTTTTGCCGCTGTGGCACAGGGCACCACGCGCTGGCCTTCCTGTTCAAGGGCAACCAACATCTCAGTGGCAATGGCCTCAATTTCAGGTACCACGAAATCCGGTTTTTCGTCGGCAATTAACGCCCGCAGGGCATTACCCTCAAGCATATCGATGACGTGCGAGCGATGCGCGACGTGCATGGCGGGCGCATTCGCATAACGGTCCACCGCAATCACTTCCACACCCAAACGCTGGCATTCAATGGCCACTTCTTTACCCAGTTCACCCGATCCCAACAGCATGACGCGCGTCGCGGCAGGACGCAGCGCAGTTCCTAAACGAGTCATAAAAATCCCCCTGAAAAAGATGCGGGCAGTATAAACGAAAACGTTTGCGTATGTCTTGTATAGGGATAACCCGGACAGGGGAGAAATTTGCGCTTCTTTAGCACTGACAGACATTTCCTGACACCCGCTCGCTTAGGCTGTGAAGGTTACGCACTGTTACGTGAGGAAAAATATGTCAGGCTGGATGAATCAACTGCAATCCCTGTTGGGACAAAAAGGCTCGTCGTCCGGCGAGCAGGGTCTGAGCAAGCTGCTTGTGCCGGGTGCGCTCGGCGGGCTGGCCGGTTTGCTGGTTGCCAATAAATCATCGCGGAAACTGCTTACCAAATACGGTACCGGCGCGCTGCTGGCGGGCGGAGGGGCTATTGCAGGCTCCGTCTTATGGAACAAATACAAAGACAAGGTGCGCAACGCGCATCAGGATGAACCGCAGTACGGGAAGCAGGTATCGCCGTTAGATTTACGCACCGAGCGTCTGATCCTCGCCCTGGTCTTTGCAGCCAAGAGCGACGGGCATATTGATGCCAGTGAACGTGCCGCAATTGAACAGCAGATGCGGGAAGCGGGCGTTGAGGAGCAGGGCAGGGCGCTGGTGGCGCAGGCCATCGAACAGCCGCTCGATCCGCAGCGTCTGGCGCAAAGCGTGAAAAACGAAGAAGAGGCACTGGAACTCTATTTTCTGAGCTGTGCTGCCATCGATATCGATCACTTTATGGAGCGCAGCTACCTGAACGCCCTGGGTGATGCGCTGAAGATCCCACAGGACGTTCGTGAGGGAATTGAGCAGGATATTCAGCAGCAGAAGCAGACCCTCGCGGGCTAGAAGGCCATGTTTCGCTTGCATCATACGCGTGTTTTGCCAACCTTATAGGATGTAAAACGAAAAAGTAAGAATGCCATGCCTCCAAAAGCCCGACGTACTCCTTATGCGATCACCACGCATGGCGATACGCGTATCGATAACTACTACTGGCTGCGGGACGATTCTCGTTCCCGGCCAGAGGTGCTCGACTATCTGCACGAGGAAAACGACTATGGCCGCCAGGTCATGGCCAGCCAGCAGGCGCTTCAGGATCAGCTCCTGAACGAAATGGTGCAGCGTATCCCCCAGCGTGATGTCTCTGCCCCGTGGTGCAAAAACGGTTATCGCTATCGCCATATTTATGAGCCGGGAAACGAATATCCCATCTACCAGCGCCAGTCTGTGCTAAGCGCCGAGTGGGACGAATGGGAGATCCTGCTGGATGCTAACAAACGTGCTGCCCACAGTGAGTTTTATACGCTGGGCGGCATGTCCATTTCCCCCGATAACGCCATTATGGCGCTGGCTGAGGATTACCTCTCCCGCCGCCAGTACGGTTTGCGTTTCCGCAATCTTGAAACGGGAAACTGGTATCCCGAAATGCTGGATAATGTCTCCCCCGATTTCGTCTGGGGTAACGATTCAGAAACGGTCTACTACGTTAAAAAGCATGCCTCAACGCTGCTGCCTTATCAGGTCTGGCGTCATACGGTGGGGACCGATTCCGCCGACGATGAGCTTGTGTATGAAGAAAAAGACGAGACGTTCTACGTCAGCCTGCATAAAACCTCGTCTCGCCACTACGTGATTATCTTCCTTGCCAGCGCCACCACCTCTGAGGTGCTGCTGCTGGATGCCGAACTGCCGGATGCCCAGCCGTTATGCTTCCTGCCGCGCCGTAAAGATCATGAGTACAGTCTGGATCACTTCCAGCACAGCTTTTACCTGCGTTCGAACCGCGAGGGCAAAAACTTTGGCCTTTATAAAACCAAAGTGCGCGATGAACGGAAGTGGGAAGTGTTAATTCCTGCGCGCGATCAGGTGATGCTGGAGGGGTTCACCCTGTTTACCGACTGGCTGGTGGTGGAAGAGCGTCAGCGCGGACTGACCAGTATCCGCCAAATCAACCGCAAAACCCGCGAAGTGGTGGGCATTGCGTTCGATGACCCGGCTTACGTGACGTGGATCGGCTTTAACCCGGAACCGGAATCGTCCCGCCTGCGGTACGGCTATTCGTCAATGACTACCCCGGACACGTTGTTTGAGCTGGATATGGACACCGGGCAGCGTCAGGTGATTAAACAGGCTGAGGTCCGGGGATTTGAGTCGGAAAATTATCGCAGTGAACACCTGTGGGTGACCGCGCGCGACGGCGTTGAAGTCCCCGTGTCTCTCGTCTACCACAAGGATCACTTCAACAAAGGTAAAAACCCCATCCTCGTCTACGGTTACGGCTCCTACGGATCCAGCATGGACGCCGATTTCAGCAGCAGCAGGCTGAGCCTGCTCGACCGCGGTTTTGTTTATGCGATTGCCCATATTCGCGGCGGCGGCGAGCTGGGTCAGCACTGGTATGAAGACGGAAAATTTCTCAAAAAGAAAAATACCTTCAATGACTACCTTGATGTCTGCGATGCGCTGATCGCGCAGGGTTATGGCGATCCGCAACTCTGTTTTGGCATGGGGGGCAGCGCCGGAGGCATGTTAATGGGAGCCGTGGTAAACCAGCGGCCTGAACTGTTTAAAGGCGTTATCGCTCAGGTGCCGTTTGTGGACGTGGTGACGACCATGCTGGACGAAACCATTCCGCTGACCACCGGGGAGTTTGAGGAGTGGGGGAACCCGCAGGATGAAACCTATTACCGCTACATGAAAGAGTACAGCCCGTACGATAACGTCGAGGCGAAAGCCTATCCGCATATGCTGGTGACCACCGGCCTGCACGATTCCCAGGTGCAGTACTGGGAGCCCGCGAAATGGGTGGCGAAGCTGCGTGAGCTAAAAACTGACGATAATCTGCTGCTGCTGTGTACCGATATGGACTCGGGGCACGGAGGGAAATCAGGGCGATTTAAATCCTATGAAGGGGTGGCGCTGGAGTACGCCTTTTTGATTGGCCTGGCGCAGGATACGCTGCCAGGCCGCGCGGGAACTCAGGCTTCGCCTAAATAATGCTTCAGCGTCAGGCGCAGTTCCGGGCTCATTCTGTCGAGGTTGTTGTACAGCCAGCGCAGATAGCCCGGATCGTTGTCCGCCACTTCCGATACCGGTTTTCCACGATATTTACCGAACGTGAAGGTGGTCAGTAGGGCGGGGCGGCCGGTAATGGTCGCCATATCGTCCGGCGTCCAGCCGGAAGTATTCATGATATCAATCAGGAGCGCTGCGGTGATGTAGCAGTCATAGAGGGCGCGGTGATGATGCAGCCCTTCCGGCGTCCGCACGCTTAGTTTGCGCGACTTATACAGCGCCATATTGCTGTATTTGATCCCCGGCCACAGACGGCGCGCCAGCTTCATGGTGCAAATCCATTCACCGGGCATCTCCGGCAGCACGCGGCGGTCAAAGCTGGCGTTATGGGCGACATACCACTGGCTACCGTGGTAAAGAGGGATGATCTCTTCAATCCACGGCTTATCCGCCACCATCGATTCCGTAATGCGATGAATTGCCATCGCCTGCGCACTGATGGGACGGTCCGGGCGCACCAGGTGGCTCATTGGATTGACTATCTTTCCGTCAACCACGTCGACAGAGGCGACTTCCACAATTCCACCCTGCAAATCGCAGGTTTCGGTATCGATAACGCGCAGCATTGATCGCTCCTGATCCTAAAATGCCTAGCCTAATGGAATGATATCCCCTTGCCAACCCTGTCGGCCCAAAGAACCGGTTAACAGCAACTCTCCCTTATCGGCACGCACGATCAGCTGACCTTTTTCATCCCATAACGCGCTACCGCTGCGCGCGTTCGCCATTAATACCGCGATGGCGTACTTATGCGCGAAGCGTTGTAACGAACTGATGGATTGCCGCCAGCGTTGCTCACCCACCGCCAGGCTGCTGGTGAACAGCGTTGCCTCTGGGTCCAGTTCCGGGGCGTCAGCCTGATTATCAACGATGGTTAACCGTTTATTGCCAGGAATAACACCCGTACCGTTACCCTGCGGATAACGCCGGATGGTCGACAGGTTAGGGGTGAATAGCGCGAGTCCTTTCTGTTGCTGGAGCGTAATACCGGCAATCACCGTGATGAAACGTGACTGCGCCGCGTGAAGGAGGGGGGCAAGCTGCAAATCGTCAGGGGGTGGGGGTAAGGTTGTTCCGCCAGGGCCAGTAAGCGAAAGCTCCGGAAAGACGACTAAATCGCACCCATGCGAGGCAGCCTCGGCAATAAAGTGCAGGTGATGTTTTATGTGCTCATCAACACAGTTGTGCCGCGGAGCATACTGAGCCGCGGCAATAGTCCATCGTGACATCGTGACTTCCTTATACACTAAGTCGCTGGGATTTTAAGATTACACCTAAATTTATCAGGGTTTTCTTATCCTGCCACATAACGCGTAAGGAAGTGTAACGGGACGTTAAGCTTATTTAACTTTAGGTTCGTACGGCAGGCGCGAGAGATTAACGGAGGCGAGGCGATGCGCAATAAGACGTTCGCGGAACCAGTCGCGCAGATGCGCGGGTTGTTCACGCTCTACCACTTCAGCCACGACGGGCATGTTGTAACGCTCTTTGAATGCGACCCCCGCGGCGGCGAGATCGACATTCACTTTGTCCATCTCGTCCTGAGGAAGGGCGGCCAGGTTAACGTTCATTTCCTTCTCCTTTTTCTGCGGCGGCAACGTTACCGCGATTGTTCAACGATGACAAGGGAGCAAAGGATGTTCCTCGACTCGTTAATTATACAGAGTTATTCTTTAGCATTCAGGCATAACGAAAAGGAATGATTGTGATGCACTTTACCCCTTCCCGCGTCGCGTGTGCGCTGGTGTTTCTGCTCTCTTCGGCAATCGCGCCATCAGCTCTGGCCCATGCGCACCTTAAGCAACAATCCCCGCAGGAAAATACCGTCGCGACGGCACCCGACGTCATTACCCTGAATTTCTCGGAAGGCATTGAACCTGCCTTCAGCGGCGTCGTGGTGACGGACGCGCAGCAGCACAAAATCCAGATCGGCGCGGTGAAGCGTGACGAGAAGGATAACGCAAAGCTGATTGTTCCTCTTGAGAAACCGTTGACGACCGGCACCTATACGGTGGACTGGCATGTGGTCTCCGTGGACGGCCACAAAACCAAGGGCAGCTATCACTTTAGCGTGAAATAGTATGCTGGCCCTGAGCTACGTAGCGTTTCGCTTTATCCATTTTGTTGCGCTGATACTACTTTTCGGCAACGCGCTATACAGTGTCTGGTTTGCACCGTCTTCGTTGCAGCGCCTCATGACGCAGCGTTTCCAGCGCCAGCAGAATATCGCGGCCTTAATCAGCCTGATGGCTGCTCTGCTGATGTTCGGCCTGCAAAGTGGGTTAATGGGCAACGGCTGGGGTGATGTCATTCGCCCGGCGGTCTGGCGCAGCGTGCTGGGCACGCAGTTTGGTGGCGTCTGGCTGTGGCAAATGGTGCTGGCCGCTGTGACCGCGGGCGCTGCATGGCTTACCCCGCAAAAGGGCTCACGGCTGTTACTGCTCGCGATGGGGCAACTGGTGCTGCTGGCGGGCGTGGGACATGCCGCGATGAACGGTGGCGCGCCGGGTGCCTTGCATCGTCTGAACCATGCGCTTCACCTGCTCTGCGCCGCCACCTGGGTGGGCGGTTTACTGCCGCTGCTGTTCTGTATGCGGCTGGCGAAAGGCCGCTGGCAGCCAGCCGCTATCTTTACCATGATGCGCTTCTCCCGCGTGGGGCATTATGCCGTGGCGGGCGTGCTGCTGACCGGGATAATCAATACGCTCTTTATTGTAGGCATAGACGTGCCGTGGGAAGCGCCTTATGTACGGCTGTTGTTGTTCAAATGTGCGCTGGTCATCATGATGGTGGCAATTGCGCTGGCGAATCGGTATTTTCTTGTGCCACGCTTTCACCCTGATGCCGGGCGGGAACAACAGATTTTTATCAGGATGACACAGGCAGAAGTGGTGCTGGGCGCGCTGGTACTGGCGGCCGTCAGCCTGTTCGCGACCTGGGAACCCTTCTGACAAGGTTTAATAACTTATGAAAAAGACACTGCTTTCTCTTTTACTTCTCACCTGTGCCAGCAGTGCGCTGGCCGCGCCGCAGGTCATCACCGTCAGCCGGTTTGAAGTGGGTAAGGACAACTGGGCATTTAATCGTGAAGAGGTCATGCTCACCTGCCGTCCCGGTAACGCGCTGTATGTCATCAATCCCAGTACGCTCGTGCAGTATCCGTTAAATGACGTAGCGGAGCAGCAGGTTGCCAGCGGGAAAAGTAACGGACAGCCTGTCAGCGTGATCCAGGTGGATGACCCGGCAAACCCCGGGCAGAAGAAGAGTCTGGCACCGTTTATTGAGCGCGCTAAAAAGCTCTGCTAGCCGTCAGGTTTCCAGTAAAAAAAAACCGCAGGTGCTTGTAAAAGCTCTGCGGTTTTTCACATTTAGTGATGTTCTGACGCTTTTTTTCAGACCACTTTTACTGTGGACTGGAAAACCTGACGTCGTCATCTATTCTTAAAGGGCAAGGCGATTGAGCCTGCATTAATGCCAACTTTTAGCGCACGGCTCTCTCCCAAGAGCCATTTCCC
>OJWM01000019.1_pt1 | contig 60882 bp, 73 predicted proteins | sample 1600481 | NCBI WGS metagenome assembly OJWM01 (sample SAMN04436720, study PRJEB24849) | human gut metagenome | biome: human gut; feature: NICU; material: stool | host: Homo sapiens | place: USA: Saint Louis, MO | collected 2010-10-12 | reverse complement strand
GCCGATGGTAGTGTGGGGTCTCCCCATGTGAGAGTAGGGAACTGCCAGGCATCAAACAGAAAGAACCCCGTACCGGAAGGTGCGGGGTTTTTTGCTTTGTGCGCGGAAAAACATGCCGGATGGCGGCTTCCCCTTATCCGGCCTACAATTGTTAAAACGATTTTAACAATGGTGCCGCTTTGACTCGTCCTTTTGATTACCAACAAGATTTTGCAAATATAAATTTTCGCGAACATCCCGAACGGTATCAGGTTGGCCGGGGTGAGCAGGGCGTATTGATGGTCGAGCCTTATAAAAGCGAAATCCTTCCACACTGGCGTTTTAAAAATTCTGAAGTCGCAGCGCGTTCGGCACAAGAGATATACGCTCTCTTTGAAGAGTACCGCAGTAAAAACGATTTTGTAGGTATGGATATGGCGCGTAAATTCATACAAATGGGCTATACCCGCGCCCGGCGATACGCGAATCATAAGGGCGGTAAAAAGTATGATGCGGAACGACAAGTCAAACCCCTCGATCACGATCCAGTGAAAGCAGAAGCAGCCGCAGTCTTCAAAAAGTGGTGGGATAAAATTCGTGCAGACGAAGATTACTTGCAGCGAAAAAAGGCCCACCAGCAGTCCTGGGGATAATTACTGCGTCCGCTAATAATTAGATAGCTGATCGAGTTCACAAAACGCAATGAAACATATTGGAAACATTTTATTTACCTAACGATTCGTTTTAAATCCGGTTTTACTGTTTGTGGGCAAAGGCCCGCAATGTGAGACAGGGGATATTAAAATGACAGAAACCGTAGCCAGTGCAGATACGGATAACACCAATTTGGCAGGTAAGGATACTCGCCGTCGGGTTTGGGCAATCGTTGGGGCCTCATCAGGAAACCTTGTAGAGTGGTTTGACTTTTACGTCTATTCATTTTGTTCACTCTACTTTGCGCATATCTTTTTCCCGTCAGGGAACACCACAACTCAGCTTTTGCAAACCGCAGGCGTTTTTGCCGCCGGGTTCCTGATGCGCCCTATCGGTGGATGGCTATTCGGCAGGATCGCGGACAGGAAAGGGCGCAAGACATCCATGCTCATCTCTGTATGCATGATGTGCGTCGGCTCGCTGGTGATTGCCTGCCTGCCCGGTTATGAGACTATCGGAACATGGGCACCGGCGTTGTTGTTGCTGGCACGTCTGTTCCAGGGGCTATCCGTCGGTGGCGAATATGGCACCAGTGCGACATACATGAGCGAAGTGGCTGTTGAAGGGCGCAAAGGTTTCTATGCATCATTCCAGTATGTAACCCTCATTGGCGGACAGCTACTGGCGTTACTGGTTGTGGTGATCCTTCAACAGATCCTTAGCGATGAAGATTTACGCGCCTGGGGCTGGCGCATTCCGTTTGCCCTGGGGGCAGCCCTGGCGGTTGTGGCGCTGTGGCTACGCCGTCAGCTTGATGAAACCTCCCGACAGGAGGTCAGGGCGCTGAAAGAAGCTGGTTCGATGAAAGGGCTGTGGCGTAACCGCAAAGCATTTTTGATGGTATTAGGCTTTACCGCCGCAGGCTCGCTAAGCTTCTATACCTTCACCACCTACATGCAAAAATATCTGGTTAACACCACGGGCATGCATGCAAACGTTGCGAGTGTCGTCATGACGGTGGCGTTACTCGTCTTTATGCTCATCCAGCCGATTGTCGGCGCGCTGTCGGACAAAATTGGTCGCCGTACCTCCATGCTGATCTTTGGCGGCATGCTCACCCTGGGTACCGTTCCGCTTTTGACGGCGCTACAGCATACAACCTCTCCGTATGCCGCTTTCGCTTTAATCATGGTGGCGCTCATTATTATCAGTTTTTACACGGCAATCAGTGGCATTTTGAAAGCGGAAATGTTTCCCGCACAGGTGAGGGCGCTGGGCGTAGGCCTCTCTTATGCGGTTGCAAACGCCCTGTTCGGCGGTTCGGCAGAGTATGTCGCGTTATCCCTTAAGTCATGGGGCAGTGAAACGACCTTCTTCTGGTATGTCACCGTTATGGGGGCGCTGGCGTTTATTGTCTCGCTGATGCTGCATCGCAAAGGAAAAGGTATCCGCCTTTAATAATGCGCCATCTGCCAGACGGCGTAGCCGGTTGTTGCCCCGGCTACGCCATCTGCCAGACGGCGTAGCCGGTTGTTGCCCCGGCTACGTCCCAGGCAAAATCTTTCCAGCTCCAGCCACTTCCCGAAGGGCGGCTATCCCAAAGTTCTTTTGATGCCCCCAGGCTGATGGAGAACATCAGGCCTATTGTGGCACTACGATCCCTGCTATAACCCTGGTGCAGCGCATACTCATTACCCGCAGCGGACATCATTGCAGACGCCAGAAAGTGCTGAGCTTTATCCTGACCCGACCAGTTATCATTAGCCATATGGCTGCAACCTGTCAGCAAAAGAGGGATTATCAGGCAAGGCGTACGCATTAACAGGCTCCATAAAAAAAGCCCCGTCGATGACAGGGCTCGTGTATTACAGAATGCGGCTGATGAGGCGATCGATACGGATCCGACGTAGACGGCGAATCAGCTTGCGAACTTTCACCGGGTAATCAGCGATGCTTTGCAGATCGCGATAATGACGAACCACTGTGGTATGCGTGCGTATAAGCTCCAGCTCACGATCGCGTTTCGCGGCTAACGCATGCTGAGGATCGTGAATCAGAATGGCGTTTTCCAAATCCAGACGCCAGGCGCGTGGGTTCAGGTTATTACCGGTCAGCAGCATCCACTCGTCATCAACCCACATTCCTTTGAGATGATAGCTGTTATCTTCATCTTTCCAGAGGCGCACGACGAGCTGGTCCGTGTTCACATAGTACTGTAAACGGCTCAGAAAGCGGCGCAGGTTAATCTCATAGAGATAAGGCAGTGCGCCGATGATCTTGAAAGGCTGATCTTCCGGAATGAAAAAGTCGTTTGCCGTTTTATCCCCGACAATGATTTCCACCTTTTTACCATCACGCAGCAGCTGAATGATATTACGCACCAGAACGGCGGGAAGGTTGAAGTACGGGGTGCAGATGGTGAGCTTATGCTCCGCGCACGGCATCAAATGGAAGATAGTCTTGTTCAGGAGGCTGGATTTACCCAGGCCTACCAGAGGCGTAACGGACAGTTCTTCATTATTGGCATCACCCTGGAAACGATAAACCGCATCGCGCAGCTCCTGGCGGAAGGAGCGAACGTCGTTTTTGATTTCCGGGCTTTTCGGGCGATGAGGATCGTCAAGACGGTGCACACCCCGGCCATGAACCAGGTTTTTATCAACCCAGTTGAACATGATGTCGGTCATCTGCGGATTACGGATAAGATGGTAGCGATCGTAACGGTATTTATCGAGCTGATGGAGATACACATCATTCAGACTGGCGCCGCTATAAAGGACGCTGTCATCAATGATAAATCCTTTAAAATGAAGAACGCCAAGCGCTTCACGGGTATTCACCGGTACGCCATATACCGGGATATCAATACCCGGATTTTCCTGGGCCATGCGGCAATACCAGTCAGCATTGGTATTCGAGGCAGCCGCACCAATACGGCCACGCTGAGCACGGTGCCAGTCAACCAGCACGCGAACATCCAGTTCCGGACGCTGACGTTTCGCTTCATAGAGCGCGTTCAGGATCGCACGCCCACCTTCATCTTGTTCAAGATAGAGCGCCACAATGCAAATACGTCGCGTAGCGCTGGCAATCTTTTCAAGAAGCGTCTCCCGGAAATGAGCGGGAGCATAAAAGAACTCTACATCATCAACTGACTGAGAAATCTTCGGTAGTTGAGCAAGGTGTTGTTGATGTTTATTACGCTTAAATTTTGACAACATCACAGTGCGTTTCTTCTCTGTTCATTGAAGGGTTGTCTGTACCAGGCAAACAACATAAGCGGACAATGATACCCCAGTGCCGGGAAAAGTGGGTAACATTTCCAGCAGCTTACTCTTGTTTATCCGTCGAAGTCAGGCTGAGGGACAAAGAGACAATGCCTTCATCCAGCTGGATATCAACGTCAAAACCGAGCTTCCGCGCCAGGGTCACCATACCCCGATTATTTGGCATAGTAATGCCATTGAGCCGTGACAATCCGTGATCGCGCGTATAACCAATGAGTTTTTCGAGCAGCCGTCTGCCCAAACCCAAACCTTTAAGATCGGAACGCACCAGTACGGCAAACTCCGCATCCACGTTATCCGGGTCGGAAATGGCACGCGTCACGCCGAGGATCTCCTCTCCCTCTGCGGAACGGCGGACCGCCACAATCGCCATTTCTCGATCGTAGTCGATCTGGGTCATATTGGCTAAATCGTCGTGGGTAAATTCATTAATTTCGCTGAAATAGCGATAGTACAAATCTTCTTTCGTCACCTGCGAGATGAACGCTCGCAGCAGCGGCTCGTCTTCCGGCAGGATAGGGCGAAACAGTGCCCGCTCTCCATTTTTCATCTCCACCCACTCTTCCAGATGGAGAGGATAAGGACGAATGGCGAGACGGCTTTCCCGGTCACCGACAAATGGCGCAATTTCCAGCGTCACGTCGAGGGCAGTGAATTCATTTCCGGAAGCGAGGAGCGGGTGGATGTCCAGGCGCTGGATCTCCGCACAGTCAACAATGAGGTTGGAGACCTTCACCAGAAACTGGCTTAACCCGGCGATATCAAGCGGCCTCAGAGCGCTTCTGCCGCGGATTTTTTTACTTTTGATGGCCTGAATAACCAAATAACGCGCCAGGTTCATGTTTAGAGGTGGAAGCGCGACAGCCGCTTGTTCTTCTGGCCGCCATTCAACGCCGCCTTCACCCAGCATAATGAGTGGACCAAAAACCGGATCGTGTTCGACGACCACGCGCAGCTCCTGCGCACCTGCTCGGTTAGCCATGCTCTGCACCAGCAGGCCGTGGATCCGGGCCTGTGGCCACGTCATTTTAACGCGATCGATAATGGCATCCGCGGCCTGTTGTACTTCTGTCGCGGTGCGCAGATACAACATGACGCCCTGAACATCCGATTTGTGCGGAATATCGGGGGAGCGCAGCTTCAGCGCGACCGGATAGCCAATCTGCTCAGCGATATGTACCGCCTCAGCGCTGTCACCGGCAATCCAGGTCGGCAGTGTTTGCATCCCATAGCTGCCAAGAATGGGTTGCACTTCATGCGTATCAAGCGAAGTGGCGCCCTCTTCGATGGCCTGTTGCAATAAACTGTGTACGTCCACCGAATTTGCTGTGAGGTTGCCCGGTAGGGCAGGCGTTTCACGCAGCTGCTTCTGGTTGCGGCGGTACTCAACCATATGCATAAACGCGGTTATGGTGCCCTCTGGCGTACGGTAGGTTGGCAACCCGGCTTCACTAAACAGACGTCGCGCTTCCTGCGAGGAGAACTCGCCGCACCAGTTGGTCAGCAGGGTGACGTATTTGCCGCGCGGATGGTTTCGGACAGCCTCAATCAGCGTTCGTGCACTTTCGCTGCCTGGCGCAACCGCGCTGGGCGAATGGATAATCATCAGCGCATCAAAGTCCTGGCTATCCAGCAAAATCGTGATCGCCTTAATGTAACGATCGCTGTTGGCATCATCGCGCAAATCGAGGGGATTATCGGGAACAACGCTTCCCGGTAACGCGTCCCGCAGGCGCTGGAGCGTCTCTTCACCCAGCGTGGCCAGCTTGCCGTTGCGTAGCCAGAGCTCGTCCAGCGCCAGGGCGGCGGGAGCGGCTCCGTTGCTGACAATCATCAGCTTTTCACCGCGCAGGGGACGCATGTGGCTCAACGTTTCGACGGCGGAAAAAAGCTCGTGCGTATCCTGTACCCGCAGTAAACCGGCGCGCTGGATCGCTGCATCCCATGCGGGATCCATCCCGGAATGGGATTGCAGCAGGCGCTGAGCCGCGGGGCTGCGCCCGCTTTTGATGACCAGAATCGGTTTATTACGCGATGCGCTACGCGACGCCGACACAAAACGACGGGCGTCACTCAGGTGTTCAAGGTAGAGCAGGATAGCGCTGGTTTTGCTGTCACGCGCCAGGAAATCCAGCAGCTCATCAACGTCAATGTCCAGGCTGTCGCCGAGGGCGATGAAATAGGAAAAGCCCATCTCACGCTGCTGCGCCCAGTCGAGGATGGTATTGGATACCGCTGCCGACTGTGAAATAAAGGCCAGTTTGCCTTTACGGATCGGAACCGGGGAAAAACTGGCATTCAGCCCTTGCCAGGGCGCAAGCAGACCGAGGCTATTTGGACCAAGAATGCGCATCTGGTAGCGGCTGGCGCAGGCCAGCAGTTCGGGCTGCTGTTCAGGAGGCGAGGAAAGAATAATGCAGGTTTTACAGCCCTTCTGACCGAGCGACTCAAGCAATTCGAGGTTTCGTTTCGCATGCGTACAGAGCACGGCGAGGTCGGGAACAAACGGTAAACTTTGCACGTCCGGCCACGCCAGCACCCCCTGTACCGCTTTATAAGCGGGCGTAACGGGCATGACCGGGCCGTTAAACCCGCCAGCCAGCAGGTTACGCATCATCAGATACCCTGCGCGGTCCGGTTTCATCGAGGCGCCAATAACGGCAATGGATTTCGGACGGAGTAGCGCTTCTAACCCTCTCTGGCTCATGCAGGCCTCCTGTGAATGCAAGCGACCTGATGATTTTAAACGCTTTCTGTCTCTGTTGCTGTGACGCTACCCTTATGAACGGTTTTTCCTGCCAGATAACGTTCGCGGAAGCAGGAGAAGTGGGAGCTTAATGCGCTGGCCGCCTGGGTATCGCCCGCCAGATCCAGTAGCGCAATGGCGACTTCAGCGGTGCAATATTGACCCTCGGCATGCGCTTCTCGTAAGCGATAGGCCGAAACGCGCGACAGATCGACGGAAATCACCGGCAGCGCATCAAGATAAGGGCTTTTGCGAAACATCTTTCTTGCTTCGGTCCAGGTGCCGTCGAGCATAATAAACAGCGGCGGCTTACCGGATGGTGGCGCCGTAAGCACCTGGCGTTGTTCGCCTGCATATGATGCCGGGAAAACGACCATGGGCTGATAGTCAGGGTTTGCCACCAGGTCAAGCAGAGCCTGAGGTGGCTCAGTGCGCGACCACTGAAACGCTGCGGTATTGGGCAGAATATCGGCGATCAAACGCCCCGTGTTGCTGGGCTTCATCGGTTCGGTATCGAACATGACCAGACAAAAGCGGCTTTTCGCCTCGCTCGGTGCAAGCGTTTCGCACAGACACACTTTCAGCGGTAAAAGGCAGCGCTGGCAGCGGCGAATACGATTGCCTCGGGCCAGAAAAGGGCGGGTGGCGCGCGCAAGGCGCTCGGCGCGTAATTGAAGTACAGCGTTATCAGTCATGGGCGAAAAGGCAGGAAAAACCCCATTTTCGCAGAGGAGAGAACGGGGCACAAGATATGCCCCGCGAATGTTACAGGGATTCGTTTAACCAGCTGTCGAAAGGCGCTTTCGGTACTGCACCATTGAGCATGTCGATCACTTCACCATTTTTGAAAATCATAATGGTTGGAATGCTGCGAATGCGAAAACGGGCGCTGAGTTCACGTTCCGCTTCGGTATTCACTTTAACAAAACGCATTTTCCCGCTGCGCTCTTCAGCCACGTCTTCGAAGATGGGTGCAAAGTTACGGCAGGGGCCGCACCACGGTGCCCAGAAATCGACCACAACCGGCAGATCGTCCTTGAGGAGTTTGTCCAGCGTAGCACCCGTCGCGTTAATGACATCGCCATCAAATAATTCGTGGCCACAACGCCCGCATTTCGCACCGTCATCCATCCGATCGTCCGGAATGCGGTTTAAAGCCTGACAGTTGGCACATACGGTATTCATAACTAACCTCTGATAGAGCCGTGGAACAACGGCGGAACGCCGATAATGTTTCTGATATGTTACATATTATCAGTGAGCCTGTATAAATCGACAACGCGTTTTATTCAATGGGAACAATAGTCACAGGCTTTTGTACGAAATTATGGCTATGAGCTTGCACATCGGGTAATCTGCGCGCTTCGCGCAGCGCTGGTGGAGAAAAGCATGAACGACGAAATGAAAAACAAAAGCGGCAAGGTCAAAGTGATGTATGTCCGCAGTGATGATGACTCTGATAAACGCACCCAAAATCCGCGTACCGGAAAAGGTGGCGGGCGTCCGGCGTCTTCTCGTGCAGACGGTGGCCGTCGCCCCGCCCGCGATGACAGAAATAACCGCGGCGATGACCGCAAACGTGATGACCGTAAGCGTGACGATCGCAAACGCGATGATTTTGTCCGCGACGGTGGATCGCCATGGCGTACCGTTTCGCGCGCGCCCGGTGAAGAGGCGACCGAAAAAGCCGATCACGGCGGTATCAGCGGAAAAAGCTTTATCGATCCGGAAGTGCTGCGTCGTCAGCGTGCGGAAGAAACCCGTGTATATGGCGAGAACGCCTGTCAGGCCCTGTTCCAGAGCCGCCCGGAGTGTATCGTTCGCGCATGGTTTATCCAGAGCGTGACCCCGCGCTTTAAAGAAGCGCTGCGCTGGATGGCGGCGAACCGTAAAGCCTACCACGTGGTTGACGATGCCGAGCTGACAAAAGCGTCCGGGACTGAACACCACGGCGGCGTCTGCTTCCTGATCAAAAAACGTAACGGCACCACCGTGCAGCAGTGGGTCAGCCAGGCGGATGCCGATGACTGTGTGCTGGCGCTGGAAGATGTGGGTAACCCGCATAACCTGGGCGCTATGATGCGTAGCTGCGCGCACTTTGGCGTGAAAGGCGTTCTGTTGCAGGATGCCGCGCTGCTGGAATCCGGTGCGGCAATCCGTACCGCGGAAGGCGGTGCTGAGCATGTTCAGCCGATCACCGGCGACAGCGTGCTGGAGGCCCTTGAGCAATTCCGTAACGCGGGCTACACCATTGTCACCACCTCAAGCCGTGCCGCTACGCCGCTGTTTAAAGCGACGTTGCCGCGCAAAATGGTGCTGGTGTTAGGTCAGGAGCGCGATGGTCTGTCTGATGCGGCACTCTCCAGCGCTGACATGAGCGTTTCTATCGACGGCACTGGCAACGTTGAAAGCCTGAACGTATCCGTTGCGACCGGCGTGCTGCTGGCCGAATGGTGGCGTCAGAACAAGGCATAAGCCTTATATGTGCCGGGCCTGACCCGGCACATTCAAACCCTACTCACTCTCTGCCGGTAACACAGGCATCCAGTCAATCGGCTTTTCGCCACGCTTTTCCAGCCACTCATTCGTCAGAACAAAATGGTTACTGCCAAAGAAACCGCGATGCGCAGACAGCGGCGACGGGTGCGGTGCTTTCAGTACGTGATGGCGCTGACGATCGATAATCGCCCCTTTCTTTTGGGCATGTGAACCCCAGAGTAAAAACACGACGCCTTCACGATGCTCATTGATTAGGCTGATAACCTTATCGGTAAAGGTTTCCCATCCCAGACTGGCGTGGGAGTGTGCCTGACCCGCCCGGACGGTTAATACGGTATTCAGCAACAGCACGCCCTGGCGCGCCCAGCTTTCCAGATAACCGTGATTAGGGCGGGTGAAACCCGGAATCGTTCCTTCCAGCTCTTTATACATATTCAGCAGAGAAGGGGGAATGGCCACGCCCGGACGCACGGAAAATGCCAGTCCGTGAGCCTGCCCGGGACCATGGTACGGATCCTGCCCCAGTATAACCACCTTCACGTCGCTCAGTTCGGTGTAGCGAAAGGCGTTAAATACATCTTTCTGCGGTGGATAAATTATCTGGCCGGCCTGCCGTTCAGCCGCAACGGTACTGAGGGTATTAATAAAATAGGGCTGCTGCTTCTCTTCTGCCAGCACGTCATGCCAGGTTAAAGGTGTTGTCATCTCGCTCTCCTGCGAATTTCATTCTCTGCCTAGCTTACCTGCTAATGCCTGGTGAGCAAAATTACCCGCGGAAAAGCGGCTAAGTGTCTCAATTTATGTTGAAAACCAGGCAGGGTAAGTTGAATTGGTAAATCATTGAAATTGATCTAAAACAAAAAATTCAGACCACACTCTTTATGTGGTTAGTGATTTTGTTGATTTAAATCAATAAATCACCCGGGTCTGAATGTTATATATACACACAACAAACAATGGTTTTACCAATTGGCCGCAAAAGGCCAGCATCAGTTAATGTAGCCTAAGGGAGGCAACACATGATTACAGGTATCCAGATTACTAAAGCTGCAAATGACGATCTGCTGAACTCTTTCTGGCTGCTGGACAGCGAGAAAAACGAAGCGCGCTGTGTAGTAGCGAAAGCAGGTTTTGCGGAAGACGAAATCGTTCCGGTGAGCAAACTGGGCGAAATTGAATACCGTGAAATTCCAATGCAAGTGCAACCAGAAGTGCGCGTGGAAGGTGGTCAGCACCTGAACGTTAACGTCCTGCGTCGTGAAACGCTGATGGATGCTGTTGAGAACCCAGAAAAATACCCGCAGCTGACCATCCGTGTGTCTGGCTATGCGGTGCGTTTCAACTCTCTGACTCCGGAACAGCAGCGCGACGTTATCGCCCGTACCTTTACTGAAAGCCTGTAAGGTTTCAGCTTCGGGGGTGGAATAAAAAAGCCGGGAATGTCCCGGCTTTTATTTACTCTTCAGTTTTTGTCTCTGGCGCAGCAGAACTTGGCTTACGGCGCTTACCAATATTTTTGGTATCGCGGTGGCGCTGCTTCACGCGCGGCTTCTCTTTTTCTTTCTCTTTTCTCTCAGCACGTTTCGCGAGCGCTTTCTTGGACGGTTTACCCGTCATTTTTTCACTCGGCGCACGTGTCGTCGGACGAAGTTCGTCAATCACACGAGCTTTTAGCGGCTCATCAACGTAGCGGCCAATTTTTTGGAGCAGCAGATGGTCGTGCGCTTCTACCAGAGAAATAGCAATCCCTTTGCGGCCCGCACGGCCGGTACGACCAATACGGTGCAGGTAAGTATCACCGCTGCGCGGCATATCAAAGTTGATCACATGGCTCACGTCCGGGATGTCGATCCCGCGCGCGGCAACGTCGGTTGCAACCAGCACATTCACGCGACCATCGGTCAGGCGCTTAATCCCTTCGGTACGCTTAACCTGTGCCATTTCACCTTCGAGATAGCAGTTGTTGATGCCAGCGTTGCGCAGCATTTCTGCCAGCTCATGCACGCGCTCGCGTTTACGTACGAAGACGATGGTACGGGTTGCTTCTTCCTGCTTCAGCAGATGTTTCAGCAACTCAACCTTATGCTCAAGGTTATCTGCGCGGTAGTACCACTGGTGGATCTTCTTACGCTCACGCGTCGATGGCGTAGCGGACACTTCCACCGGATCTTCCAGCAGACGTTCGGCGAAATCTTTAATGGCATCCCCTTCAAGGGTTGCCGAGAACAGCATTGTCTGGTTACGCCAGCGCGTTTCACCCGCGATGTGTTCGATATCCTGGGCAAAGCCCATGTCCAGCATGCGGTCAGCTTCATCGAGAATCAGCGTTTCCACCGCCCGGCAGTCGAAGTTCTCTTCTTTTATGTATTGCAGCAGACGGCCTGTCGTCGCGACAACGATATCCTGGTTTTCGCTGAACACTTCGGCGTGGTTCATATACGCTACGCCGCCGGTGATGGTCGCGATATCCAGATGGGTGTTCGCCGCCAGCTCACGCGCGTGTTCGGCAACCTGCATCGCCAGTTCACGGGTCGGGGTCAGGATCAAAATGCGCGGCGGCCCTGATTTTTTACGCGGAAAATCGAGCAAATGCTGCAACACAGGCAGCAAGTAGGCTGCTGTCTTCCCCGTGCCGGTTGGCGCAGAACCGAGCACATCGCGGCCCTCAAGCGCAGGCGGAATGGCCGCGGCCTGAATGGCGGTCGGGCGTGTAAAGCCTTTACTCTCAAGAGCATTGAGCAGGCTTTCATCGAGTTCAAGTTCGGAAAAAGTCGTTACAGTCATGTTCTACCTCTGTGTGGGGCGCTGATTATAGACGTTACGGCTGTAATCTTCATCTGTTTGTATGGATATCGCTTTTCGACCACTTCGCTTTCCCCTATGCTACTCCAGTTTCACACAGAAGGTTGCCCTGACATGTCTCAACTCAAAGCGCAGTTGCGCCGCGATGGTTTTACGTTTAAACAATTTTTTGTGGCGCACGATCGTTGCGCAATGAAAGTCGGTACAGACGGTATTTTACTGGGTGCATGGGCCCCTGTCGCAGGTGTAAAACGCATTCTGGATATTGGTACGGGCAGCGGACTTCAGGCGCTGATGCTGGCGCAGCGTACCGAAGAACACGTCACGATCGACGCCGTTGAGCTTGATCCTCAGGCGGCCCAGCAGGCAAGCGAAAACGCTGCCGATTCTCCGTGGGCAGAACGGATCAGGGTGGAATTCGCCGATGTCCTGACCTGGGCACCGGAGCAGACTGCGCGTTACGATTTGATCGTCAGCAATCCGCCGTATTTCACGCCAGGTGTGGAGTGTGGAACGCCGGAACGCGAGCAGGCACGTTACACCGGCTCGCTCGATCACAAGGCGCTACTGACCAGCGCGGCGGAACTCATCTCGGAAGAGGGATTTTTCTGCGTGGTCTTGCCCGAAAGCACGGGTAACACCTTCATTGAGATCGCTCGGGATATCGGCTGGAGTTTGCGTCTTCGTACCGATATTTCGGATACGGAAGGTCGCTTACCGCACCGTGTGTTGCTGGCGCTCTCGCCGAAAGAGGGGGAGTGCTTTGCCGACAGGATGGTTATTCGCGGGCCAGACCAGCGTTATTCCGAAGATTACACTGCCCTGACCCAGGCCTTTTATCTGTTTATGTGAACCTGCGGCGTCAACACCGACGGGCCGGACGTTTCCAGCGGGTCGGGATAGTCCAGCGTATAATGCAGGCCACGACTCTCTTTGCGCATCATCGCACAGCGTACAATCAGCTCGGCAACCTGCACAAGGTTGCGCAGCTCCAGCAGATTATTGGAAACGCGGAAGTTGGCGTAATATTCATCAATTTCCTGCTGCAACATCATGATGCGGCGTAACGCGCGTTCCAGACGCTTCGTTGTGCGTACAATCCCGACATAATCCCACATGAGAAGCCGCAGCTCGTGCCAGTTATGCTGGATAACAACCAGTTCGTCCGGGTTCTCTACCCGACTTTCATCCCATGCTGGCAGGTGCGTTGTTGGACGTGCATAGGGCATGCGTTTGGTTATATCTTCCGCAGCCGACCACCCATACACAAGACACTCCAGCAATGAGTTTGATGCCATGCGATTCGCACCATGCAGGCCGGTGTAACTGACCTCGCCGATCGCATACAAACCATCCACGTCGGTACGACCATGATCGTCAACCATCACCCCGCCACAGGTATAGTGGGCGGCAGGCACAATCGGCACCGGATCGCGGGTTAAATCGATACCCAGACTCCGCAGCTTTTCATAAATCATCGGGAAGTGCTGGCGAATAAAGTCTGCCGGTTTATGGCTAATGTCCAGATACATACAGTCCACGCCAAGCCGCTTCATCTCGTGGTCAATGGCGCGGGCCACGATATCCCGCGGGGCAAGTTCACCTCGGGGGTCGAAGTCCGGCATAAGCCTGGAACCGTCCGGTCGCTTGAGATACGCGCCTTCGCCGCGCAACGCTTCAGTTAACAGGAAGTTACGTGCCTGCGGGTGGAACAGGGCGGTAGGATGGAACTGATTAAACTCCATATTCGCTACGCGGCAGCCTGCGCGCCAGGCCATGGCGATACCGTCTCCGGAGGCGATATCCGGGTTAGTCGTGTACTGGTAAACCTTGGAGGCGCCGCCGGTCGCCAGCACAACGGCTTTAGCCTGGCAGGTTTCCACCTTCTCTTTATTCCGATTCCACACCCATGCGCCGACAACACGGCGCGTGCCGGGCAGGCCAATTTTATCGGAAATAATCAGGTCGACGGCGTTACTGCGCTCCAGCACCCGAATATTGGGATGGCTGAGGGCTTTGCTGACCAATGTGGTTTCAACCGCTTTTCCTGTTGCATCAGCAGCGTGCAGAATACGGCGATGGCTGTGCCCGCCTTCACGGGTCAGATGATAGCTCTCTTCACCATTAGACTGAACCTGCGTATCAAACAGCACGCCCTGGTCGATAAGCCATTGCACGCAGTGGCGGGCATTGCTGGCGACAAACTCTGCGGCATGCTCATCCACGATCCCGGCACCGGCAATCAGAGTGTCTTCTACGTGTGAGGCAATGCTGTCCGTTTCATCAAACACGGCGGCAATACCGCCTTGTGCATAGAAGGTGGAACCTTCGCTCATCGGCCCTTTACTCAGCACGATTACGTCCTGATGTTCCGCCAGGCGCAGCGCGAGGGAGAGGCCAGCAGCACCGCTGCCGATAATCAGTACATCACAATGGAGTTCAGGCGTTGTATTCATGATGTTTGTTTAATTTACTAAACATGGTCTGGGCAGAATAGCATTGTGATGCGAGTTATCGCACGTTTTTTTTGAAGCGTGTTGCAATGACTAAACGGATGGCCGGAAGTTAAATCATCGCTAAATGACTGGAATTATTTTGCGAAGCAGATCGTTAGCTTCAGATTTTGTGGTGAAATAAAGCCTGTGTTGCGTTACTCTTCTGACGATAAAGTTAATGATTCTTGTCAGAAAGCGGGTGCGTATCGTGAACAGACTTATAATGAAAGAAAATGAACGGTCTGCGGCGCGATGAACAAAAACAAAGGCGTTACGGAACTTATTGAAGAACAGACGCTCTAATTCGGTGCTTGCTCAAAGTGCAATGTTGTTAGAGTGGCGTTTCGATAACGCGTGGAATTTGGTTTGGGGAGACATTACCTCGGATGAGCGAGCAGTTAACGGACCAGGTCCTGGTTGAACGGGTCCAGAAGGGAGATCAGAAAGCTTTTAACCTACTGGTGGTGCGCTACCAGCATAAGGTAGCGAGTCTGGTTTCCCGCTATGTACCGTCAGGCGATGTTCCTGATGTGGTACAAGAGTCTTTTATTAAGGCCTATCGCGCGCTGGATTCATTCCGGGGGGATAGTGCTTTTTATACCTGGCTGTATCGTATTGCAGTCAATACGGCTAAGAATTATTTGGTTGCTCAGGGGCGTCGTCCGCCTTCAAGTGATGTTGACGCTATCGATGCAGAAAACTTCGAAAGTGGCGGCGCGCTGAAAGAAATTTCGAACCCTGAGAACTTAATGTTGTCAGAAGAACTGAGACAAATCGTTTTTCGCACGATCGAGTCGCTCCCGGAAGATTTACGCATGGCAATTACGTTACGGGAGCTGGATGGCCTAAGCTATGAAGAGATAGCCGCCATCATGGATTGTCCGGTCGGCACGGTTCGTTCACGAATTTTCCGTGCGCGAGAAGCCATTGATAATAAAGTTCAACCGCTTATCAGGCGTTGACGATAGCGGGATACTGGAAAAGGTATTAGGCATGCAGAAAGAAAAACTTTCCGCTTTAATGGATGGTGAAATGCTGGATAGTGAGCTGCTCGATGAGTTGTCTCATTCTCCCGAAATGCAACAGACCTGGGAGAACTATCATCTTATCCGCGACACTCTGCGGGGTGATACCAGCGATGTTCTCCATTTCGATATCTCAGCACGCGTTATGGCGGCCATTGAGAACGAACCTGTTCATCAGACCACGCCGCTTATTCCTGAAGCGCAGCCTGCACCTCACCAGTGGCAGAAAATGCCGTTCTGGCACAAGGTGCGTCCATGGGCCAGCCAGCTCACCCAGATGGGAGTCGCTGCGTGTGTATCGCTTGCAGTTATCGTTGGGGTCCAGCACTATAATACCCAGTCTGAAGCCAGTCAGCAGCCTGAAGCGCCAGTGTTCAATACGCTGCCGATGATGGGTAAAGCCAGTCCGGTTAGCCTGGGCGTACCGGCAGATGCCTCCGCAAGCGGCGGACAGCAACAGCAGGTACAGGAGCAGCGTCGTCGCATTAATGCGATGTTGCAGGATTACGAGTTGCAGCGTCGTCTGCACTCCGAGCAGCTTCAGTTTGAGCAGGCCCAAACCCAGCAGGCTGCTGTGCAGGTGCCAGGAAACCAAACTTTAGGAACGCAATCGCAGTAATGAAGCAACTTTGGTTCGCCATGTCTTTGATGGCGGGTAGCCTGTTCTTCTCTGCTAACGCCTCGGCTGATGTTTCATCCGGGGCGTTGTTGCAGCAAATGAATCTGGCCAGCCAGTCACTCAATTACGAGTTGGCATTTATTAGCATCAATAAGCAGGGTGTCGAATCGTTACGCTATCGCCACGCCCGCCTTGATAATCAGCCGCTCGCCCAGCTTTTACAGATGGATGGCCCGCGTCGGGAAGTGGTCCAGCGTGGGAACGAAATCAGCTATTTCGAGCCAGGCCTTGAGCCGTTTACGCTCAATGGTGACTACATCGTTGATTCCCTGCCATCGCTCATTTACACCGATTTTAAACGTCTCGCCCCCTACTATGATTTTATCTCAGTGGGGCGAACGCGTATTGCCGACAGGTTGTGCGAAGTGATCCGCGTAGTCGCGCGGGATGGGACACGTTACAGCTATATCGTCTGGATTGACGCAGAGACGAAGCTGCCGATGCGCGTTGATCTGCTCGATCGCGACGGTGAAACGCTGGAGCAGTTCCGCGTGATCTCCTTCGACGTGAACGGTCAGGTTGGCAACAGTATGCAGAATCTGGCCAAAGCCAGCCTGCCGCCTTTGCTTTCCGTACCTGCCGGCGATTCTGTCAATTTCAACTGGGTACCTTCCTGGATCCCGCAAGGATTCAGCGAAGTATCCAGCAGCCGTCGCCAGCTGCCGACTATCGAAACACCGGTTGAATCGCGCCTCTATTCCGATGGGCTATTTAGCTTCTCGGTGAATATCAATCGCGCTACGGCGAACAGTTCCGAACAGATGCTCCGTACCGGTCGCCGGACGGTTAGCACGACGGTACGCGATAATGCGGAAATTACCATTGTTGGTGAATTACCGCCGCCAACAGCAAAACGTATTTCAGACAGCATTAAATTCAGGGCTGCGCAATGATTAAAGAGTGGGCGACGGTCGTATCCTGGCAGGATGGCGTAGCGCTTGTCAGCTGTGACGTTAAAGCATCATGCAGCAGCTGCGCTTCGCGAGCCGGTTGCGGCAGCCGCGTATTGAATAAGCTGGGGCCGCAAACGTCGCACACTATTGCTGTGTCGAGCGATCAGCCGCTGGTGGCAGGGCAAAAAGTGGAGCTCGGCATCGCTGAAGGCAGCCTGCTCACTTCCGCCATACTGGTTTACCTCTCTCCGCTCGCCGGACTGTTTGTGATGGGCGGGGTTTTCCAGATGCTGTTCGGCACAGATTTGGCCGCCATGTGCGGTGCCGCCTTGGGCGGTGTGGGCGGGTTCTGGCTTGCTAAAGGCGTTTCCCCAAGGCTTACCGCCCGGGAAGCCTGGCAGCCCGTCATTCTCAGCGTTGCACTGGCACCCGACCAACTTCGTGTTGAGACGCTCTCTTCTGAGGCCCGGTGATCTGCCGGGCTTTATTATTATTTACATCGCAATAAAGTAAACGCCGTCTCTTCGCGCTATACCTGACTCTAAGTGCATTTCCAGCAGACGAGGTTGTAGTGTAGAATGCTGCGTTTTCGCACTGAAAAACGTCAGGCTAAGAACAGCGGCCTCCAGGAATTCGTAAGGCATAATTATTTAACTATATGAAGAACATACGTAACTTTTCGATCATTGCTCACATCGATAATTGATACCCCGCCAGCCTCCGCAAACCTCCGACAAAAACGCCTCAAGATCCCCATCAAATCAGCCTTTCCAAAAATTATACTGTTTGCATGTACAGTCAACCTACGACATCATAAGTCATGGTTTTTGTGTCCACCAGTGCGTCCATATCCTATGATGGACACATAACCCCCCGTTCTGATGGACACACGCAGGGACAAATCATGGCTATTTCAGATAGTTATCTAAAGTCGTGCCTTGGGCGCGAACGAGACAAAGTTGAAGAAAAGGCAGACCGTGATGGTCTGTGGGTACGTATCTCCAAAAAGGGGGCCGTTACTTTTTTCTACCGATTCCGCTTCCTGGGTAAACAGGACAAGATGACGATCGGCAGCTATCCGGAGTTCGGTTTAAAGGCTGCGCGCGATGAAGTGGCTAAGTGGGCCGCTATTCTTGCCCGTGGCGAAAACCCAAGGATCAGGCAAAGCCTCGACAAAGCCAAGATTAATAGCCAGTACACCTTCGAAGAGCTGTTCCGTGAATGGCACTCAATGGTCTGCATTCAGAAAGAATCAGCCGGGCAGGTCCTCCGCTCGTTTGAACTGCACGTTTTCCCCAAGCTCGGGAAATACCCTGCGCATCAGCTCACGTTACACAACTGGCTCACTGTCCTGGACAGATTGGCCCAGGGTTACAGCGAGATCACCCGGCGCGTGATCAGCAACGGCCGACAGTGTTATTCCTGGGCAGTGAAACGGCAGCTGCTGGAAGTTAACCCGCTGTCAGAAATGTCTGGGCGTGATTTCGGCATCCAGAAACAAATGGGTGAGCGAACCCTGGACCGTAAAGAACTGGCGATTGTCTGGCGAGCCATTGAGGATTCCCGACTCATTGAGCGAAACAAGATCCTCTATAAATTGTCACTGATATGGGCGTGCAGGGTCGGCGAACTCCGGCAGGCTGAAGTCGCACACTTTGATTTTGAAGAAGGGATCTGGACTGTTCCATGGGAAAACCACAAGACAGGGCGGAAGACAAAGAAACCGATAATTCGACCTATCATCCCGGAAATGCTCCCGCTGATAAAACGGGCCATTGAGCTGGCGCCTGGACGCTTTGTTTTTTCAAAATATGAAGACAAGCCGATGAGTGAAGGCTTCCATATGAGCATCAGCAGCAACCTGGTTAAGTTCATGCTCAAGGCTTATAACGAGCAGGTCCCACACTTTACTATTCATGACCTACGCCGAACTGCGCGAACGAATTTCTCAGAGCTAACCGAGCCGCATATCGCCGAGATAATGCTCGGGCACAAACTGCCTGGGGTGTGGTCGGTATACGACAAGCACACCTATGTTGAGGAAATGAGAGTGGCATATGGTAAGTGGTGGGCCCGACTTATGAGCATCGTCGAGCCCGACATTCTGGAGTTCACGCCGCGTCAGGTCGGGTGAGGCGGCCTTTATCATCACGCGTGAGGTTTAAGTGGGACATAGGCTTGCGGGTGGTCCTGGACATCTCTCTGATTTGCCAGGCTGTAACTTTGGTTTTTAACCATTTATTGGGGCCGCCCATGTAAGCGCAATCGGGCTCAGGGAAAGGGTTCTCGTTTGGGGCTCTTTTCCTGTAGCGTTCGAGCGTACGTGAGGAAATACACAGCTGCCCGCAGATGTCTTTAGTGCTCATCAGCTCAAATTTATTCGTTGCTTTGCTCATCTTTATTCTCCAAGGGCCCCTACCGGGGCCGTTTGATAATTCTTTATCAGGACACCTGGCCGGGAAGGGCACGCAGGCGGCGCATGCCTGTCATTGCCGTGGCCACATAGCTCGTCTTGCGGTTCACCACCTCAACCCAGACCTTCACGCCTTCAACTCTCACCGTGTAGGTCTCTTTCATCTTGCTGCGCCCATAGTCGCCGTATCTTTGCTGGTGGGCAGCCAGCGCGATTTCGCATGCCTGACGCGCTAACGGGGATTGCTGGTTACCTCGGTTAATCAGTCGCATGGCCATCTCCTTCGATACGCTTAAACTCGATCACCCAGACCCATGGGTTAGCGCGCCAGCTGTCAGAACCGTAGATGGATTCCCACAGGTACTTAAATGCGCCTGTTGCCGTTGGTCTTCCGGTCATGTTGTGGCCTGCAATGCAGTCGTAACAGTCCTGTGAGTCAGCAAGTGCATCCATGTCGATGCCTTCCGCTTCTGCATCCGCTTCACTGATGCCATTCAAGCGCTCAATCCGCACCCCGGTAATCTCCAACGTGATGCGGCTCGCCCAGCGCGGCATGTGGATGCTTGGACGCCAGCGGCCTTCTTCTGGCCAGTCTGCTGGAGTTGTGGCGCGGTACGCTATGTCGTGGCTGTTCTGGTCGATGTTGTAGCGCGCCCACGTCTCGCGCACCCAGATGCGGTCGCCTGGCTTGCCAAATGCGCTGTTCAGATAGTTCCCTGCCGACAGCTCCCCTGCCAGTTCATTGCCAGCCAGCTCGCACCCAAGATTTCTATCCAATATCGGAAACTTTACCGGGCGCCGTGTCTGCGTCTTCCTGCCGTCGAGGATGGCGCGCACCATCTCGCTGTTAAAAATCATCCCGCGTTCGATAATTTTCGTCATGTTGTTACTGGGAGGGCGGACCCTCCCGCCTCCCTTAGTCCACGTATTCCGGTTTCATATCCGCCAGGGTGATGCTGAACTGATCGTGCAACTCGTCGCCCAAGTGACGCTTTGAAGATGCGAGCACACGCTCGGCTTCCGCGAACCGCTCTGTCGCGTCCGGTTCTTCCGGAGAAGGTAGGGAGTTGATAGCCGCCTCAACCTTGTTACGTGCATCGACCAGGTAGTACCGCTTAACGGCTTTGTTTTTCAGCTCGGTGAACAGTGCGGATCCAAGCGTCGCTTTAGCCGTTTCGATGTCGGCACGGACTGCTTTGGCGCTATCCACATCCTGAGCGGCCTCAATGCGGTCGCGGAAATCCTGGGCCAGGGTGTCGATATTTACAGATGGCTCCTGAGGATCCTGCGTGTTTACTACATTTTCACCTTTGATATCAGCCAGGCTCATTTTCTGAACCGGTGCCGGGTTAATTTCCCTTTCGGTGGGCTGCTCAATCTCATCAGGCGTGTAAACGCCTAGGATCACGTGCGGGCAGTACAAGCGCGCCCAATATTTCACGCCGAGATAGGCTATTTGCTGGTCGGGCTTTGAAACCCACAGCGGCGAATTTCGAGTAACTACCTGCGACAGGTAAAGAGGTTTATCCCAGGTGATTTCACTTTCACCACGAAGAATTGCTCCGACTTGAACATAGAGACCTTCTTCGTCTTCATCAGTCCAGTCGCGAACGCGTTCGGCAACAGTGTACTTACCGTTCTTACCCATTTTTTCACGGGTCACTTCTTTGGTTTTGGTGCAACGTTCCCAGTCGCCGCCGTAACGATAATGAAAACGGCCATGAATGGCACTGGAACTGGTAATTACGGCGTTAACAAGCTGCGCTTCGTAACCCAACTGGCCGTTGACCAGGTGAGTTTTTTGCGCCACCGCGTAAGGGTTCATGCCCCACTGCATGGCTTGCATAACAATCGCCATGCAATCCGCAGGCTTTCCTGCCAAGTGTGCCGGTACTGTAACGACAGACTGGGCCATCAGCCCGGCGAAAGCCTGCAACTGACCCAGTGCCTGAACGTTGAAAATTGAGTTGCTGGCAGAGATAGTGTTTGGAGCCTGCTGCTCAGCAGTTACGATATTCATGTTTTCCATCATCATTCCCCTTATGCCTGAGTACGCAGCGCTTCAAGGCGGCGCAGGTCGAAGTCGTTCAGTTCGTCGATGTAATCGTCGATGATTGGCGCTGGCCATTCCCCTGTGTCGAAGCCGGTTGCTATAGCGCGCATTGCTTTTCGGTACTCGAGCATGCCCAGTTCCAGAAGGTCTGCGGATGCCTCGATGATGGCGATCCAGTGGTAGTTCTCGTCTTTGTTGACGAAAATCCAGAAGAACTGGTCCAGCGCCGCGGTTTCGCAGTACATAGCCGCGCTCAGGTGATAATCACGTTCAATGATTTCCCGGTGTAGCCTGGCGCGCAGGCTTTCCTGCTTAACGTTCCACATGCTGATGGTTTTCAGGTCAGCACCAATACGCACGCCGTCCAGGTCGATCTCAAGGTCAGGGCGCACACGAACTTCCAGGCCCGTCTCCTCATCAAAGCCGAAGTAACTCACCTCGACGGCGCGGCTCGGGTGGGTCAGCAGCATGCCAGCGGTCGGGTGTGCCAGAAGCGCTTTTTGAATATTCAGTGCGGTGCCCAGCTGCTGGCGAGTGACCAGCACTTTCCCCTCCGGGTTATCGCGCCAGGCATCCAGCAGCTCGTCGGCAAACACGGCATCTGGTTTGACTGTCTTCACGGCCTGAATCAGATCTGCCTTCGTGCCAGAGACTTTCAGCGGTTGTGGCTTCTGTGCTTCCTGCGCCACCATGTCAGGGTTGATGATCGCTAACTGCTCGAGCAGCGCGTCACGGCTGCCGCTAGTTTTAACCGGCGTCGGCAGGGTGGCGTTGTACTCTTTGATGCAGGCTTTCATTGCCGTTGCCGTCTGCTTCTGGTCTGCATCGATACGCTGGAAGTTAGCTGGCAGCGTCATATAGTTCTGCGCTGTTTCTTCCAGGCTAGCGCCCAGCGGCACCTGAGCGGGCAGGGTAGCGTTGTACTCTTCCAGTAACACCTTGATGTCGTCGGCAGACAGCAGCGCCGGCAGGCTGGCGTTGTACTCATCGATAAAGGCGCGCAGTGTCGGCGTGGTGGTGAATGCGCCTTCCGGGATAACCGGTTCAATGCTGAACTCCGCATCCAGCTGTTCAGGCTGCAACGCCAGCGCATGCACTAAGTTGCCCATGTCCAGAACAGCGGAGCGCTCTTTGACGATGGTTTTTTCAACGTGGCGCGCATTGAAGTACATCAGGCTGACGCGGGCGTCTTTTACCTGGGTTGAGCTGATGCCGTTGGCGGCGTGGTAAACCTCGTTCGGAAGACCTTCATAGCGGCCTGGCTCGAAATAAGCAGGATATTCAACAGATGGTTCTTCCTGATGCACTTCTGGTTCGTGTTGTGCCGATTCTGGTTCGCTTTGAGCAGGTTCTGGCTCTTCCTTGATGGCAGAATCTGTTTTTTGGTGATCACCGGCCTGTTCCTGATTCGCCAGGCTTGGCGCGGCAGCGGCCAGTATCTCTACCGGAGCTACGGTAACTGCTTGCGTATCAACTGCATCAGCGCCTTCGCCTGGTTGTACCGGATCAGTATTTTCGACTTTCTCTGGCTGAGTCGTTTCCATCTGCACATCGCTGGTGGTCTCCGCTGCGTTTTCCGTTTTTTCGGCTTCATTTGAGGCGTTTTGGTTGAGCAGGGCATCAATGGAAAATATGCCGTTGCCCATACTTGTGATTTTCGGTTGTCCTTTCGCTTCCTCGGCGCGGCGGCGCGCACCTTCTTCACGAATCCGTTGTAAATTCTCTTCGTGAGTAGTGGTGGCCACACGCTGGGTCATTTCCCATTTCGGATCTGTTGGGTCGCTAATACCCTCGACAAACTCACCACGTTCGGCTGCCAGCTGCTTGCCCACGTTTTCACGTGAAATACCTGGAGCGGCAGAAGGCAGCGGCATTAACTCTGTTGTCGAATTGAAATTTGTTGTCATCGTTCGATTAACAAATTCCAAGTGAGCAGCAGGCGTCTTGTGGATGTTCTCAGGAGCGATACGCACCAGGTTAAAAATTGCCGTCCGGTTAACCGCCAGAACGCCGGGCTGGTTGCGCAGAATGCTGCTCCATGATTTCCACGGCTCCTCTTTTTTAGCGACAATTTCCTTCGCGCGGCGCAGAACGCTGCCTGGTATTTCGTGTGGGTTGAAATCCATGGGAAGCAGGGCGCAGGCAATTTCAAGATCAAGAGAATCAAGCGTATGGTGCGCCCCTTCGCCGCGGTCCGTTTTATAGCCCCCGTCGGCATTAGTACCGGAGTCAGTACGCTGCACTGCGCTGATGCGGTTACCTTTGGCCCATTCTTTTGTCAAAATTCCACGATCGAGGTGTGATGTTTCTGCCCATACTTGCGTAAACTTCAAAATCAGAGAGAGTTCGTGACGTTTCTCCATATCAAAAACGTCTCTGACGGCTCTGGTGTATTTCCACAGAAATGGCATATCCAGAGTCTGGATCTTTTCTACGCTTGCGGCTGCCAGCAGCAGGTTCTGGACGTATCCGTTATCAGTGTCCATTTCCAGCGTGCTTATTTCCTGATACTCCGCCTGCGTGAGGTGATAGCGAAGTTCATCCGACGTAAGCTGCGACAACAGCTGCTTGCGGAACGACATTTGCACGATTGGGTAGCGCGTGTTTTCGTCGTCGCATTCGTCAATCTTCAGATCAGAATTGGTCGGAGGAACTGCATCAGCCTCGTTAAAAGCCTGTTCGTCGACGATTTCACCAGTAGACGTGTCAACGCCATTAACGACCGTGGCTTCGGCCATTTCCGCTTTTTGTGTTGCAGGATGCTCGGGCAGAGAAACCCCAGGGATCTGCTCCCAGTTCATTTTGCCTTTATCGAGCTGATAATAATCACAGAAGGTAAAACTGATTTCGCCTTCCGGTGGAAGTTCGTTTACAACAGGGAAATTAGTTGCGACCGCTTTGTAATAGTCTTTAAATTTGCGACCGGACTTAAGCAGTAAATAATCCAGGGTGGCATTAGCGGTTTCAAAGTCCTCGCTGCACCATAAAACTGCATCAGGCTGACCAGATTGTTTTTTTGCTCTTCGAACAAGAAATACAGGGTTCGTGTTAGTCATGACACATAATCCTCTTATCGTGTAGACTGGAGGTGCCTGAAAGACACCTCGTATTTACCTGGGGATGTCCGGTTCGCTTTGGTCGGTGAGACCGGACAGGCAGGCCCACTTCGGTGGGCTTTTTAATGGACAGTGATGAATGCACGCTCCATGAAGTTGCGCTTGTGCTGGCGATAGCTGCCGTGCCCGCTCTTTTCACCATCTTTAATTTTCACGGCCAGCAGGCTGATAGCCTCGATAGCGCAGTGCGGACAGTCGAACGAGTCAAGAACATAACCCCCATCAAGTACGACGGTGGTTTCGCCGTTTTCAGTGGTATGAATCAGGCCAGATACTTTCTTGTCGCAGTTGAATAAAGCGATGCTTTTGTTAATTTCTTTCAGATTTAATTCGACTTTTACGATTTCCATAGAATGTTCCTTTTGGTTTATTCAGGGTGTAAGAAACCACGCCAAATAAATGGCGAATTTTTATTTTCAAATTACAGGGCTGCTAATTACGCTTCGTGTGCCATCTGGTCTTTTTCAGCATACTGTTTTGAGCAATACTCTTTTTCTTTACGGGCAAGATTATTGCCACAAAAATAAAGCAAGGTGCGTTTAACTTCTTTCCCCGCTTCAAAAGGCTTGCGGCAGTATCCGCATTCTTTCTTCATTTCCGCTCCTTACAGGCTTGCTGGGATCTCGCCGTTACGAATAATCCCCTCAATAGGCCAGCACTCACCATTCACATTTTGCTCAACAGCAGCTGCCAGGCACTGTTGCTGGTTGTCATAGACATCGATAACGACATCCTGCGATTCACCGTTAAGGGAGATAACAGTCAGAACTAGTGCGAATAAAGTGTTCATTTTTTACCTGCCTTCTGGGTGTCGTTTGCCAGCACCCGCCACAGAAAACGCAGTGGGGCAGTGAATGCATTCCCGCGAACGGCCTGAATGCGTGCTGGTTTGCGTGCGTAATCAATCATGCTGTCTCCTTTGTTGTTATGCCTGTCTTTTAACCACATCAGGCTCGGTGGTATCTTGGTGTTTCCACACAGCCAAGAAGGAAAGCCTGATGACTCAATTCATCGCCCGCGTCGAAATGTATGGTGCCAATTCAGAGGACTATGAAAATCTGCATGAGCGCCTACAATCAGTCGGCTACACCAGAGCAATCATTTCCGGCACTGGTCGTCGCCTCAAACTTCCTGACGCGACGTATTACTTAAATTCAAGTTCAATAAATCAGCCAGAAACCGTTGCAACTCAGGTCCGGCAAATAGCTCAATCCATAAGGAATAGTGCTGTTTTTGTTTGCCGTTTTGACTCATGGTACGGGTATCTTCACGACGCTTGATTGTTGCCACCACCACAAGGTTTCGCCTCTTCATATCGTAAGGGGCTATTTTCAAAGAGTTCCATGTCGGTGAAAGCCTGAGCAATCTTCTCGGCACTTGCGTTATTTTTAAGAAGCAGCTCGCTAAGCACCCTGCGTGCTGCTTGCTTTGAGTCTTCAGATAACTGGTCAAATCTCATTCTCATCCTCTTTGCCTTGTCGCCAGGCTGGCGGAACATTTCTTAACCTGACAACGGTGCGCTTGTTGTCGATAGATAAAGATTACAAGTAAATCTAGAAGGTGTAAAGTGCAGTTTATAGTTTTTCTTTAAATTGAGGGTGCGAGCTTTGACGTAAAGAAAAGCCATTATGTAAAGGACTGATTTGAAGGCTTGGGGTGTAGGAGGCTAGGAGGGATGTTTTTGGGAAAGTTCAATGGCATGAACCATAAGGTTAAGCTTATCTTTATCGTTGAGCTTACTAAAAACAGATAGAAGCGCTTGTTCTTGTTGATCCAATATTCTGTATTGAATGCCTGTTGTGTCACTTTGTGGATGGGTGTTGCTGTTTTCATCAGTGAAAAACCAATGCGGAGGTTTACCGGTTACGACAGAGAGTCTGGTCAAGCGATCTCCAGTAGCTAAATTCTGCCCATTAACCCACTTACTTATTGCAGTGTGAGAAAGCTTAAGTCGGCGTGCTAACTCTGACTTGTTCCATTTATGCTCCCTCATCACCTGCTGAATTTTTATGGAGAAGACTTCTAACAACTGTTTTGACATGACGTGCACGTCCTTACTTATTTTTGTATATCTTTGATGATGTTGGCTACATCACCCTTTAGCAAATCCAACTCTGAGAGTATTGTTTTGGCATGAACAATCAAGCGGTTCTTCTCTGCCTCTGGCATCTGATTAAAGAGTGAAAGGAGCGCCTTTTCCTTATCATCTAACTGGTGAAGCTGAGAGAGTTCTGTTAACTCTTGCTCTGATGGTTCATTTCCCTGCGGAAGGAAAAACCAATGAGTAGGTTTTCCTGTTACAGCAGCAAGGCGTTTAAGTCGCTCTCCTCGCGCTGTTGTTACCCCTTTTGACCATTGCTGCGTTGCCTGAGGGGATACCATAACCCGTCGGGCCAGCTCCGATAGGTTCCAGCCTGTTTCTTGCAGAATCACCTGCATCCTGTAAGCGAAATTTTTATTTTCTTCTTTCATGCCTTCCATTCTACAAACCAACCTTGTAATCAGCACTTCAAGTCTTTAACAAGAAAAACTAGTAATGCTTTAAGTTTGAAGATATAGTTTTCCTTGAAGACAACAAGGGGAGCTTATGAATCCAAATTTGAAACGTCAGATCTGTCTGATTAAGAACCAAACAGAAATAGCTGAGGCACTTGCTACTAAGCCACAGACGGTAAGTTTATGGCTAAAAAGTCAGGTTCCTTCTCATCGAGTCATACCTTTATGCAAGTTTCTGGATTGGAAAATTACGCCTCATGAAGTTCGTGGTGACATTTATCCAAATCCCACAGACGGGCTGCCAAAACAGGAGTCCTGACCATGCATGCCATTTCATATCAACAAAATACCGGATTACATCCGGGGGCGATGATAAATCGCAATCAGCCCAGCGCGGCAGATAAGCATGAACAGATCCGCGATGCCGTTCGTGCCTGGGCTGCGTCACTGGATAACCAGGACGTCGTTGCCGGGATCATCGTTGAGGAGTGGGAACGTCAGGGCGGCGCCGGGCTGGAATTTCCCGAAGACCTGAGCCGTAAGCGTCAGAAACTCTTCCGCTGGCTCGATGGTGATACGGAGTATGCGCGCAAAAACATCAGCCAGCTGTCGCCCGCGATCATCGCCGTTCTACCGCTTGAGTTCCGTGGCCGCCTGGTACCTCAGGACTGCTTTATGACGCGCTATGCAGCGATGGAGAAGGAGATCGGCGAAGCGAAACGCGCGGTGATTCTGAGGGCGCCGCAGCACCAGCTGGTGAAAGAGGTGAGGGAGGGCATTGAACACCTGCTGGCGCTTCTGCCTGGGGAGGCTGTTGTTCAGGTTCTGAGTGGTCTCGCAGTCATGGGACCGGGCGTCATGTGAGGTGTGCAGTGAATCATGTCGAATTTATTGAAAAGCACGTTCGCGAAGAACTTATCCGGCAGGGCTTCACCGCAGCTGTGGCGCAGGGGGGGGCATTTCAGGCCGTCGATATGTACAAGCGAATGTCTCAGGCAAGTCGTAAGGGGAGAATTTTCGATGATGTTTTGCGTCACGCGAAGTTATGGGCAGAAAAACAGACAGTGCCGGCAGATCGGTTTGAGTCGAAGCGCATCAAGCGCGGTAAGCAGCAGGGGCTGTTCTAAAAGGGTGAAAGCCGCGGTGAGGGGTCACCAACGGCTTTCGGGTGCAAAAACGGGACGTAATTGCGAGGTCATTATGACAAACGCATGTACTAAACACCAGGCTAAAGGGGCATAGCATGTCAAATGTCGCTTATGCCGATTTTGCGGCACGTAGTGCCATCAGGAGCAACCGGATGGAGAACCAGAAGACCGGATTCATCCCGTTGTACCGGAGCGTACTGAAGAAGCCCTGGGCGAAAGATGTGTTCCTGCGCACGTTGTGGGAGAACCTTCTTTTGGGTGCTGCACGTCAGCCCTACACGGCGAACTTTAAAGGCCGTCAATGGCCCTTACAAACCGGACAACTGGTAACCACAACGGCCGATTTGGGGCTGAAATTATGCGACCGGGAAGGGAAGCCGAGTAGTCGCCACGCCGTGGACAGGATGCTTGATGTTTTCGAGCGCGAAGGAATGATTTCTCGTTCTGGAGAGAAGCGAAAAGGCACTGTGATAACCATCACAAATTATGAACAATATGCTCAAAAAATAGACGATTTACCCGCGCAATTCCCCGCGCATAACGGCGAGCATTTCACCGCGCATGACGAAGCCAGTAGTGGCGCGGCTTGCGAGGGTCATGCCGCGCATTTACCCGCGCATAAGACCGCGCAATTCCCCGCGCATCATGAACAACAATATAATAACAACAATATAAATAATAAGATCTCTTCGTCTCGGAATTCTGAAGAATCCCGAAACGAGGCGACTCAAAAATTCCTCTCTCGTCACCCTGAAGCTGCTGACGGAATTTACACCCCGGCAGGTAAATCATGGGGAACTGCTGACGATCTCAAAGCCGCTCGCTGGATTCATTCTCTGCGCCTGACGGTCAATGCAAGCCTGAGCGAACCGAAATGGGTCGAATGGGCTAACACAATCCGCCTGATGCGCGTACAGGACAAACGTACGCACTTCGAGATTTGCGATCTGTTCAAGTGGGCCAACAAGGATGATTTCTGGAAAGACAACATCCTGAGCCCGTCAAGTCTGCGCAGGAAGTGGGACGACCTAACTACCAAGCGCCTGCGTAGCGGTGGACAGACAACCAAGACCACTGCGAAGGGCAAGGTCGATTTCAACAACACAGACTGGATAAACGGGGTGTTCGATGAAAAGTCTTTCTGAGCAGATGGTCAGCATTGACCGTGAAAATTTTGCGCGCATAGCACGCGGCATGCCCGAATTGCCGGATGCGCAGGATACGCCCGCCGAGCAGACCGCTGAAATCTTCAACGCGCTGTTTAGCGCCTTGCGTGCAACATTCCCGGCCAGCGTGCATAGCTTCAGCGACCAGTCTGAGTTTGACGAACTGCGCCGCCAGTGGGCTCAGGCATTTCGTGAAAACGGGATCACCACCATGGAACAAGTGAACGCCGGGCTGCGCATTGCACGTCGCCAGGAACGCCCGTTCCTGCCGTCACCAGGTCAGTTCATCGCATGGTGTCGGGAAGGTCATGGCGCTCTCGGTATCACCGTTGACGATGTCATGTCCGAATACTGGCGCTGGCGAAAGCTGGTTTTTCGCTACCCGACCAGTGAGCAATACCCGTGGAGCCAGCCCGTGCTCTATCACATTTGCCTTGAACTGCGCAGACGCGGTACTGACGGCCAGCTCAGCGAGAAAGAACTTGTTCGCGTTGCTGGCGATCTACTCCACGACTGGGAAATGCGTGTTCTCGATGGGAAACCTGTTCCACCAGTACGCCGGGCACTAACCGCACCAGCTCAGGATCGAGGCCCGACTCCGGCGCAGATGCTGATGGCGAAATACAAACAGCGAAAAGACGCTGGACTGATTTGAGAGGAAATCACATGGAAACCGTAATTCAGGTACTGGAAAAAATGGGGCGGGCGACATACCGCGAAGTAGCCGCCCGTCTGGATATCGAGCCAGTCGAAGCTCTGAACATGTTGCGCGAGCAGCGCGATCAGGGCCTTTGTGATTTCACCGACGGAGGCTGGTTCATTGGCTCAGCTAAAAATGCAAAGCGCGTCACTTTTGTTCCCCAGCCGAAACCAGCGCTGCATGGCGAAGTGCCAGAACCCGTTGACCCGGCTGTCATTCGTGGCCTTCTGTCGAAGCATGGCGCCATGGACACCGTATCGCTGGCAGCAGCAGTGAACCGTAACGGTCGCGGCATGACTTCAGCTATGCGCGCGCTGGAGCGCCAGGGCGTGGTTGTGAAGAACGGGCAGGGAAAAGGCGTAACCTGGTCGCTACCGACGACGCCAGATGAATCGAAGCCTACAGCACCTGCAGTAACCGACGCCGATAAGCCTTTGGAACAATTTGTCAACGAGATCCCCTCGTTCACAGAAGGGCGCTTAACCGTCCAGCTCGTTCCGACCGTCCGAGTGATCTCCCGGGAAATTCGCCGCGCGAAGAGCAAACTGGCGAACCTGGAGAGATTGCGCGACGCCGTGCGCGTTGTTGGCCGCCACAAACACCTCGTGCAGCAGCTGGTAAACGCGGAGGCCGAAAATGGCAAGGCCTAAGACCCACCAGGAGCGCAGCTTGTTCATCGCCTGGATTATCGAGATGGTGAAGAAACATGGCCACGCGACGACCAAAGACATCGTCGCAATGTTTGGCCTGCACCGCACCACCGCCGAGAAATACATCCGGATTGCGGTACAGCGCGGCAACCTCATCCGCCACGGGCGCTGCGGCATCTTCCGGGATCAGCGCGCAGTTATCGACTTTGGCATGGAGCGTTTTACGCACCGGGGAGCATCAGAATGACCGATTCACTGAACAACAAAGAACTGGTCGCAGTAGGGCATGAGTTCGCACGTACGATGAGCAGCGACACGCCGATCATCGATATGGCGAAGATTGTATCGCGCCTGGCCGAACGTCTGGACTGTACCACTGCGGCGCTACGCGAAATGACGAGGCAGCGTGATGCGCTGGCTGCTGAGAATGCGGGGTTGAAGTCGCTTATTGAGCAGCATGCAGATTCCGTTGCCGTGTGCCAGAACTGCTCGCATGAAGAGCCAAGCGAAGCTGACGATATCATTGCGCTTTATCGCACTAAGGAAACCCCGTCCACCGACGCCTTCCGGGCTGAAGTGCGTGCTATTGCTATCGCTCAGGAACAGTCATCGTAATAATTTGATACCGACTGCGTTATGAATCGCCTTAGTATCAGTTATGAATATGCTAGCTTGCGTTCAGCTGGCGCAATTGAACTTCTTAACGCACTGGCTTCTGTTGCCAACCATCTCAGAGTGGAGGGTGACAAGGATGGTGAAATGCGTTCCTGATATGCTCACTTAAATGGCTGGCAAAAATTCATTTATCAACATTGCCAGCCCGCTTATCTGTTTATTTGCCTTTGTCATCATTGTTCAGATAACTTCTGGCCGCATCTTGAGATATAGTGGATATAGTGTTAAGTGTTATTTGTTTACTAGCCAAAAGCAATATGAGTAAACATCCTATGAAGACGATTAATGTAGTAATCCATTGTTTTAGATAATGCTGGATAGAAGCCGTAAACCATAGAGCAATGAATAACGTGATGATTGCTTCTATTGTGAAGGCCTTTTCACCGACAAGCGTCTGATCAAATATTAAAAGACCAACGCAAAACAAAATGAACAGGGTCGCTGGCAAAGCAATCAAAAAAGTCTTATGTCTTTTTTCGAAAACATCATCAGCATTGAAACCAAGGTTAGTATAAAAATCGCTAATTTCTTGAGGAGTACCGTCAATCTCTCCTGTTAAACGGTTATGCTTCATTTCACATTCCCAAAAATCATAGAGGCGTCTTTATCTGCTGCTTCCATGGTCCATTCCGAATCAGAACCATCTTTAATCAAGATTATTTTATTGCCTTCCATAACGCCGTTGGTGCCAGAGAATTTGAAAGCATCAAGATTACCTGCAAATGCGCTTTGTTTGACATTTTTCAATGCGGAATTTAAATTTGGGTAAATATGTTTTCCAATATTATCCCTGCTCGGTTTGTTGTGCACGAATTCTAATTCAATAATACCGCCGCCATCTGCGGAGGGTGTTATGTTTGAAATAATCCCAATATTTGGTTTTAGTCTTTTAGATATAACCACTCTAACATTATTAAGATAGTTTGAATATTTGATGCTGTCTTTGCTTTTCATTTTTCCTCTAACATTTAGATAATTGGAAATTTATTTAAAACTATGATAGTAATAAAACTGAAAAAATTAATCCTAAGTATCTCAAAGATTAATTCAAAGCTTAACTTATCGCAAGAAGAAAAATGCTTTAAACACAGCTTAGTAACACTGCAACTGCTCAAAACATAACATCAAGACAACTCCAACACAGTCAGGAAGATAAACTCTTATAACAAATTACCAACCTGACACAGTGTGTCACTCCCGGAATGTACCCTCAGGACCAGGCCTGTACCTCAATCAGGCCCGGTGAATCAAATATCTACAGCAGTAATTTCCCCTGTGCTGGGTGTTACAAATCAGCATCATTTTTCATATTGAGGTGGAAATAATATTTGTTTAATCAATAAGATAAGTGTCATTGCGTCAATATGCCTTTCATGCGCATACTTAACCAAAATGAATAATCACTGTTTATCCATACAGTATTTTGTTGTATGGTTTAAGCGCTACAGAAAAAAATGAATTTTTCTTCCGGCGAACCTATTAGGAAAATTGCGGCATTTGTTATTTTGGTTGTGCCGTAGGGGGCTTTCCCCACCGGAAGGGTGTATTTGTAGATAGCAAAGAAGGGGGTTAACGTGGCAGAGGTGTGTTCGGATGGAGGTGAGTATTTCGATCTCGTGAGGCGTTCCGATGGAACTGTTGCGGGTTCCTTTAAACTCCGTCCAGGTGATCGCGTTCTATTGAACAGCGATGGTCTGGAGGTTGGTTATAAACATCTTCAGGCAGACGAACGCGTCATGGCACGTGACACCCTCGTCGAAATCGTCAGGGAGTTATCAGGCAGGAATTGACCTTTTTAGTACTTGAATAGCATAATGTTTGCATCGGCCTGAACAACCGGTAACCTGACCACGATGCGCCACGGAGAAAACGTCCATGGCGCAGTTACAACTCATCAAACAGTCCTCAGGGATCCTGATCCCGGCTACGCCGGAGACCAGCGATTTGCTGCAATCAAAAATCAAGCTCGGCGCCGTGCTGGTGGCCGACTTCAAACAGGTACGCAATCCTGCGTTTCATCGCCGCTTCTTCGCTCTGCTGAATCTGGGCTTCGAATACTGGGAGCCTACCGGCGGCGCAATCTCCTCCAACGAGCGCAAGCTGGTTACCGGCTACGCTAAATTCCTGGCTTCCTATGGCGGAAACGAAGGCGCACTGCTCGATGCCGCTGAGCACTATCTTGAGCAGGTTGCTAGCCGCCGCGTAACAAACGGGATCAGCCTCTGTAAATCTTTCGATGCATACCGCGCCTGGGTGACGATTCAGGCCGGGCATTACGACGCCATAAAGCTTCCAGATGGCACCCTTCAGAAACATCCTCGCAGCATCTCATTCGCGAACATGGACGAAATCGAGTTCCAGCAGCTGTACAAAGCAGCGCTCGATGTCCTCTGGCGTTGGATATTGTCAAAAGCGTTCAGAGACCAGGGCGAGGCGGAGAACGCCGCTGCGAAGCTCATGAGCTTTGCGGGGTGACGGGAATGAAGAAGACCTGGTTCCATCATACCGATTGCACAACCCAGCAGGCCGAAGAACTCATGGCGGAATACCAGCGCCGCGGTGTGAAGGTAGAGCGCAACCTGAACTCAGATTATCTCACCTGGACCGTCAGCGCCCGGCTGCCTGAAGGCAAGAAACCACCGCGTATAAATCGCCGGTGGCAAAACCGGATATGGGGGTGAGCGTGGCTATTTATCGCAGCAAAAAATGGCTCGCCGCCGTCGGGCAGATCGAGCGCTGTGTTCTTTGTGGAGCATGGGGAACGCAGGTGGCACACCGAAACGAAGGGAAAGGCATGGGATTAAAAACCGATGACTGTGCGACAGCTGCGCTCTGCGTTTGCTGTCATGACAGCATTGATAACGGGAATAAGCTGAACCGGGACGAGCGTCGGCAACTTATGGACCGCGCGATTGTTCTGACAGTGATTGAAGTTGCCCGCCGCGGGCTGGTGGTGCCCGCATGAAAATTTACGAAATTACGCCGATCGGCAAACCCCGAATGACTCAGCGCGACAGATGGCATAAACGGCCAGCAACAGCAGCTTACTGGGCATACAAAGAACAGGTCCGGTTGCTGGGGATCCGCCTGCCAGATTCCGGATATCACGTCACGTTCGTTATCCCCATGCCAAAGAGCTGGAGTAAGACGAAGCGGGCGCAATATGTCGGCCAGCCTCATCAACAAAAGCCGGACAAAGACAATCTGGAAAAAGCTCTGCTGGATGCAGTGTTTGACGAGGATAGCCATGTCTGGGACGGGCGGGTTACCAAAATCTGGGGAGAAACCGGGCAAATTCTCATCGGGGAGGCCACATGAAGCCAGAAACGCTTGAGGTACTACGCGCGCGCTGGCAGCGCCTTCGCATTTACCGCTACCGGGGATCAGTGCTGGTGGACTACCGCATCCTTCGTAATTTTGTTCGAATCTATCATTCAGCAGGAGCCGCATAATGAACCTCGAATCAATCGCTAAATATTTCGCGCCAAAATCACCGATGTTCAGTGACTCCTCGAGGGCGACTGCCACCGACAATCTGACCGGAACTGATGTTATGACCGCGCTTGGACTGGTTAACGCCAAGTGTGGGTTTGGATTCGATTTATACCTTGCAAAAATTGGTATCAGCAGCCCTGACCGGGCAATGGAGGCGCTTTATGGAGCATCGTTGGTCCTATGCCGACGCTTTAAATCAGTTACAGAACTCGATGAAAAAGTCCGGCAGCGCGTTCTCGAAATTATGTGTGCTTTTGCATACCAGGATTACGCCCGTAGTGCGGCAAGCGTTCGCAGATGTGACTGCTGCGATGGTAGCGGTTTTACCGAAGTCGAGGTATTCACCAACAAAATCCAATACCCTGACGGCAAGCCGCCAAAATGGGCAAAAGTTACAAAGGGTGTTTACCCCTCATACTGGGAGGAGTGGAAATCAGTTCGGGAGAGCGCGCGCGTTCTGTGCAAAGCGTGTAACGGCAAAGGCGTTATCAGCAATGCGTGTCGCTGCCACGGGAAAGGGAGGGTGCTGGATAAGAAAAAGACAGAGGAACAGGGCGTGCCGGTCATGAAGGTGTGTGACCGTTGCACGGGGAGAGGTTACGCCCGGCTAAAATTTTCCAATGTGCTGGAGGGCGTCCGCACCGTATGGGATGTAAAAAAAACCACCGCTTACGGTCAGCTGCAACCGCTGTTTGAATTGCTGGTGGAAGAATGCCACAGGCAAGAAGGTTATGCAGACAGCGCCTTAAAGTCAGTTACGATGTAGGCTGATTTTCTATAAAGCTCAATTGTCAGAGAAAAAAGGTGTTGAGGTCTGCGGAATTTTCGGCTAGCATTAACTCTAACGCTGGGAATCCGTTCATTCGTTCCGACCAGCAAGAAATCCTTAAAGCCCTGCGGTTAATACCGCGGGGTTTTTTCGTTTTAAACACAACGGAAAGCCTGATTTCATGCCCTGCTTAGGCGTGACACTAAGCATTCGGGAGAGCTGGCTTCCCGTTATGAGCAAAAGGTCATTTCTGATGGCCTTTGACAGAGTGAATTTTTTCATCAGTGCTATAGTTTTTATGGCATTTGATAATGCTCTCGATACTGATAACACTGGGTGGGGTATACACCCGCTTCGCAGAGACAACTGCATGACCCATGACCCATGACCAGCAACCCAATGCTGGTCTTTTTTTTCCGCCATTAGCTCAACTGGACAGTGCACGGAGCTTCTACCTCTGTGGTTCGAGGTTCAAATCCTCGATGGCGGACCATTAAGCACTACAACATTCGTTTACTGAAGGCTACCATCCGGCGGCCTTTTATATGCTCTTGACTATGCAAGCATGAAATAGTGAAAAATGCTTGCTATGTGTTTTGATTGCTGTTTATTACGCAAGCATATTTTACAGAAAGGTGCTTGCATATGTCAGACGATAAGAAAGATCCAAAGGGTAAAGCTAAGGGCGGGATTGCTAGGGCTAAGTCTCTTACTAAAGAGCAGCGTTCTGACATTGCCAAAAAGGCTGCTGCTGCAAGGTGGAGGGATAAAATTCACAAAGCCACCCATATGGGTAATTTCAAAGATGAATTTGGAATAGATGCTGAGTGTTATGTCTTAAGTGATGAATCGAAAACCGCAGTAGTTACTAAGGCTGGACTTGCTCGACTTTTAGGTATCGGCAACTTCGCAAGGGATGTCGATAAACTACTAAGCGCTGGTTACATGAAGGAGTTTGGTGGTCCAAGTTTAATAGCGAAAATTGAAAATCCTATTAATTTTCAATATAGTGGGCAGTCCAAAAACATCAATAACGCTCATGGGTTTGATATTGATGTGATCGTTGATATCGGAAAGGCGCTGATAGATGCAAAAAGTGCCGATGCTCTGCCACCGTCTAGAATTCCTGCTGCCGATACAGCTCAAAAACTAATAAATGCTTCCGCTAAATCAGGTATAAAAGGCGTAGCCTATGCATTGGCCGGTTATCGACCTGAAGTTCAAGAGGTAATCGATGCTTTTAAGGCATTTGTACGAGAGGAAGCCCGCCAATATGAGAAAGAGTTTCCCGACGAGTTGTATGAAGAATGGTATCGGTTATATGGACTTAATCGTCCGGAAAAAGGCAGGCCGATCCGCTTTGGACAGTTGACTAATATGCAAATTTACGTCCCACTGGCTAAGAGTAAGGGGAAGATATTAGAGCAAATTCGCGCCAGTAGGGATGAGAATGGAAAGCAATCAGATAAGTTACACCTCTTCCTTTCTGAAATTGGCGTCAAGGCCTTACGACAACACATCGGCAAACTTCTTGGCGTTGCAGCAATGAGCGACAACAAAGAGGAGTATGAGGCCGGCATTGAAAAAGTTTTTGGCCGTATGAAGCCAGAATTATAAACTTTCTGCCCGGCCACCGCGCCGGGTTTTTATTGTCTAAAGTCTTTCCAAATACTGCCGATAATCTTCGTTCTGAAATTGAAAAAAATAAATATCTGCATTCGTTGCCCGCTCCCGTGCGGGCTTTTTTTATTCCCCTCATTACTGAGAGGATACACAGCTATATGAGGGGAGACCTATGTCCGATCCATTTTCCGGCACAGGGCTGGCCGGTTTAGCTTTGACTGGAGCAAGTGTTTACGGTCTATTGACCGGAACTGATTACGGTGTTGTTTTTGGAGCATTTGCAGGCGCAGTATTCTACATAGCGACAGCAGCTGACCTGAGTGTGTTACGTCGCCTGGCCTACTTCTTCGTGTCGTATATCGTCGGCATTCTTTGTTCGGGGTTGTTGGGGTCAAAACTCACATTTTGGACGGGGTACACCGAGAAGCCTCTGGATGCTATTGGTGCCGTAATAGCTTCTGCGTTAGCCGTTCAAATCCTTACGTTCCTGAACAAGCAGGACATCGGCTCGCTGGTGGCGCTGATAACGCGCCGGGGAGGTTCAGGTGGTACTAAATGACCCAACAGCAACTATCAACGCGCTGCTCTGCGCCGGAGTTGTAATTACTCTGATGTTTTACCGCCGTGGTGATTCGCGGCATCGGCCATGGATTTCGCGTTTAGCCTGGCTGATTACCGTCACTTACAGCGCTGTACCGCTGGCGTACCTGTGTGGGATCTACCCGCATTCATCATGGGCCACCATTGCGGCCAATATCATATTCCTTTCCGTGCTGGTGGCCGTCAAAGGCAACGTTGCACGTCTGGTTGATCATCTGAGGCACTAATGAACCAATCACAATTTCAGAAGGCGGCTGGTATCAGCGCCGGATTAGCTGCGCGCTGGTTTCCGCATATCGACGCCGCCATGAAGGAATACGGCATCACCGCACCGCTTGATCAGGCCATGTTTATTGCCCAGATGGGGCATGAAAGCACCAGATTTACCCGACTGGTGGAGAACCTGAATTACGCGGTTGAAAACCTGGTACCGACGTTCGGCAGCCACCGCATCACTCAACAGCAATCCGCCGCACTTGGCAGAACGGCAACGCAACCGGCAAACCAGAAAGCGATCGCCAATCTGGTATACGGTGGTGAGTGGGGAAAAGAACACCTTGGCAATCAGGTCGCTGGTGATGGCTGGAAATATCGCGGTCGTGGGCTGAAACAGATTACCGGCCTGAGCAACTATCGCAGTTGTGGCCAGGCGTTGAAACTGGACCTTGTTACTCATCCGGAGCTGCTTGAAAAGGATGAATACGCCGCGCGCTCTGCCGCATGGTTCTATGCCTCCCGCGGTTGCCTTCTTCATTCCGGCGACATTGAGCGCGTGACACTGTTAATCAATGGCGGCCGCAACGGGCTGGATAAACGCCGTGCGCTGTTTAATCTGGCGAAATCAGTTTTGGTGTGAGGTGAGAGTGGGTATCGAAACGATAATCGGGCTGGCCGCACTGGTGATTTCCGCCATTGCAGGCGCTTTTGGCCTGGGCCATATTCGCGGCACCAGCAAAGCTGAAGCGAAAGCCGACCAGCAGCGCACCAAAGATAACGCAGCGGCAACGGTCGCAGCAGCCGAACGCCGGGTAGAAGCAACGAAAGAGGCCAGCAATGTACAGCAGACTGTTAACCATATGTCTGACGACGATGTTGATCGCGAGCTGCGGGACAACTGGACCCGTAAGGGTTGAGGTAGCCGATACGTCTTGCGACTGGGTTAAACCCATCTACTGCACAGCGCACGACTGGGATGTACTGGACAGGCAGACGAAGCGCGACATCCTGGCGCATAACAAAGCGTGGCAGGCGAACTGCAAGTAGGCCTTAATTGAAAGATAACTAAATAAATTTTCCAAATGGTCGTTATATAGAGAGTGTGTTTAATTAAGGGGGCAAACAATGCCTTTTCTCATGGTGTTCTTTGTTGTCATTATGGTGTTACTCCTCTGGAAGGCAGGAATACCCCAGGCTATCATTATGTTAATCATACCCATCATGTTTAGTACTTTGGGAGGTATGGTTGCCGCCGTGGGAGTAAGCGCGTTCGCTACACCTATTGTTGGAGTGCCTGTTGGAATCGTTGTATTTTTAATGTTGATGGGTAAGTTTTTATCCAGAAGGTAACCTAAATCCAATACTGAGGACAGGCATGTCACATGAATAGCTATGGCTTTCTTATGCGCATTCTTCATCTATTACAAAGCTCATCTGCTGGTTGCTAATGATGATAAAATGCAGAGTCCCATGGATTTTGGGGTAGGAAAAGCCTGGATATGATGCTAGAAATCATAACATTAAAAAGACCGTGAGATGCAGTATGAAAATCTTAGGATTGGATGAGTACAGAACCCTTCGTGAGGGAGGGACAATGAAGTATTTTGAACTGGAACGCATGCCTAACAGCACTTGGGTTGCCATTTTCGAAAGTTTGTTTGCCGAAAAGGATGAAAAGGCGTGGGTAGAGGGTTACTGCATTGTGACGAACTGCTCAAACAGTGAAGTATCCACCCGGTTCATATACTTGAAAGAAAAGTGCGAAGAAGCGAACTCTATATACAGGGTTAAGCATTCTGCACTATAACTAATTAAATAAACTTAAACTCCTGGTGATTTGTTTGCTGCCATTTTCACTTCTTTCAGAATTGAATTCAGGTGTATGAGTTAAAAAAGACTTTTGGGATATTAAAGGTAACGTAAATCACAGGCAAAAGATTCGTCAATGTGATTGAGTGTTCATGGGACTAACAATCTTCTCTTCTAAGGAATTATGTGTAGAAGGAGATTTTATGGCACAGCTATTGATTTTTGCTGATGATGAGCCTGCTAAGTTGCTGAAAATTCGAAGTTATCGGAGCAAGATTCTTTATCTGTATGCTAATGATGAGGTGAGGTGTTTGGATGTGGTGATTTTTTTTTCAACTTTTCTGAAAGGCGAAAGTGGAGCCATATTGGTGGCAGCCGACAGATACGTGAGCAGGAAAGAAATTATCGAGGCTTATGATGCTCTGATTGGTTGAAAGCAGCGAGACTGGCGCGTAGCAGTAGGATGGGGCATGCTTGGTTCTATACGTCAGTAGAGTGATACAGGAGTTCATATCGGCCAGACGAAGCGTGATGCTACTTTAATCCAGCGGGTGAGCGCTTAATATTGTTTGTCCCAACGGTTCAAACCCATTTCTGATTACCACATTCAAGCCACTGGCACTCGCTGGTGGCTTTTTTTATTGGAGTGAATAATGGCAAAACCGGACTGGGGAGAGCTTCAGCAACGGTTCCTGTCCGAACATGCCGCAACCGGCGTATCACCAAAGGAATGGTGTGAAGCGCAGGGACTGAACTACGCTACCGCCCGTCGATATATCAAAAAAACTTCTGCGCAAACTGCGCAAAAATCTGCGCAGAAAAAAGTGCGCATTGCGCAGAAAGAACAAAGCGCAAATGAGCTGATGGATGATGATGGACTTACTGCTCAGCAACGCTTATTTGTTGCGGAATACCTAAAGGATGGTAACGCCACACAAGCAGCTATCAGGGCGGGTTACAGCAAAAAATCCGCTGAACAAATTGGTTATCAACTCCTTCAGAAAACTTCAGTTGCCCAGGCTATTGCACAACAGCAGAAAGCCTCCATTGCGCGCACGCTTGGCGGTGCCGATGAAGTCCTCGCGCAGATGTGGCAGCTTGCCACCTTCGATGCAAACCAGCTATCGCAGTATCGCCGCGGCGCGTGTCGTTACTGCTGGGGATTCGGTCACCAGTACCAGTGGCGCGATATGGTGGAGTTCGAAGAGAAACGACTCGAAGCGCTTGAGCGGAAAAGTCGCGAGCCCGCTGATGTTGGTGGCTATGGCTATGACCATAATCGTGAGCCTAACCCTGCCTGCCCACGCTGTAACGGCGATGGTATCGGCCAGCCTTACTTCGCTGATACGCGTAAACTCTCGCCAGTCTCGCGACTCGCTTACTCCGGCGTAAAGGTCGGAAAGAACGGCGTCGAGATAACCGCTATCAGCCGTGAGCGTATGTTCGAAGCCGTAATGAAACGGCTTGGCCTGGCGGATAGCGAGTTCGCTCAGCGTCTCCAGCAGATCGAAATCGACCGCCGGCAGCTGGAGGTTGAGAAACTCCGCAAAGAGCTGGCCGGTGATGGTGATGGTGACGAACCGACCCCAGTTCAGATCAATATCAACGTAGTGGACGCGAGGGCGGAAGATGGGGATCAGCCCGACACTTAACATTCCTCAGGCGCGTTTCCTCGCGATGCAGCACAAATTCAAAGCCTACGTTGCCGGGTTCGGTTCCGGTAAGACGTGGGTGGGTTGTGGCGGCATCTGTAAGGGGATGTGGGAGCACCCTAAAATCAACCAGGGTTATTTCGCGCCGACGTACCCGCAGATCCGTGACATCTTCTACCCGACGATTGAGGAAGTGGCCTTTGACTGGGGGCTGAGCGTCATAATCAATGAGGGGAACAAAGAGGTTCACTTCTACGAGGGGCGACGATACCGCGGAACCACAATCTGCCGCTCAATGGAGAAGCCAGGCTCGATAGTTGGTTTCAAAATCGGTAATGCGATGGTGGATGAACTGGACGTCATGGCGGCTGCCAAAGCGCAGCAGGCCTGGCGAAAAATCATCGCCCGTATGCGTTACAAAGTCGACGGGTTGCGTAACGGCATCGATGTAACGACTACGCCGGAGGGCTTCAAGTTCGTCTACCAGCAGTTCGTGAAGGCGGTCCGCGAAAAGCCTGAGCTTTCTGCTCTGTATGGGCTGATTCAGGCCAGCACGTTCGACAACGCGAAGAACCTGCCCCCGGATTACATTTCCTCGCTGCTGAGTTCTTATCCTGATGAACTGATTCAGGCATACCTGCGCGGGAAGTTCACCAACCTCAACAGTGGGACCATTTACCACACCTTTAACCGTAAACTGAACAACTGTTCTGACGAGATTCAGGATGGGGATCCGTTGTTTATCGGTATGGACTTCAACGTAGGGAAAATGGCCGCGATTGTTCACGTAAAGCGTAACGGGCTACCGCGCGCGGTTCGCGAACTGGTGAAAGTCTACGACACGCCGGCGATGATTAAGCGTATCCAGGAAGAGTTCTGGCGATATGAGGATGGGCGTTATGTGAAGAGCCGGGAGATTTACATCTACCCGGATGCGTCAGGCGACTCCCGCAAATCGCAGAACGCCAGCAAGACGGATATTGCCCAGCTTAACGATGCCGGCTTCAGTGTCATCGTTGATGATGCCAACCCGCCGGTTAAAGACCGCATTAACTCAATGAACGCCATGTTCTGCAACGCCAACGGTGAGCGCCGCTATCTGGTCAACGTCCAGAATTGCCCGGTCTACACCGAGAGCCTCGAGCAGCAAATCTGGGCGGCTAATGGCGAACCGGATAAATCAGCGGATAACGATCACCCCAATGATGCTGGTGGGTACTTCATTGTGAAGGATTACCCCATCGTGAAACCGGCATACTCAATCACCATGGACACCACTTTCTGATATGGCAAACGACGACATCACCTGGGTTCGACCAGAACACCGGGCGGCTTCTGCTGCCTGGCGGAAATACAGAGACTTTTGCAAAGGCGCTGAGGCCGTAAAAGCGGCGGGCAATAAGTACTTGCCTTATCTCGATCCAACCGATAAATCCACGCGCAACCGTAAGCGCAACGAGGACTATCTGCGCCGCGCTGTATTTTACGCCATTGCCGGCAATACGAAGATCGGCATGCTTGGCATGGCGTATCGCAAAGACCCAACGTTTAACGGCCCGGAGAAGCTGAAATACCTGCTGGATAATGCTGACGGGGCGGGTACCAGCATTTATCAGCAGTCGCAGCTGGTGGTTGAGAACGTGCTGGAGGTGGCGCGTGATGGGCTTTACGTTGACTATGCAGAGGCATCAGACGAAGCGATCATTCTCCGCTATCCGGCAGAGAACATCATCAACTGGCGAACAAAGCGAATTAACGGACGCGATCAGCTGGTACTGGTGGTCCTGCGCGAATGCGTAGAAGAGCCGGATGGTTACGCTTACAAGGACGAAATTCAGTACCGCGAGCTGGCGCTGGAAGAAGGGAAGTTTATCTGCCGTGTATGGCGCCGGGCAGGTGGCACCGCAAGCGGAACCTACAGCGTTGACAGTGAATACCACCCTAAGCCGAAAGGGAAGGACTACTGGGACGAAATCCCGTTCACCTTTGTCGGTGCTCAGAACAACGATCCCACTATCGATGATTCACCGCTGGCCGCGCTGGTGGAGATAAACCATGGCCATTATCGAAACAGCGCTGACTATGAGGACAGCGTGTGGTTCTGTGGTCAGGTGCAGCCGTATATGACTGGGCTTGATACCAACTGGCGAGATCACCTTGAGAAGACCGGAGTAAAAATTGGTTCCCGTTCACCGCTAATGCTTCCCAAAGATGGCTCGTTTGGCTATGCCCAGGCGCAGCCGAACATGCTGGCTAAAGAGGCCATGGACAGCAAACGCGATTACATGGTGCAGTTGGGCGCCAGGTTAATTGAGCAGAACGCCACGGCGAAGACTGCAACGCAGGCAAGCGGTGAACAGAGCGCATCAACATCAGTGCTGGGTATCTGCGTTTCAAACGTTTCCGAGGCTTACACGCTGGCGCTGGGCTGGTGTGCGAAGTACCTCGGAATTAAGGACGAATCGACGAGCTACACCATCAACCAGGAATTTATCGCGAAGGTTGCCGAATCCGGGATGGTTACCGCGATTGTTAATGCATGGCAGTCCGGCGCACTGCGCGATACTGACATGATTCGGGCGCTTCAGAAACTCGACCTCATCAACCCGGCAGACAGCCCGGATGATGTGATTGATGCGCTCCGCAATCAGGCGCCCTCATTGACCGGGGGCTGATATGGCAACAGTCAACGAAAGTTTGCGGGATGAGGCCATTACCCATTCCGTCTGGATTAGCCGCTATGCGACGGGCGTGGCTAACCGAATGGTGAAGCTGCTCAACGAGACAGACGCAGAACTGTCTGCCCGCCTGCTGGATGCACTGGATCGGCTCCCGGCTGATAGCTTCACGGTTACACGTCTGGAAAGCTTGCTCGGCAGCGTACGCGAACTTAACCATCAGGCTGTCGCTTCGATGCAGTCCGGGCTGGAAGGGGAACTGCTTGCGCTTTCCAGGAATGAGGTCAGTTATCAGCTGAGCCTGTTCGATTCCCTTCTTCCCTCACAGGTGCTGGCACGCTACCCGCTACAGGGAATCACCGCCGATATGGTTTATGCCGCGGCGATGGCTCAGCCATTTCAGGGGCGCCTGCTGAGTGAGTGGGCGGAGAATCTTGAGTCGGACAGGCTGGCGCGGATCGTAAACGCTGTACGCCGTGGCTACCTTGCTGGCGACACGGTTGAAACCATCGCCCGAAGCGTGCGCGGCCATGCCAATAAAGACTATCGCGACGGCGCACTCCAGATGAGCAGGGCAAACGCCGCAAGCATCGCTAAAACTGCCGTTAATCATCTTGCTGCCACCGCGCGCAACAGCTTCACCAGCACCAACAGTGACATCATAAAGGGTAAGCAGTGGCTGTCTACGCTGGACAATAAAACCAGCCACGAGTGCATCATTCGCGACCTGCTGCGCTACACCCTGGATAATAAACCGATTGGGCACAAAGTACCTTACCTGCAAGGGCCCGGGAAAATTCATTTCTGCTGCCGTTCTACTGAAACCCTGATTATCAAGTCCTGGCGCGAACTCGGCATTGATATTGATGAGATGGACGAGGGCACTCGTGCCGGCATGGATGGGCAGGTACCTGCTAAAACCACGTATCTTGAATGGCTCGCGCGTCAGCCAGCTCAAAGGCAGGATCAGGTTCTGGGTGCCGAGCGTGGCCGTCTGTTCCGCGCGGGTGAAATCGACCTCGCTGATATGTTCACTGACAAAGGCGAGTGGATCAGCCTGGAGCGTCTTAAGCAGCTATCAGGCGCTTGAACCTGACAACCATCACTTTCTACACGCCCTGGCATCCGCCGGGGCTTTTTTATGGGCGAGGCCCGACAAAATCCCGAGGGGAAATTATGTTAATTCGAAACATGCTTCTGAAATATTACGCACCTGAAAGCGGCGGTGAGGTCAGTGGTGGTGGTGGTATCGAAATCACCCCCGAAATCCAGAAGCTGATTGATGAGCGTGTGACCAGTGAAGTCACTGGCCTGAAATCGAAAAACTCTGAACTGCTGGGCACCATCAAACAGCAAAAAGAAAACCTGTCGCGCTTTGACGGTATCGATCCAGACGCTGTACGCGGCATTCTCCAGCGTTTTTCTGACGATGAAGAGGCGAAGCTTATCGCCGCCGGAAAAATTGACGAGGTGCTGGATAAGCGTACCGAGCGTCTGCGTGCTGACGTTGATAAGCAGATCAAAGCGGCGAACGAGCGCGCGGAAAAAGCTGAAGCGTTCTCCAACAAATTTCGGGATCGGGTCCTCGGGGATGCAATCCGTGCAGCAGCCTCTAAAGCGGGCGCGCTGCCGGAAGCTTCTGACGATCTGATTCTGCGTGCCAAAGGCACATTCCAGCTCAACGACGAAGGCGAGGCCATAGCGGTTGATGCAAATGGTGATGTTCTGTTCGGCAAAGACGGCAAAACCCCACTAAGCCCGCTTGAGTGGGCGGAGTCACTCAAGGAGACGGCTCCGCATCTGTTCCCTCGCGCAGAAGGCACGGGCGCGGGCGGACACAAGCCAAACGGTGGTGGAAGCCTGAAACGTTCCGAAATGAGCGCCAGCGACAAAGCGGACTACATCCGCAAACACGGCCAGCAGGCCTTCCTCAAACTTCCGAAATAAGGGATTTAAACCATGGCAACGACTGTTAATACCGACCTGGTTATTTATGACGATCTGGCACAGACCGCGTTTCTTGAGCGTCGCCAGGACAATCTGGAAGTGTTCAACGCTTCCTCCAACGGTGCGATTTTGCTGGATAACGAACTGATTGAAGGCGACTTCCGTAAACGCGCCTTTTACAAAGTTGGTGGTTCCATTGAATCGCGCAATGTGAACTCTGTCGATAGAGTCACAGGTAAAAAAATCGGTGCCGGTGAAGCGGTATCCGTTAAAGCACCGTGGAAATACGGTCCGTATGAAACCACGGAAGAGGCCTTTAAACGCCGTGGCCGCTCCGTTGATGAGTTCTCCGAAGTGATCGGCGTTGATGTCGCAGATGCCACGCTGGAAGGCTATGTGAAATATGGCCTGAAAGCGCTGACTGCGGCGATTGGTGCTAACGCCGACATGGTCGTAACCGCCGACATTGAGACCGACGGTAAAAAGACCCTGACGCGTGGCCTGCGCAAATATGGCGACAAGTTTAACCGAGTGGTTCTGTTCGTGATGCACTCCGCGACCTACTTCGACATTGTGGATGAGGCGATTGCCAATAAAATTTACGAAGAAGCAGGCGTGGTGGTTTACGGCGGGCAGCCGGGCACACTGGGTAAACCTGTGCTGGTGACCGACACCATGGATGCTGATGCGATCCTTGGGCTGGTAGCCGGCGCAGTGACCGTTACCGAGTCTCAGGCGCCGGGCTTCCGTTCCTACGATATCAACGATCAGGAAAACCTTGCGGTTGGCTATCGCGCTGAAGGCGTGGTGAACGTTGATCTGCTGGGCTACAGCTGGGATACCGCCAAAGGTGATAACCCTGACCTGACCGCCATCGGCACTGCGGGCAACTGGAAGAAGCACTTCACCAGCAACAAATCTACGGCAGGCGTGCTGATTAAACTGGAATCCGCAGTGGGGGAGTAACGCTGTCAGCGGATAAAACCTCCGCAACTGCTGACAGCACAGACGCGGTAACTGTTTCTCTGAAGTACACGCTAAATGGCTCCGGTGTATCCGGTAAAACCGTCGCGTGGACGTCCACAGGTGGCACGCTCAGCACGGCCAGTTCTCAGACTGGATCAGCTGGTGGTGCAACGGTGAAACTCACATCAGACGCAGCTGGAACCTTCACGGTAACCGGTACTGTAGATGGAGTGGCGAAAACTACTGAAGAGATCACCTTCACTGCTCCTTCCGGGGAATAACGAATGGGGCGAAAGCCCCATAAACAGGATGATTCGATGGTCAATACCGATATCACCTCTCCTGATGCCAACAGCTACGCCAGTGAAGAGGATCTTGCCTCATTTGCGGAAATACGCGGCATTGAACTGCCTGACAAGCTCACACCTTTGTTGATTAAGGCCATGGATTATCTGGAAGGTCTGGACTGGGTTGGCTCAAAAGCTGACCCGAGACAGGCTCTGGCCTGGCCACGCGTGAATGTCGTTCTGGATGAGCATGATTTCCCGCCGGATGAAGTTCCACGGCAGGTTATAACCGCACAGTGCATGCTGGCGGTAGAGGCGATCGACGGCGATTTACTCTCCAGCGTGCGCGAAGCCGCTGTGAAAACTGAACGTGTGGAAGGTGCTGTCACCATGACCTATGCGGTCGCAGATGGCGAAGTCTTTACACCGTCGTATCCTGCTGTGATGGGGCTGCTGGGCGATCTTGCTGGTGGTCGTGGCTACGCAATCAATGCATTTGCAGAGAGGGCATGACATGCCGGACCTGAAAGTTATTAACTTGGCGAGCAGAAAAGATGCTGATCTGGAACATAACCGAACAGAGGTTATTAGGCTTCTGGAAGAGGCGCTTCATGCTGCTCGCGAAGGCAATTATCGTAGCATGGCTATTTTGCTTATTGATGAAAGTGGTTCGGTTATGGATGCCTGGCATAGCGGTGGTTTTCCGTACGTTATGGTTGGCGCCATCGAATCACTCAAAACTGATTTTATCAATCTGCAAATCGAGAGGCGCTGACAAATGCCCATTGATTACCTACGTATGCAGGCCAGAACAACGCGCATGCTCAGGCAGAACGGAGCGTTATACAACGTCACCCGCAAGGGTTCAGTAACGGTTATCGGTGGAGTCGAGCATAAAACGGATGATGTTCAGTTCACTGCGATCGGCGCTAAAACGGAATACGCACCCGGTGAGATAGACGGAACAGTCATCGTAAACGGTGATGTTCGAATCGTCTTTACCGCAGAGCAGGAAATTAAAATCGGCGACGTAGTCGATATTGATGGCACAGCCCACCGGGTTATCAAACCCAACCCGGCAAAACCTGCCTCGCTGGTACTCTGCTACAAAGCGCAACTGAGGGCTTAACATGGGCGAGAATGCGGCTTTCCTGGCTGAAATCACGGCTTTCGTTAATAAGGCGAAAACGAATCAGGAAGCGGTAGTGCGCGCCGTCGGCATAAAAATACTTAACCAGCTGGTGATGATGTCCCCAGTGGGCAACCCGGAGTTGTGGGAAGTTAACCAGACAGCCGTTTCCTATAATCGCGCTGTTTACGACCATAACGAGGCGCAGCGGGCAAATCCCGACAACCTAACCAAAACCGGGCGGCTGAAGAAAAAAGCCCGGGTGGTGGATGGGATGGATATCAAAGCACCGCCGGGGTATACGGGCGGACGCTTTCGCGGTAACTGGCAGGTATCGTTTGATGCTCCGACAACTGATGAAACAGGGCGAATAGACAAGACCGGCGACCTGACAAAAGCGGCCGGGAACTACACGCTGTCGCTCTTCAAAGTCGGGATGAAGGCCATTTATTTCTGCAACAACGTGCCCTATGCCTACCCGCTGGAAATGGGGCATTCCACACAGGCACCCGGCGGAATGGTCCGCATAACCGCTGCTGAGTTTCAACGCTTCTTTGAGGAAGCTATCAAGGAGGTGTCCAGGTGATTCCTGATATTGCATATGCACTGGCCGCCAGACTGGGTTCCTGGGCCGATGCCGAAGGCATTTCTGTTGCATGGGAGAACGTGCCGTTTACACCTCCTGCTAACGAGATGTACCTGGCCGTTCACGATTTGCCCGTTACTCCGCGAACAATCGATCTCGGGTTGCGCTGCCGGACTTATTCAGGCGTGTACCAAATTAATGTCGTGGCGCCAGCTGGCTCCGGCCGTACCTCAGTCGTTTCTCTGGCGGGCAGAGTAGTGGAATTGTTCCCTGAGGGGCAGGAAATTGCAGGAAGTGACTTCACTTGCTGGATCACCAGCACGCCAGCAATTTTTCGCGGTATCCCGACCGCTGTTTCCTACACCATTCCCATCAGCCTGAACTACCGGGCCGACATCATTAACTGACCCCGTCAAAATCATCGGCCATTGTGCCGGTTTTCTAATTTCACAGGAGTAACCATTATGGGCTTCGCACTGCCAAACGGCGCTCATGTTTATCTGGCCTCGGGCTACGGCCCGGCCATTACTTTTACCGGCGCGACGAATGCTGAGCACGCGGTGATCACCGTCAGCACCGCGGACGATATCGCGGTCGGTGATATCGTTCACGTGAACTGTAACTGGTCGGGTATTGATAACGTTATCGCGAAAATCGACGCGATTGCGGAGAATGCCGTTACTCTTCGAAATATCAATACCACAAACCAAAACAAATACGCCGCGGGCGGCGGTTCCGGCTCTATTCGCAAGATTGAGGAATGGACCGAACTTCCACAAATCACTGAGGTATCTAAATCTGGTGGCGATCAGAACACCACGCAGATTCAGTTCCTCAGCGATGACCGTCAGCGCAACCTGAATACCTATAAATCTGCTGTCTCCCAGACTTACTCGATCGCTCACGATTCAAGTCTCCCGGTATATCCGTTGCTGCGCCAGCTGGATGAAGACGAAGAGACTGTGGCGGCTTATATGTACGTTCCGAAGGCGAAGGAGAATCGTTACTGGGCGGCCACGGCATCTTTTGACGACACGCCGACCACGGCGGTGAACGAAGTCGAAACGGTAAGCGTCGTGCTGAACCTGCAATCGCCAGCAATGACGTTCTATAAAATCACAGGCGCCGCGGCATAAGCCAGGCATAACGATAGTCTGAGCCTCCTCCTTGGAGGCTTTCTTTCACTAAGAGGCAACGATGGCGACTAAATTCACCCTTCAGCCCAAACCAACTTTTAAGGCCAACGTCTCGATCCCGCGCGCTGGCGATGAGGATGGCGTGCTGACATTCACGTTCAATCATAAACCACTCAAAGAGCTGGCTGACCTGGAAAAACTCGAAGGCAAAACCGCCACTGATTTTCTGATGGAAATTATTTCTGGCTGGGCACTTCCTGATGCATTTAACGCGGAAAACTTGTCGCTGCTGCTTGAGAACTATCCGGCGGCGATGAAGACTATCCCTGAAACCTACTATCGCGAACTGATGGGGCAACGCGAAAAAAACTGATAGCGGTTGCCTCTGCATTCTATACGCCTGAACCCACAGCGGCAGACCTGGCACCCTATGGGCTTACGCCGGATGACTACGATGATCAATACATCGACGTCTGGCCAGATGTATGGCCTTCATTTCTGGTGTTTCAGGCTGTCAGTACGCAGTGGCGCACGGGCATGGGAGGCGCATCAGGGCTTGATTACAATGTGCTGCCCTGGGTGATGCGCCTGCACCAGGTCGACGACGAGGCAACCGCGCTTACAGACATCCGAATCATGGAGAGCACCGCACTAAAAGTTATGCATAAAGAGAGGGCGGAATGAGTAACGACATCGCCACGATTTCCCTGCGCGTGAATACCAGTGAACTCGAGCGCGGTAACCAGGCACTGGATCGCTTTCAGGAGACTGCGTCCGCCGCGGCAGGTAAAGCGGATGACCTGAACAGTACGTTCCGCACCGGGATCGACAACCAGAAAAAAAACAGCGAAAGCCTGAAACAGCAACGGCAGGAACTGCAAAATCTGCTGAATAAAATCAGCCCTGTTAACAAGGCGCTAGACGAGCTGGATACCATTCAGGAAAGCCTGTCTAAATTCCGGAACAAAGGTTTGGTGGGTGACGAGGATTATACTCGTTACAACAGCGTGCTTGAGACAACCCGCGCGAAACTGGCGCAGGTCATGGAATCTGAAACAGCAGAGGGCCGTGCTCGCATTGAGCAGGCACAGGCAGCGCAACGGGCAGCTGCCGCAGGCAAAAATTTTATCGACTCACTCGAGGACCAGGTTGCAGCTATCGGAAAAACCCGTGCAGAGTTGCTCGAACTGAAGGCGGCCCAGCTTGGCGTGTCGGACCGCGCTGCGCCAATGATTGCCCGACTAAAAGAGCAGGAAGAGTCCTGGAAATCTGGAGCTATCAGTGCGGGGCAGTACCGTAATGCCATGCGTTACCTGCCAATGCAAATGACGGATATTGTGACTTCACTGGCCTCCGGTATGCCGGTTTATATGGTCGCTATCCAACAGGGTGGTCAGCTGCGTGATTCCTTTGGCGGAGTGGGTAACGCGCTAAAAGCGATGTTATCCATGGTAACCCCGGCACGTGTTGCGATTGGTGGTCTGGCTGGCGCTGTACTGATTGCGGCAAAAGCGGGATCGGACTACTTCACAGCCTATGACGAAATCAATAAAGCTATCATCCGCACCGGAAACATTGCCGGTACGTCAGCGCTACAGATTATGGCATCCTCCCAGTCAATCTCTGCTTCAATTGGGGCTACGGTGGGCACTGTCCAGAGTCTGATGACAGAGCTGGTTGGTATCGGCTCAATGACCCAGCAACAGCTTGAGAAAGCTACCAAAGCGACAGCGCTGGCAGTTGAAACTGGTATTGTTTCGGCTCAGGACATTACCAAGGCTTATAAGGATATTGATAAGGATCCGGTTAAGGCTCTTCAGAACCTTAATGAGCAATTCAACTTTCTCACCGTTTCACAGCTTAAGCACATTGACGAGTTAGTTAAGCAGAAAGACCAGACCGCTGCCGTTACTCAAGCTATGGATTTGTTTGGCGACACGATGGCAGAGCGCGGAGAGCAGGCTTACGACTCGCTGACGCCATTTGGCCGCCTGTGGCTTGATATCAAGGGATGGGCGTCTGAGGCTATGCAGAGCATCGGTCAGTGGGTAGCTGAGCTGGCATCAAACACGCTCAAGGAATTTAACGCGATTTATTACAGCGTCGCGATAGTTTTCCAGAAGCTGAACCAGATTATTTCTTCTTCTATCGCGGCTGCGATTAATCTCGTTCCTGACTGGGCGAAAACGGATACTTTGCAGGGATGGCAGGACTATAACGAACAAATGGCTGGCGCTTATGGTAACAGCTTGTCTCAGCTGAAAAAGGACTGGGACGCGGCTGACATTAGCGCAGGCAAGTACCTCGATACATCCCGCAAGATAAGCGCCGCGACCACTCAGGAGGATCGGGAAGCAGTCGCTTCGTTTGGCAAAAAAACGAAAACAGGAAAACAGGGTACTGTATCGGCTGGCGACCGCAGTACTGACGCTGCTCAGGCCGAATTGCTGGCGCTTCAGGCGCAGTTGCGTGCTCTTCAGCAGTATAAAGGGCTGAACGACACTATCAGCCAGCAGCGCAAAGATCTGTGGACCACTGAGGCGAAATTTCAGGTGCTGGAAGAAGCCTCGCGTTCACGTTCACTGACGAAGCAGGAACAATCCCTGCTGGCGAGTAAAGACCAGGTGCTTCAGTTGGCACGGCAGAAAGCCCTGTTGGGTGATCAGATTACCGCACAGGAACAGCTGAACAAGCGAATGGATACCTCGCAGAAATATGTTACGCAGATGGCTGAGAAACAGGCTGCTTTGGTTGGTGGAGCTGGAATGAGCGAGCGGTTAGCTCAGCGTGAACTCGCGAAAAGTCAGCTTGCCGCTGGCTGGAAGAATGCTGGTGGCTCTCTGGAGGACGAGGGGTATCAGAAGCAACTCAAAGCAGCGAATGATTACTATGCCGCAGAGGACAGGTTGCGTGGCGACTGGCTGACGGGTGCTAAAAAAGGATGGGCTGAATTTGAGGACAGCGCAACCAATGTTTACTCCCAAGTGCAGACGCTCACCAGTAATGCGTTCACCGGCATGGCCAGCACTCTAACGGACTTCTTTACTACTGGAAAAGCTAACTTCTCAGATTTCCTGACAACCTTTTTGAAAGGAACTGCCCAGATGCTGACACAGTTGGCGCTGGTCAACGGAATGAAGTCTGCCTCTGGTGGGACCTCATTTGGTTCATTTTTTGGATTTTCTGATGGTGGCGCAGTCTCGGAATTTGATACTGGCGGCTACACGGGGGATGGAGGAAAGTATCAGCCAAAAGGCGTGGTGCATGGTGGCGAATTCGTATTCACCAAGGAGGCAACCAGTGCGCTGGGTGTTGGCAACCTTTACGCTTTGATGCGAGGTGCTCAGGGCTATGCAAACGGCGGGTATGTTGGTACTGCGCCAATGTATGGGCTACGAACATCAGGTGCTGGCGGCGTTAATGTCCAAACTTCCGTGGTGGTACAGAACCAGGGCAACCAGCAGCAATCTTCCGGGAGTAACGACGCTATTTCACGTGCTTACAAGCAGACTATCGATCAATCTGTTCGGGCAGGTATTGCGAAACAACTTCAGCCTGGCGGCCTTATATGGAATGCAACAAAATCAAGATAAGACGCTTCGGTGTTTTTTTTGATCATATTATTCATCGTGTTAAGATGTTTCCGATTGCAATCAAAGGAAACGTAAAATGAAGAAGGTAGTGGCTTTAGCTCTTGGGGCTTTAATGTTGTCTGGCTGTACTGTTCGTGTTGCTGATATGACCGTTGGTAGTACCAAAAATTACAACCTGAATGCAGCTAAGTTTGAAAAAGGTCAACGTGTGACTGGTGAAGACAAAGCTCCAATTGTTATTTTCCCGCTGGGCATTCCAAGCGTTAAAACTGCAATGGATCGGGCTATTGAAAAAGATAAGTGTTCCGTAGGCTTAAGCGATGTTGTTATTTATCAATTAAACCACGCATTTCTGTTCGGCACATATGGTTACCGTGTTGAAGGCACGCAGATTATCGACAAATCTCAGCTTGGTTGTGAAACCCGCTAATCTCCTTCTCATACTGTCACAAGCCACCTTCGGGTGGCTTTTTTTATGGAGCAAACATGGCCCTGGAAACGTTCACCTGGCGAACACAGATACAGGCGGGGATGGAAGGAACGTTTAGCCATAAAACCCGCTCTGCAACCTTTGGTGACGGCTATGAGCAGATTGCAGGGGAAGGCATCAACCCTGAAAAGCAGTCATGGCCTGTAACCCTAACGGGCAAAAAAACGGACATGCTCCAGGCCCTTAAATTCTTTCGTTCTCACGTTACAAAATCATTCATCTGGACATCGCCAGTTGGCGAAACTGGGCTCTACCGGATTGAGGCCGAATCAATCAAGTCACAGCCCTTATCCAGCAAAGTCATGACCATTTCTGCAACATTCAAACAGGCTTATGCACCATGATCACAGCAGACTATCAAAGCCTCGAGCCCGGCAATAAAGTCCGTCTTATCGAAGTTGATGGCTCTACGTTCGGCGTGGATGATGTACTGCGATTTCACGCGTACAACCTCCCGCACACAGAAGAAGAAATCGCTGCCGCTGGCGGCGATGAATCAAAGCTGAAGGCGAAAAGTATCTGGTGGCAGGGGGAAGAATATGCCGCCTGGCCGTATCAAATTGAAGGGCTTGAAGCCTCCACAGACGGCAACAGCGCCCAGCCAACGCTGACGGTTGCAGATATCGATAGCAAGATTACATCGTTGTGCCTTGCTTATGACGATATGCTACAGGCGAAAGTCACTATCCATGACACTTATTCACATTATCTCGATGCGAAGAACTTCCCCGCAGGTAACGCAACAGCTGATCCGCAACAGGTCAGAAAACGAGTTTTTTACATCGATGGTAAAAGCAGCGAAATTCCGGGCGAAGGTATCGAATTCGTACTCGATAGCCCGATGTCGTTGCAGGGTAAGATGATCCCCACGCGCCAGCTTCATTCCCTGTGTACCTGGTGCATGCGCAATAAGTACCGAACCGGTGACGGTTGCGATTATGCCGGAACCAGATACTTCGATAACAAGAATAATCCCGTCGATGATCCCTCTCTTGATGTCTGTAACGGCACGCTCACGGCGTGCAAGTTGCGCTTTGGTGAGAATGAAGAACTGCCGTTCGGTGGGTTCCCGGGCACGTCTTTGATCAGGAGCTGATATGCGTCAGAAAACCATTGATGCGATTATGGCGCATGCAGCCGCTGAATATCCTCGTGAGTGCTGTGGTGTGGTGGCGCAAAAAAGCCGTGTTGAACGTTATTTCCCTTGCCGGAACCTTACCGCGGCGCCGGAGGACAATTTTATTCTTTGTCCCGAAGATTACGCAGCCGCTGAGGACTGGGGGGCGGTGATCGCCATTGTGCATAGTCACCCTGACGCCACAACGCAGCCTAGCGAACTGGATAAGGCGCAATGCGACGCGACACTTTTACCCTGGCATATAGTGAGCTGGCCGGAGGGGGATTTACGCACTATCCAGCCACGCGGAGAGCTGCCGTTGCTGGAGCGTCCTTTTGTGCTTGGTCACTTCGACTGCTGGGGGCTGATAATGAGCTATTTCCGGCAAACACATGGTATTGAGCTTCACGATTACCGGGTTGATTATCCCTGGTGGGAAAAAGACTATCCGGAAAACTTCTATCAGGATTGCTGGTATGAGTGCGGATTCCGTGAATTCGACGGGCCGCCAAAACCAGACGATATGGTGATCATGCAGGTCCAGGCTGATAAGTGGAATCATGCGGGGATTCTGCTGGAAGGCAATATACTGCTGCACCATCTATATGGTCATCTGAGCCAGCGCGTGCCGTATGGCGGTTACTGGATAGAAAGAACCATGAAAATTGTCAGGCATAAAGCATTTTCAGAATGCGGTTAAAATCTAACCGCCTCTTTCAGAGGGGGCGAAATACTACAGCAATCTTTGTTGTTGTGCATTCCAACCAAGCCATGCATTTTGTGCAAAAAGTGCTATTTATGCCATTCTTGAAAGCTCTAGCCGTCTCATAGGCCCCGCCTATCTCCCGAGAACGTGACAATAGTTTACTATTACCTGAGGGGTAACTTCTGCGAAAGTGTCGTTAACTTTCAAAGTGGCTATTGCGATCATCGTCGAACGTGGGGCTATCTTGACGAAATGAAGATTGCTTAAAAGTTATAGCTGGCTATAAAATCAATGTAGCGTTCTGCTTTCATTAATGATTTAGAGGTTCAACTATGTTTTGCGAAGAAAGAGTAGCTCAGATAGCTGCCTATCTACTTTCGAAAGAAGGTGGACGCATGGCATATCTGAAGCTCATGAAATTGATGTACTTATCTGATCGTCTTTCGATGGACCGCTTTGGTGAACCTTTAACAGGTGATCTGATGGTCGCGATGCCTCACGGACCCGTCTTGTCTCGTTCCTTGGATTTGATGAAAGGAGCGGCTAAAGGTGATGAAGGCTGGAATAACTGGATCACAGATGCTGACCATTATGATCTTCAATTGCAGGTACGCGAAATTCAGCGTGATGATCTTGATGAACTTAGTGATGCAGACCTTTCCGTTATAGACCGCGTTTATCAAGATTTCGGGCATATGGGAAAATGGCAAATTCGAGATTATACCCACGATCACTGTGCCGAATGGTGTGACCCTAAAGGCGGTGCCTTTACAATTAATCCTGAAAATGTGTTTCGCGCTCTTGGAAAACCGGAAGAACAGGTTAGACATTTAGCGGACAGAATGAGAGAATTCTCAGAACTTGATAGGATAGCCAGTGGGTTGAAATGACAGTGGATTTTTCCCCAGTTCAAAAAGGTACAATACTCCTTCTTTCTGGCTCGAAGGAGCATATCTTTTTTATCTGTAACGATCCGGTGTACTATCCCAAGATGGTGAAAGAGACGTTTCTTGCTGTAAATCTTACTTCAATTACTGATGCTTTTGAGCCTGATCCTTCCTGTGTTCTGGATGTAGGCGACCACCCATTTATAAGACATCCCAGCTATGTTTTTTATCGACGAGCTGAGATTTTTGGTGCTGAAACCGTAATTCATGGCGTAACTTCTGGAGATATTCGGGTTCATCAGCCGTGTGAAGCTAGCACCTTTCAACGCATCCTCACTGGATTCGAGATTTCTCCGCATGTAAAACCAGTAATTAGAAATTACTATCAGAAATATTGTGTCCCTTCAGCGGCAAATGACGCTGCGTAATCTTTTTTTGAAACCTTAATATTTAAGATATTGCTATTAATTAATAAATTACTGTTTTTGATAAACCCGCTTCGGCGGGTTTTTTATGGAGTAATTATGGCCATTTCACTTGATATGGAACAGCTCAGAACCATCCGGCTTTATGGTGTTCTTGGCGCCACCTTCGGGCGTGAATATCGTTTATCAGTAGCTTCACCAAAAGAGGCCATTCGTGCCCTGAGCGTTATCGTGCCGGGTTTTGAGCGTTTCCTGAATACCAGTAAACAACGAGGTTTAACTTATGCGGTATTCAGCGGGAAACGAAACCTCTTAAACGATGAGCTAAGTATGGACAGGAGCACAGAGGAAATCCGCATCGCGCCGGTGATCATCGGCAGTAAGCGAGCCGGGGTTTTTCAGACAATCCTCGGGGTTGCCCTTGTCGCTGTTGCTGCGTTCGTCACGGGAGGGGCCGCGATAGGGATTGGTGGTACCGCTTTCGCTGGTGGATGGGGCGCTGTGGCGGGGATTGGGGCATCAATGGCGATCGGCGGCGTAGTCCAGATGCTTTCTCCACAGACAACCGGGCTCGCCAGTAAGCAATCTGCGGATAACCAAGCCAGCTATGCATTTGGTGGCGTGACGAACACAACCTCGCAGGGAAACCCTGTCCCCATTCTATATGGTAAGCGGCGAATCGGCGGCGCTGTTGCTTCTGCCGGGATTTACGTAGAAGACCAGCAATAACAAATATTTGTCAATCAGGCTACCTTCGGGTGGCTTTTTTTATGGGCGCGATATGGCTAAAACAATTACCGGACGTAAAGGCGGCAGCTCGAGTTCCCGCACTCCCGTCGAGCAGCCCGATGATCTCCAGTCCGTGGCGAAAGCGAAAATCCTGATGGTTCTCGGTGAAGGGGAGTTTGCTGGTGGATTGACCGCGAAGGATATCTATCTTGACGGCACACCTTTACAAAATGCTGATGGTTCCGAGAACTTCAGCGGTGTCGTGTGGGAGTTTCGGCCAGGGACGCAGGCTCAGGATTACATTCAGGGGATACCTGGCACAGAAAATGAAATCAGCGTAGGTACCGAAGTATCCAGCGAAACAGCCTGGACGCATACCTTCACCAATACGCAGCTTTCGGCGGTTCGCCTGCGCCTGAAGTGGCCATCTCTTTTCAAACAGCAGGATAACGGGGATTTGGTAGGGTACTCCATCAACTATGTGGTGGAGCTTCAGACGAACGGTGGTAGCTGGCAAAAGGTCCTTGATACTAATGTGACCGGGAAAACCACATCCGGTTATGAACGCAGCCATCGCATCGATTTACCGAAAGCTGGCAGCACCTGGACCATCAGACTGCGCAAAATTACCGCTGACGCAAACAGTGCCAAAATTGGCGACACGATGACGCTTCAAAGTTATACAGAGGTCATCGATGCCAAACTGCGCTATCCCAACACGGCTCTGTTGTACATTGAGTTTGATTCCAGCCAGTTCAATGGTTCTATTCCACAAATTGCCTGTGAACCACGTGGTCGTGTCATTCGCGTACCGGATACTTACGATCCGGAAACAAGAACTTATAGCGGTACGTGGCTTGGGACATTCAAATGGGCCTGGACAGATAACCCCGCTTGGATATTCTACGACCTGGTGGTTAGCGACCGTTTCGGGCTTGGGGATCGTCTCACAACAGCGAACATAGACAAATGGACACTTTACCAGGTTGCACAGTATTGCGATCAGATGGTGCCGGATGGCAAAGGCGGAAGTGGCACCGAACCACGTTATACCTGCAACGTATACATTCAGGAACGCAACGACGCTTATACGGTCCTGCGTGATTTTGCTGCTATCTTCCGCGGGATGACCTACTGGGGCGACGACCAGATTGTTGCGCTGGCGGACATGCCGAGGGATGTTGATTTTACATACACTCATGCGAACGTTATCGATGGCCGGTTTACCTATTCCAGCAGCACCGCAAAGAACCGTTATACCAATGCGCTCGTATCCTGGTCTGATCCTGATAACGCCTATTCTGATGCGATGGAACCTGTTTTTGAACAGGCGCTGGTTTCGCGTTATGGATTTAATCAACTTGAGATAACAGCTATTGGTTGTACCCGGCAATCGGAGGCGAACCGAAAAGGGCGATGGGGGATCCTCACCAACAACAAAGATCGCGTTGTTACTTTCAATGTAGGGGAAGACGGTAACATCCCACAGCCTGGCTATGTAATTGCTGTAGCCGACCGAAATCTTTCCGGACGTGACCTTGGCGGCCGTGTTTCTGCGGTGAATGGTCGTGTTTTGACGCTGGACAGGGCACCGGATGCATCTTCGGGCGACAGGATGATTGTCAATCTGCCATCAGGGGTTTCGCAGTCACGCACCATCCAGTCGATAACGGGCAATAAAGTAACCGTTACGACTGCTTACAGCGAAACGCCTGTGGCTGAGGCCGTATGGGTCATTGAGTCTGATGAGCTCTACGCACAGCAGTATCGCGTTATTACGGTAACTGATAATAATGACGGCACGTTCACAATCGTCGGTGCAAATCACGATCCGGATAAATTCGATCGCATTGATACGGGAGCCATCATTGACCAGCGGCCGGTGAGCGTGATCCCGCCGGGCAACCAGTCGCCACCTGCGAACATCGTGATCAGCTCGTTTTCTGTGGTGCAGCAAAATATCAGCGTCGAAACAATGCGCGTGAGCTGGGACCAGGCGCAGAACGCTATCGCCTATGAAGCGCAATGGCGCCGCAACGACGGGAACTGGGTTAACGTGCCGCGCAGTTCCACCACGTCATTCGACGTTCCTGGGATTTATGCCGGGCGCTATCTGGTGCGTGTGCGCGCCATCAATGCCGCAGAAATTTCTTCCGGGTGGGGCTATTCCGAAGAGAAAACGCTGACCGGTAAAGTGGGCAATCCGCCGAAACCGGTCGGCTTTATCGCTTCCGATAATGTGGTATTCGGTATCGAGCTGAGCTGGGGATTTCCGGCGAATACCGACGACACGCTGAAGACGGAAATTCAGTACAGCCTGACGGGTACCGAAGAGGATGCGATGCTGCTGGCCGATGTGCCTTATCCGCAGCGCAAGTATCAGCAGATGGGCCTTAAGGCAGGGCAAATTTTCTGGTACCGCGCGCAGCTGGTGGACCGCAGCGGAAACGAATCAGGGTATACAGACTTTGTGCGCGGGCAGGCCAGCATCGATGTATCCGATATCACCGATGCAATCCTGGAGGACATGAAAGGCTCCGATACGTTCAAAGACCTGATCGAGAAC